>JADHEF010000048.1_pt1 | contig 145344 bp, 106 predicted proteins | sample 8952391 | NCBI WGS metagenome assembly JADHEF01 (sample SAMN16124439, study PRJNA663245) | bioreactor sludge metagenome | isolation source: sludge (nitrite) | place: India:Bengaluru | collected 2019-02-28 | reverse complement strand
ACCCCGTCCACCCCGTCCATACCGTCCATACCGTCCATACCGTCCATACCGTCCATTTCCGCCCACTCCCCGCCCGCCTGAGGACGGGACAACCCCCGCCGCCCCCCGCTTTTCTGATAAACTATCGGGGCCCCCGCTGCGGGAGGCATAAAGAGTACCTGTTGCGTCCGCCGCGCCGCGGTCAACCCGCGCCGGCCCGTCAACCTGCAATCCCATCGTGAACCCATCCACCCCGAAAAAGAGGGCGGTCATCCACACCCTTGGATGCCGCCTCAACCAGGCCGAAAGCGGGCTGATCGCCGATCAGCTCGCCGCGGCCGGTTATGCGCTGGTGCCCTTCGGCGAACCCGCCGACCTGGGCGTCATCCACACCTGCACCGTCACCCGCGAGGCCGACGCGAAGTCGCGCCAGATCATCCGCCGTTTCATCCAGGCCCATCCCGGTGCGCGGACCGTGGTGATCGGCTGCTACGCCCAGACCGGCGCGGACACGCTGCTCAAGCTGGACGGGGTGGACCTGGTCATCGGAAACCGGGAGAAACTGAACCTGCTCCGGCACCTGGACGCGCTGGAGGCGGGCGGGCCGAAGCTGGTGCGGGAACCCATGACCCGCGCGCCCTTCACCATCGGCTGGACCCCGGAGGGGCCGCCCGTCACGGAGCGCGTCAACCTGAAAATCCAGGACGGCTGCGATTTCATGTGCACCTTCTGCGTCATCCCCTTTGCGCGGGGCCGCTCGCGCTCGCGGGACTTTGACGATCTGGCCGCCGAGGCGGTGGCGCTGGCCCGGCGCGGCGCGCGGGAGCTGGTCGTCACCGGGGTGAACTCCGGTGACTACGCCTGCGCGGGCCGCACCATCACCGACGTGGTGGACGCCCTCGCGGCGGCCCCCGGCGTGGCGCGGGTGCGGCTCGGGTCCGTCGAGATGACCACCATCCCCGACGGGCTGCTGGAGCGCATGGCCGATCCCGGCCACCCCCTTGTCCCGCATCTGCACGTGCCCCTCCAGTCCGGCTCCGACCGCGTGCTGGAACTGATGCGGCGTCACCACACTGCGGGTGAATACCTCGCCTTCATGCGGCGCGCCGCGGCGCTCGTGCCGGACATCGGCCTGGGCGCCGACGTGATGGTCGGATTCCCCGGCGAAACGGCGGAAGATTTTACCCACACCCGCGCGCTCATCGCCGAAAGCCCCCTCAACTACACCCACGTCTTTGCCTATTCCGGGCGCGCCGGCACGGCGGCGTCGCGCCTGCCGGAAAAGACGGACCCCGCCGCCGCCGCGGAACGGAGCGCCGTGCTGCGCGCCCTGGACGCGGAAAAACAGCGTGCCTTCGCGGAGCGCCATCTGGGCCGGGAGGTGGAGGTGCTCTTCGAGCAGTGCGAGCGCGGCTGGTGGACCGGCCACACCGGGAACTATTTGCGCGCGGCGGCGAAATCGGATGAAAATTTGACCAACCGCATCGGGCGCGTCGTTGTGGAAACGGCGGAGGAGGGCCGGGTTTTCGGCCGCCTCAACGGCCCCGCAGTCTGAAAGGAGAACCGTTCCATGCCCGCAAACACCCCCTCCGAGGCCCTTGAGAAAGAGGCCCGCCTCCGTGAGATTCTGGCCGGTTACGGCAGCGTGGCCGTGGCCTATTCCGGCGGGGTGGACTCCACCTACCTGGCCGACGTGGCCGCCGAGGTGCTCGGCGACAGGGCGATGCTGGTCATCGCCGACTCGCCCAGCATCCCCCGCGCCGAGCTGGAGGCCGCCCTGAAAATGGCCCGCGACCGGGGCTGGCGGGTGGACACCATCCAAACCCGCGAATTTGAGGATGAAACCTACCTGCGCAACGACGGCATGCGCTGCTACGCCTGCAAAAACGAATTGTTCTCCCTGATGCGCGCCCACACCGCCGCCCTCGGCATCGACCACATCGCCCACGGCGAGCTGGCCGACGACCGGCTGGACCCCACACGCGTGGGCGCGCGTGCGGCGCGGGAGCAGGGCGTCGACGCGCCCCTCGCCGACGCGGGCATGACCAAGAAGGACGTGCGCGAGCTGAGCCAGCTCCGGCGGCTGCCCACATGGAACAAGCCCTCCTTCGCCTGCCTGGCGTCGCGCTTCCCCACGGGCACGCGGGTGGACCCCGAAGAACTGCTGCGGGTGGAGCAGGCCGAGGAATACCTCAGGGCCCTCGGCTTCCGCCAGTACCGCTGCCGCCACCACGGCGACCTCTGCCGCATCGAAATCGACCCGGCGGACTTCCCAAAAATCATCGAGCCGGCCCTGCGCGCCGCCCTCGTGCAGCGCCTCAACGCCCTCGGCTACCGCCACATCAGCCTCGATCTCGCGGGCTACCGCACCGGAAGCACCGCGGGATAGGCGGGGGAGGGGGGGCGCGCCCCGCCGACCCGAAAAACACCCCAAAAAGCCGCCGAAACACCGCCGGGTTGCAGGGCCGGGCGCGCGGGCGGTATTATAGTGCCGCCGAGCAGGGAGCGGCGGCAAAAATGACCGGCCCACGAAAGTGTGAACGACGGCATCGGATGCCTTCTCAAAAGGTTGAGAAGGCGTTTTTTTTGCCCGGAGCTGCGCTATGACCCCAGAAATCCGCAGGGACGTGGAAAGCACGGTGGTGATGGACCGCCAGGCGATGGCGGCCACCCTCCGCAGCATGGCGCTGGCCGTGGCCGACGCCAACCCCGACACGGAATCGCTCGTGCTGCTCGGCATCCTGCGGCGGGGCAGGCCGCTGGCCGACCGCCTCGCCCGGATTATCGGCGAGTACACCGGAGTCACCCCGCCGGTGGGCTCCCTGGCCACGACGCTGTACCGTGACGACCTGCGGGCGGGCACCGGCACCGCGCCGCTGGACAAGGGCGAGACCCACTTCGACTTTTCCGTGGACGGGATGACGGTCCTGCTCGTGGACGACGTGCTGGCGGCGGGGCGCACCATCCGCGCCGCCATGGACGAGGTGATGGACTACGGCAGGCCGCGGCGCATCCAGCTCGCCTGCCTGGTGGACCGGGGCGGGCGCGAGCTGCCCGTCCAGGCCGACTACCTGGGCTACGGCATCGGCGCGGGCCCGGGCGAGTGGGTGTATGTGCGGCTGGAGGAGATTGACGGCGAGGACGCGGTGCTCGTGCAGCGCGAAACCGCCGGCGGCAACGGACAGGAAGGAGCATAGCGGGCCATGGCGGATGGAAAACGGACCGTCTGGACGCGAAAGGACCTGGTCGGCATTGACGATCTGACCCGGGAGGAAATCGAGATCATCCTCGACACCGCCCCCCAGTTCGTGGCCGTGTCGCAGCGGTCGAGCCGCATCAAGAAGGTCCCCCTGCTGCAGGGGCGGCTGGTGGTGAACTGGTTCCACGAGCCGAGCACCCGTACCCGCACCTCCTTCGAGCTGGCCGCGAAGCGGCTCAGCGCCGACATCCTCAGCATCGCCGCCTCCACCTCCAGCTCCGTCAAGGGCGAGACGCTCCACGACACGCTGGCGAACATCGAGGCCATGAGCACCGACATCATCGTGATCCGCCACGGCAGCGCGGGCGTGCCCCACCTGCTGGCGTCGGGACACGCCTCCCACATCATCAACGCGGGCGACGGCCGCCACGAGCACCCCACCCAGGCCCTGCTCGACGCCTTCACCATGCGCGAGAGCATCCGCGCGCGCCTTGGCGACCCCGAGGCGGGGCTGGACGGCGTCAAGGTGGCCATCATCGGCGACATCGAGCACAGCCGCGTCGCCCGGAGCAACATCCACCTGCTCAAAAAGCTGGGCGCGCGCGTCACCCTCTGCGGTCCGGCCACGCTGCTGCCCCGCGAAATCGGCGGCATGGGCGCGGAGACCACCACCTGCCTGAAAAGCGCGCTGGCCGACGCCGACGTGGTCTACTCGCTGCGCATCCAGCTTGAGCGCCAGGCGAAGGCCCTGTTCCCCAGCCTGCGCGAGTACATCAAACTGTTCCGGATTGACAACGAGTCGCTGAGGCACGCGCCGGATCACGCCATCGTGATGCACCCCGGCCCCATCAACCGCGACCTGGAGCTTTCCAGCGACGTGGCGGACGGGCCGCGCAGCGTGATCCTGCGGCAGGTGACCAACGGCGTCGCGGTGCGCATGGCCGTGATGCACCTCCTCGCAAACAGCGGCGGCCACCAGGCCGCGTGACGGCCCCAAAGGGAGTTCCCGAATGAAACTGGCCATACGCAACGGACACGTGATTGACCCGGCCTCCGGCGTATCCGAACCCATGGATCTGCTGGTGGCGGACGGCGTGATACAGGAAATGGCGCGGCCCGGCGCGCTGGGCGCCGCCGACGAGACCATCGACGCCGGGGGGATGGTGGTCTGCCCGGGGCTGGTGGACATCCAGGTCCACTTCCGCGAGCCGGGATTCGAGTCCAAGGAGACCATCGCCACCGGCAGCCGCGCCGCGGCGCGGGGCGGAATCACCTCCGTGGTCACCATGGCCAACACCAGCCCGCCCATCGACAACGCGGGCCTCGTGGAGCTGGTCACCCGGCGCGCCCGCGAGTCCGCCTGCGTCAAGGTGCGCCCCGCCGCCTGCGCCACCAAGGCGATGAGGGGCGAGGAGCTCACCGAAATGGCCGAGCTCAAGGAGGCCGGCGCCGTCGCCGTCACCGACGACGGGCGCGACATCCGCAGCAGCGCCGTGATGCGCCGCGTCCTCGAATACGCGAACATGGTTGGCCTGCCCTACCTCGCCCACTGCCAGGACGAGGACCTCAGCGAGGGCGGCGCGATGAGCGAGGGGGCCGTGTCCACCGACATGGGCATCCCCGGCATCCCCCGCGAGGCCGAGGAAATCCGCATTGACCGGAACATCCGCCTCGCCGAACTCGCCGGCGCGCACATCCACATCCAGCACATCTCCACCGCGCAGGGCGTGGACATCGTGCGCCAGGCGAAAAAGCGCGGCGCGCGGGTCACCGCCGAGTCCGCGCCCCACTACTGGAGCCTCACCGACGAGGCCGTGCGCCGCTTCAACACCAACGCCAAAATGTACCCGCCCCTGCGCGGCGCGGCGGACGCCGAGGCCATCATCGCGGGCTTCGCCGACGGCACGCTCGACAACATCGCCACGGATCACGCGCCCCACACGCGCACCGAGAAGAACGTCGAATTCCAGGCGGCCCCCTTCGGCATCATCGGCCTCGAAACCTCCCTCGCCCTCACCGTCACCCACCTGGTCAACCCCGGCCATATAACACTCGAAAAGGCGGTGGAGCTCATGTCCATCGGCGGCTCCCGCGTCTGCTCCCTCGGCGCGGGCGAGCTGCGCCCCGGCGGACCCGCCGACATCTGCGTCTTCGACCCCGCCGAAAAATGGACCGTCACCGAAAAGGATTTCGGCTCCAAAAGCGCCAACTCCCCCTACATCGGCGTCACCCTCACAGGCCGCGTCCACTATACCCTCTGCGACGGGAAGATGGTCTGGCGGCTCACCTGATCCCGTTGAAAAATTCGCACATGGCGGCGATGTTTTTGGCGTTGCCCGATCCGTCCTCCGGCGGGAGCGTGGTCTCCGGGTCGGGTTTGGCGAAGCCGTAAAAGCCCAGGTCCGCGAAGCGCGGATCCCCCATGATTTTCGCCGCGTCGTGCTGGTCGCCCCAGCCGCAGACGCACTGGATCAGTTTGGTCTTCGGTCCGGTGGCGGCGCGGGCCGCCGCCAGCTTCTCCGGGTCGGGATGCTCGTTCATCAGCCAGTCCACCTCCCTGAGCATGGAACAGCCGCGCATCTGCGGGTGCTGCAGGTCGTAGCAGCTCAGCCAGATGCCGCAGTCGGGCTTGGCCCCCTTGGCTGCGTCGCGGATGACCTTCCAGCACCGTTCCACGGCGCGGCGGTTGAACTCGTCAATCTTGTCCCGGTCCATCGCCTCCGCGCCGGGAAAGGGCGCGCCGAAAAGCTCCTGATACATGGTCTTTTCACAATCGAGCCAGGTGTACTCCTTGTCGGGATAGTGGCCGAAGGGGCTGAAGACCCAGTCAATCATGAAGCCGTCAATGCCGGTCTTGACCAGCGCCTCGGGGATCACCGCCGCGAGGTAGTCCAGGTATTTCCGGGTCAGCGGTATGGAAATGGCGCTGGGGATGGGATGCGCCTCGTCCGGGTGGGTTTCCGACCAGCGGGTGTTGCCGCCGATGCAGAAGTAGCCCATCACTTTCATGCCCGCCCCGTGGCCGAGCGCGGTGAGTTCCCTCAGAAAATCGCCCTCCATGCCGGGCTGCGCGGGCGCGGCCCCGCCGCGGTACCAGGCGTAACCGGGGCAGCTCACGCAGAAGGTCTGGATGGTGTTCACCCCCATGCGCTTGTACCACGCGAGGTGCTCCGCCGGGGAGGCCTTGGCGTACATGCCCGGCGGGGCAAAGCCCGCGCCGCCCCAGTTGAAGTCCACGCAGAAGGCCTTGACCGGCTCCGGGCGGCCCGCCCCTTCCTCCGCCATGCCCCACTGGGACGCCAAAAGCAGCAGGGCGCAAAGCAGCGCTGTTTTTCCCATGTCCATGTTCTCCTTCACGGTGCGGGCGGAATGTCCGGGCGCGGCGCGGATGTGACCGCGCCGCTGTAATCATAGGCGGCGTACTCGTCCAGCCGCAGCGTTTTCACGGGGCGGGGCGGCCCATTGGGGTAGACCAGCGGCAGGGAGTAGCCCGCGTAATAGGGCAGCAGATCGTCGCAGGTCCAGGTCTGGTAGGGCGCGAAGCCGAAGTCGCAGAAATAGCGCGGCCCCGGCTCCCGCGCCATGGTTTCGGCGCGTCCGTCCCCCGTCCGCCCCCACTCGCCGAGGAGCATCGCCGAGGCGGTGCATTCCAGGCTGTTGAACATGCGCGGCGTCCCCCGCCACAGGAACGACGCGATTGGCCGCGCCGCGTCGAGTTCATACTCCGCCAGGGCCCGGTCCGCCGCCTGTGTGAATTCCGCGTCGCCCGTGATCTCGGCGGCGTAACGCAGCCCGCACATCATGCGCAGCCCCGTGTCGGTCCAGGGCGGCGCGGCCTGGCCGGGGGGGAGGCGGTCCAGTTCATGCCGCGCCCACACCCGCGCCCATTCGGCATAGTCGAAGGCGTCGGGGGCGACGCGCCGGAGGTAGCGGCACGCGATGATCGCGTTGTACACCCGTTCCCCGTGATAACCGCGCTTCCAGGAGTCCATCACCGCCTGGAGTGCCTCCACTGCGGCGTCGCGCACGGCCCCCGCGTCGGGATGGCCGTGCTCCGACAAAAGCCATGCCGCCGCCGCCAGCCCCGCCGCTGCCGACATGAAACTGTTGCTGGTGCGGGTGTGCGCGTAGGGCCCGCAACCGAAGACCCCCTCCGCCGCGACGCGCCGGGCGGCGTCAAGGGTGAACGCCGCGTCGGCGGGGTCAATATCCTGGAAGAAACCAAAACGCAGGTTGACCCGGCGGCTTTCCCCGAACTTCAGCAGCACCCGTGAAAACGTTTCACCGTCCCGGATCAGCTCCACCCTTTCGGGCGGCGCGTCAAAGGCGATCAGCAGCCGCTTGTTCAGGCGGTGCCAACGGGAGGGATGGTCCCAGTCGCTTTCCTTTTTGTCCGTCGGCAGGGCCCGCGCGTCCTGCTCCAGCATCAGCCACCCGCCGCGGCTGCCCGTCCATTCCCCGGCGGCGCTTCGCCCCTCCTCCGTGATCACATGGGTGTGCGGCTCGGACAGGATGATTTCCGCCTGAACCTCCACGGGTTCCGGCGCGGCAACCTCCAGCGCGGGCGCACGGTCCGTCACCGTGGCGGGCCCGGTTCCCTTCAGGCGCGCAGCGCCCACCATGCCTCCGCAGACCGCCCCGGACGCATTGTCCACCGGCGTTTCCGGGTCCCACTGCGGTGTCTCCGCCCATTCCCCGCCCCGCGCCCGCGTCTTTGTCTTGATGCCGCACACCGCCGCGGAATAGTCCTGGAGCCAGTAAAAATTCAGCCGGTCCCCCTCCGGCTTGAAGTACAGCGAGGGGCGGCCCTCGATCATGAAGAAATACCGCCCCGCCGATCCGGGAATGCGCGCCCTCATGATGCCCCGCGCCAGCAGCGCCGCCGCATCAACCCGCGCCACCGGCCCGTGCTCCGCCTCGCAGGCGAAGGCCCAGAGCACCCGGCCCTGATCGTCAATGAAGTACAGGCCGCCCGCGCCCGCCGCATCGCCGAAGGTGTCGTGGGCGAAGGCGACCGCCTGCCATTTGGGGCTGATAAGCGCCTGAAGGTAGTTCAGCGCGCGCCAGTTGGCCTCCGCCAGATCATAGGGAGCGCCGGCGTCGGTCAACTGCTGCTCCGCCGCCGCGAAAACAGGGACAAACCCCGCGACGGCGAGAAGGCACGCGCCCGTGAAACATATGCCCCTTCTCATTTCTCCTCCAGCACCGCGCGGAAGCCGTAGCCCACATAGGGCGTGTACCCGTAGCGGTAGGCCGAGCGCAGGAAAAAGGCCTTGCTGCCCGCCTTGCCGCCGCGCAGCACATAGGCGCCGCCCTCCTCCGGTCCCCTGGGATCGGTCACCTCCTCCTTGGTGTACTTTCGGAAACAGCGGTCAAGACAGTATTCCGCCTGGTTGCCCGGCATGTCGTACAGGCCCCACGGGTTGGGGGGGAAGGCCCTCACGGGGGTGAGGGCGTTGCGGAAAACCCCCGCCGGGTTGAAGGGGGTGGCCTCCAGCGCGTTGAAGTTGGCCTGGTCCGGGGTGATGGTGTCGCCCGTGTAAAAGGCCGTGGTGGTGCCCGCGCGGCAGGCGTATTCCCATTCCGCCTCGGTGGGCAGCCGGAAGGCGCGCCCCGTGATGTCGGAGAGGATGGCGCAGAACTCGCCCGCCTCGAACCAGGTGATCTCCCTCGCGGGCTGGTCGGCGTTCTCCGGGGTCAGCTTGCGCGCGTCCGGGCCGAAGAGCGCGCAAAACTGCGCCGTGGTGACAGGCGTCGCGCCCATGAAAAATGGCCGGGAGATGTTGACCTTGTGCTGGGGCCGTTCCCGGTCCAGGCCGCCCTCGCCCTCCGGCGAACCCATGAGGAAACTGCCCGCCGGAATGGGCGTCATCTCCATGTCCGCGCCGCCGAAGGAAACCACCAGCACCCCGCCCTCCTTCGGGCGGATCTCCACCTTGAGGGTGCGCGTTATCTCCGCGCGGCGTGCCTTCCGCGCCTCCTCGGCCTCCGTGGTGCGTTTCTTCCATTCCGCGATGCCGCCGTTCACAATGTCCACCGCGGCCCGCTGCGCGGCGGTGAATTCCGCCGCGTCCACCCGGCAGTTCTCCTCAGGCCGCGCCGGGTCCGTGCCGTTCAGGAATTCCTCCACGTTCGTGTATCCGTCGGCGTCGATGTCGGCGGGACCGTCGGCGTCCGTCGCCGGATCAAGGCCGCGCGCCTTCTCCCATTCATCGGGCATGCCGTCCAAATCCGTGTCGGCGGGGGCGGTTCCCGGCTCCAGTTCGGGCCAGCCGCCCGCGTCGGCGGTGGTGTCGATGATCCTGCCCGTGCCGGTGCGTATCTCCTCCATGAGCCGGGTGTCGGCGCTGTCCCGTTTGGGAAGGGTGGCCCCCGCCTCCGCGAGCACCCGCGCCAGCGCCGTTTCCGCGCTGTCGGTGGCCACCGGCGGGCAGGGGAAGGGCTTGTCCACCACCATGAGGGCGCGCATTGCCTCCGGCTCCGGTCCGTCGGGGGTGTCCAGCAGCAGCCGGTTGTCGGCGGTGCCTTTCGGGCTGCCCTCCAGCACGTTCCCCGTGATGAACACGCGGAAGGTGTCGTCGCCCGGCTCGAAGAGCTTGCGCGCCGCCGACTTGCCCGTGGAGGGGCCGGGCTTTCCGTAGCAGTTGACGTAGTTCATGAAGCAGGGGGCCTCCCGCGTGTAGCCCGGACGGTAGCCCCAGTTGTAGAGCACGTTGTTGCGGAAGTCGAGGAGCATCCGGTCGGCGCGCGGGTTCCGCGCCGCGTTGTGCGCGTAGACGCAGTGGTGCAGCGTGACTCCGCCGTCGCCGTTGAGGATGGACCCCTTGCTGTGCTCGCCCTTGGGGTGGAACGACTTCGAAAGGCCCTCGGCGATGATGCTCCACTGCACCGTGAGGTTGTTCACCGTTCCGAAGGAGCTCATCACCTCGTCAATGGCCCAGGACATGGAGCAGTGGTCGATGATGCTGTTGTTCCCGCCGAAGATGCCCACGGCCATCTGCTCCAACCGCGTCTCGTCGCCGGACCGGAAGCGCATGTGCCGGATGATCCCGTCGTGGGTGGCCAGCACAAACTGGTGGTCCCGCAGGCAGATCCCCCCGCCCGGCGCGGTCTGGCCCGCGAGGGTGAAGAAGGGCTCGCGCGCCCACAGGTCCGCCTTCAGCCGGATGGTGCCGCCCGTGCGGAACAGGATGACGCGCGGGCCCTTCGCGTCAATGGCGGCGCGGAGGCTGCCCGCGACGGGCGTCTCACCCGGCGCGTAGTCGTCCAGCGTGGTCACATAAATCACGCGCCCGCCGCGCCCGCCGGGGGTGCACGCGCCAAAGCCCTCCGCGCCGGGAAACGCGCGCGGGAGCGTCCGTCCTTCGGCGAAAAGACAGGGGGCAACCAGCAGGCACAGGAGAGCGGCGACGATGGCGTGTTTCATGGGGCGCTTACTTTTTCGGTTCGTTCCAGCCCGGCAGGGACACGGTGGACTGGTAGTTCGAGTAATTGCACAGCGGGTTGCGGAGGGGCCTGTAAAGCCGTCCCGCCTTCGGGTTGTCGTCCTGGGTGTAGATCCAAATTTCCTGGGGGTCCCAGACCACCAGCTCGTCCCGGCAGTCGCCCGTCACATCGAGCACGGCGTAGCACATGTCGGGGTGGCCGTCGGCGGGCAGGCGCACCACGCGGCGGCCCCAACCGTCCAACAGGCCGCCGTCCTCCGGATTGGCCGAGAGCATGACAAATTCGCCCGGCGCGCCGGTCCAGTTGACGGGCAGGCAGAGGCTGCCGTGTTGGAACGGCTCAAACTCGCGGTAGACGTTTCCTTCGGCGTCGTAAAAATGGATGATGCCCTGGTTGCCCCAGAAGTTGACCGTGGCCGTTTCCAGCCCCGGCAGGTCGGGCCGGAAATCCGCCGTGCCCGGATTCTGCACATGGCCGAGGAACAGGTGCCTGAGAATCTTTCCCTTGGTGTCGATGAGGAGCATGCCCTCGTCGCTGCCCGCCGTGACAATGACCGGCGGCCCGTCCTCCCCCCCCAGTTTCACCACGGCCACGCCGTCGGCGTGGTCCTGAAGGGTGTCGTCCAGCGTCCAGAGCACCTTCCCGTCGTGATCGTAAAGGGAGTAGCCCATCACCAGCTCATCCCTGCCGTCGCCGTCCACATCGGCGGCATGCGGATAATGTCCCGTGTTGCACGCGCCCTCCCAGAGCGGGTTCAGTTCGCCGTCCATCACCCAGAAATGCTGGTAGCGGTCCTTCAGGACAATGTCGCCCATGCGGCCGAGGCCGCGGGTGTCGCAGAAGAACAGGGCGTCGCCCATGATGCGGGGGAATCTGTTGTAGCCCTTCTTGGAGTCCTTGGGCGATTCCGGGGTGGGCGTCCTGCGGAGCACCCTGCCTGTGGCGCCCTCCGCCACAACGATCTCCTGGTTCATGCAGTACACAACCTCGTTGCGGCCGTCGCCGTCCAGGTCGTGAACCTGAAAGGCCACATCATTGGTCAGCGCGTGCTTCCAGGGATCCGGAATGCCAGTCTGCCAAAGCTGCTTCCCGTCCATGTCCAGCGCCGTGAGGCAGCTCACCTCGCTGTTGGTGTCCTTGGGGCCGTGGTGGACCACCTGCCCGATGAGGATGTCCAGCCTGCCATCGCCGTCCAGGCCGCCGAAGCGCAGGTTGCGGCCCACGCCAAACCCGTCCGTGCTGATTTTGCGCCAGACCACGGGCTTCGGGTTGGCGGCCTGCAGCGCGGCCTCCTCCCCGGCCCGCTTTTCCTCCGCCGCCTCCCAGCGCGCCCTGGCCGCCGGCGTCATCAGCACCTCCACCGAGGCGAAGCGGGCGGGGTTGTCCGAGAGCAGGCCGATGCCGCCCGCGCCGAAGGCTGCGTCACGGGCCTCCAGCACGACGCCCCCCGCTTCTGCGCGGAGTTGCCCCCCTTCGGCTTGAACCACCGCATCCAGCCATTCCCCCGGCTTCCATGAGAAAGGGGCCTCCGCCAGCGTGTCCACATTGAGTTCCCGGAACGCCTTCCCCTGGTTCACCCGCAGCAGCGCAAGCCGTTGCCCGTCCACGCCGAAGAAGTGGTAACACCGGTCGTTGCGGCTGCGGAAGATCACGCCGCACCACCCCTTTTCCGTGCCGGGGGCGAAGCGGACGCGCATTGTGTAGTCGTCCCACAGCGGGCTGCCCGCCGACAAAATGGGGTGCATGTCCTTGAACTTGTTGTGATGGAACATCCCCGCCACGCGCCTGTCCCCGTCGTCCACCATCCGCCACGCGCGCTGGGAGCCCGGATCGGAGCGGTAGGCGGAAACGGACCATCCCGCCACGGGCGCGCAGGCGGGCAGGTAGTGGTATTCCGCCTCCGCGCCCACCACGCCCATGATGATTCCGGCGGGCATGGCGGCGAAGTTGTCCCGGAAAACCACCCCGGACGCCGGTTCCGCGAAAAGGGGGGCGGCGCACAGGGCGGACAGAAGCAGGACGGCGGCGTTTCGGCGGGTCATCGTGTGTTCTCCGGGATCGTTCCGGCTCCGGCGGGTTCTCAGCGTTTGGTCGGCGGCACCTCGCCCAGGTTCCGCTCGAATTCCTTCATCCGCTCCTCCAGCCTGCGGACGCGCTCCGGAAATTCCCCGGCAAGGTTCACTTTTTCGCCGGGGTCCTTTTCCAGGTTGAAGAGCAGGAATCCGTGCTCCGCGGGCTTGCCGTATATCTGGCCCTTGAAGGGCCGCTTCAGCTTCCACCTGCCCGCGCGCACCGCCTGAAGCTGTTCGCCCAGGTAGAAGAAAAACTCGTCCCCGTCGCGGCGGCCCCGGCCCTCCAGCAGGCCGGAAATGTCGCGCCCGTCAAAGAGCCGCCCCTCCGGAAGGGCGCCCCCCGCCAGCGCCACAAAGGTCGGCAGCAGATCCATGGTGATCGCCGGATCGCGCACCACCCGCCCCGCCCCGATGTGCCCGGGCCAGCGGAAGATGCCGGGCTCGCGCACGCCGCCCTCGAAGGTGGAACCCTTGCCCTCGCGCAGCGGCCCGGCGCTGCCGCCGTCCGCGCCCTTCACCAGCCAGGGGCCGTTGTCGCTGGAAAATACCACCAGCGTCTGCCCGTCCAGGCCGTTGCGCTTCAGCGCGTCCAGCACCTCGCCCACGCTCCAGTCGATCTCCTCGATCACGTCGCCGTAGCGCCCGCCCGCCGATTTGCCCTTGAACGCGTCCGAGCAGTGGATGGGCACATGGGGCATGGAATGGGCCAGATAGAGGAAGAAGGGCCTGTCCTTGGACCGCTCGATGAAGGCCGTCGCCTCCTCCGTGTACACGCGGGTGAGCGTGTCCTGGTCGGCGGGCTGCGCGGCGATCTCCGTGTTGCGCATCAGCGGCAGCGGCGGATCGCCCCGCTTCTCCACCGTCATGTCGTTGCTGTAGGGCAGGCCGAAGTAATAGTCGAAGCCGCGGTTCGTGGGCAGGTACTGCGGCAGGTGGCCCAGATGCCACTTGCCCACGCAGCCCGAGGTGTAGCCCAGCGGTTTCAGCAGCTCCGCGATGGTCGTGTCCGATGGATCCAGCCCGTCGGGCGACTGCGGGAAGAGCACCCGGTTCATCCCCGCGCGCACCGGCAGCCGGCCCGTCAGCAGCGCCGCACGCGAGGGCGAGCACACCGCCGCCGCGCTGTAAAAGTCCGTGAACCGCGCCCCCTCCGCCGCCATCGCGTCCAGGCGCGGCGTCTTTATTTTCTCCGCACCGTAGCAGCCCAGATCCCCGTAGCCCAGGTCGTCGCAGTAGATCACCACGAAGTTCGGCCGCCGCGCGGCAGCGAATCCGGCGCGGGAAAGCGCCCCCGCGCCCAGCGCAATGCCGAGGCTTTTCAACAAATCGCGGCGGGTGACCGGGTGTGCCATGGGCGGTGCTCCTTTGCTGCCGCGCCCATTCTACCGCCGCGCCCCGGACGCCGCAAACCCGCGCGGCTTGTCCCGTTCTCCCCCGCTTGGGTATCATCGCAGCCGCAACGCAAAGGAGCACGCCGGTCATGACCAATCTCCCCCATCTTTCAGCCGCGCCCGAAACGGAAAACGACTGGTTTGGCGCGCTGGCGGCGCTGGTGCGCTTTTTACGCTCGCCGGAGGGCTGCCCCTGGGACCGGAAGCAGAGCGCGGTGGATTTCGCCAAATTCGCCGGGGAGGAGCTTGCCGAGTATCTGGAGTCGCTGGACGGCGGGGACAACGCCCACGCGGAGGAGGAGTTTGGGGACAGCCTCTTTGTGCTGCTGGCCAGCGCGGCGGCGGCGGAGGCCGAGGGCCGCTTCTCCCTGCGCAACGCCATGGAACGGGCCCATGAAAAAATGGTCCGGCGTCATGCCCATGTCTTCAGTCCCGACAAGGCCATGACGCCGGAGGAAGCCGTTGAATCCTGGAACCAGATCAAGGCGCGCGAAAAGGAGGGGAGGCCGGGGGCGTAGCGCCCGGCCGCGCCCCCCGCGTCAGAGCACGCCGAGGGTCTGCATGTCGGCGGCGAGTTTTTTCTTTTCGGCGGCGGTCAGCTCGCGCATCGGCGGGCGCACATAGCCCGCGTCGAAGCCGCGCAGCCTGGAGCCCTCCTTGAACACGGCGGCCTTGCGCCCGTACTCAAAGACGCGCGAGGCCAGCTCGAGGCGGATCTGCTCCTTCCACGCCTTCTTGAGGTCGCCCTTCTTGAGATGGTTGTACACGGCGGCGTAGATGTCGCAGACCACGTTGGACAGGCCGGACACAACCGCGGGGCAGCCGGCCAGGATGGCCTGGAACCCGTACTCGTCCACGCCGTTCACCACGTTGAAGCCCTTGGGGGCCTTCGCCAGCATCTGGGTGAGCCCGCCCATGCTGCCGGAGCTGTCCTTGATGCCCACGATGTTGTCAATCTCGGCGAGGCGGATGACAAATTCGGGGGTGAGCACGTTCCGCGCGCAGGAGGGGATGTTGTAGACCAGGATGGGGAAACCGTCCACGGCCTTTGCGATGGAGCTGTAGAACTGCCACAGGGACGCCTCGTCGTAATAGTAGTAGAAGGGCGACACGATGGCCGCGCCGTGGGCGCCAACCTTCTGCGCGTGGCGGGTCAGCTCGATCGCCGTCGCCGTGTCCATGCAGCCGGTGTGCGCGATGACGGTGGCCTTTTTGCCCACGGCCTGCACCACCTCCTCAAGCACCGTCTTGCGCTCCTCCGTGGAGAGCAGCAGCCCCTCGCCGGTGGTGCCGCAGGGGAACAGCCCCTTCGCGCCCATCTTCACCATGCGCTCGGCAAAGGGGCCGACCTTGTCAAAGTCCACATACTCGCCGCCCTTGGTGAAGGGGGTGACCATCGCGGAAATGACGCCTTCAAGTTTCAATCCAGCCATCGTGCTCAAGCCTCCAGTCTAAGGTGTTGGTCCAACCGCCTTGCGGCGGAACAAAACCGCGCCCTGCGGCGCGGAATGATAAACCGATTGAAGGGGGCGTGCCCGCCGCCGTACCATAGTCCCCATCGCGCAAGGAAGGGCTTTTGGATGTCCCTGAAAACGAAACATCCCGCCCGGAACGGGGCGGGCCGGAAAGACACCGATGTCTCTCCGCGGCCCGGTGTCCCAGTATACGCCCCGGGGGAGGCCGGTGCAATCAGGCGCCGCGCGCGGCATGCGCGCCCTGCCGCCGGGTTTGCGCTGCTGCTTTGCCTGGCGGCGTTTGCCGCGCCCCCCCGCGCCCATGCGGGCATGCCCGTCAGCAATCCCGCCCTGAAAAAGGCGCGGGCAACGGGGACGCTCACCCCGGCCACCCCGGAGACGCGCTGGGCAAAGCCGCTGGCGGGCGGCCCGGTCAGGGTGCTGGCCGTCGCCCCGCGCTTCACCCTGCGCGACATTTCGGAGCTGGCGCTGCGGCTGGATTTGTCCTGCGAAACTGTCGGCCTTTGGGATGCCACCCATGCGGGCTGTGATCCTGTTGAGGTGGTCAATCCGCCCAATGACGCGCTGCCCGAAGCGGTGATTGGAAGCCTGCGGGACAAACTTGGCGCGGGCTGCGATGTGCTCGTCCTGGGCAACCTGGACAGCGCGGTGCTGCCGCCGGAGCTGCTTTCCGACATCATCGACCGCGTCGCCGGGGGCATGGGGCTGGTGGTCGCCCACCTGCGGGACGGCGGGGAGGGGCCGCTGCGGACTTTTGTGGACGTGCTGGAGGCGGACCCGGACGCGGAGCCCCTGCGCCGGGGCGTGGGGGAGACGGGGCTGGCCGGATGGGAGGAGGGGGCGGAGCCGGGGCGGGTGCTCAGGCATGGGAAGGGCCGGGTGGTGGTTCTGGACTATCCCGGCGATCCGCCCAAGACCCATTTCCTGATCCAGCCGCCGGCGGATCCCCTGGACATGGACCCCGTGTTCCTGGAAAACGCCTACGCCTATGCGGCGCGGGCGGTGCTTGCCGCGGCGCGGCGCGTGCCCGCCGCGCGCATCGCCGAAATCGCCGACGCCGCCCCGGCGGGGCCCGCCGCCGAGGAAATCCCCCCCGACTTCACCCCGGAGTTCGTGCAGTCCATGCGCGACTCCATGGCCCCGCAGCCGGTGCGCCCCTTCGTGCTGAAGCTGGCCGCCCCGGCGGGGGAACGGTGCCGCATGGCCGTGCAGATCCGCAGGCCGGGCACGGAAAGCCGCATCGTGTACAGCGACGCGACCGTCCTGCCCAAGGGCGCCGACAGTTACGCCTTTGACATGATTGTGGGGCCGGGGCGTCATTTCATTGACGCATGGCTGTACGACGGCGAAAAGGTGGTGGACTGGCACACCCAGGCGGTCACCCTTTCGGGCTGGCCCGAATTCGGCGAGGTGAAGTACGACAAGACCTGGATGCAGCCCAACGACACGCTCCGCGTCTCCCTGGAGGTGCGGCCCGTGTTCAACCAGTCCCGCGCCTGCACCATCCACGCCCGCGCCACCGACACCTGGGGGCGGCTCGTCGCCTCTGCGGCGCGGGCCGTGTCGAGCGAGGGTGGCCCCGTGGAGCTGCGGCTCCATTTCACCGACCTGCTTTCCCCCCTGCTCAAGGTGGAGGTCTACGCCGTGGAGGGCGACGCCGGGGCCACCACCAGCTGGGATTTGCACCGCTCCCTGCGCACCTACCGGTACATCAGCGTGCGCCTGCCAAAGCGCCCCCCGGACATGAGCCTGGTGGCGCTCATGGACACGCCGGGCGAGTACAACCAGGAGGCGGCCCTGCGGACCCTTGCGGGTCTGGGGGTGGACTGCGCCCACGCGGCCGCGGGCGAGGCGGCCATGGTGCGCGTGGACCTGCAGGGGCTCACTTTTGTGCCGGAACTTGACCGCTTCGCGGTGGAAAGGGCCTCGGACGGGCTGGCGCGCCGGCCCTGCCTGTCCGACGGGGAGTACCTGCGGCGCACCGCCGGGCACCTGGCCGAGCAGGCCGTCCTGCACTGGGCGGGCGGCGGCGGCCGCTATTCGCTGGGCAACGGCAACTGCGTGTGCGCCTCGGAGGAAAACGTGTGCCAGGCGCCGGAGAGCATGGCGGCCTTCGCCGCGTGGCTCCAGCGCGCCCATGGCGGGCTGGACGCGCTCAACAGCGCCTGGGGCGCGGCGTTCACCGACTGGAGCCGCGCGGTTCCCGCCGGGCTGGACGCGGCGCGGGGGGGCGGCTCCCCCGCCCCCTGGGTGGACTTCCGCCGGTTCATGGATGAAACCTTCGCCGGGTTCCACGGCATGGCCCGGCAGGCCGTCCGCGGCGCGGACCGGCAGGGCGAGTGCGGCTTCCGCGCCCTGGGCGACGCCAATCCCGTCCACGGCTACTGGTGGCCCGCGCTGGTTGAAAACACGGATTACATCGCGGCCGACTGGGACCCGGTGGTGGCCGCCAAGCTCCGTTCCTACGGGCGGCGGGGCTCCTGGAACGGCATCGTCCTGTCCGGCGCGGACGGCCTTGAGTCCCCCGCGCGCGCGGGCTGGCTGCCCTGGCACGCCGCCTTCTCCGGACTCGCCTCCATTTGGGTGGACGGGGTTTCCGGCACGGCGGACCAGCCCCTTGCCCGGCCCCTGCTCGACGCCGCAGGCGCGCCCGACCCGCTTTTCGGGGCGCTGGCCCGCGCCGTGGGGGAGGTGCGCGCCGTGGCCCCGCTACTGCGGGAGGCCGCGCCGGAACCGGCCACCGTGCTGGTTTACGACAGCCACGCCAGCCGCCATTTCAACGATGCCGATACCGCCTTCGGGTCCGCCTCCGCCGCCCAGCGGGCCTGGGCGGAGCTGCTGGACGGCATCGGCGCGGGCTGGGCCTTCATCGACGCGGCCCGGCTGGGCGCGCTTCAGGAAGGGACGGCGCGGGCGCTGGTGCTTCCCCTTTGCCGCGCCCTGGACGACACGGAGATTTCGGCCATACAGGCCTTTGCCGCGCGGGGCGGCCTTGTGATTGCCGATGTGGCCCCGGGCAGCCGCGACGGCCACGGCGTCCGCCGGACGCCGCCCGCGCTGGACGCCCTTTTCGGGGTCGCACGGGAGGGCGCGGACGCGGTGGTTTCGGCCCCGCTCCAATGGACCGCGCAGGATCAGCCCGCGCCCGCCGGGTTCATCGGCGGCGCCGGGGCCGACGGCTCCGCCCGGCCGGACACGGCGCAGGCGCTGGGCGCCTGCGGCGCGTGCCCGGTGTGGCTGCGGCAGGCCCCGGACAGGGGCCGCGCGCTGCTGCTGAACCATGTGCCCCGGCCGAGGGCGGCGGGCGGCCGGGACGAGCTCCCCGCGGAATACCTGCTGGTGGAGGCGGCGCTGGCGGAGGCCGGGGCCGCGCCGGTGTGGTCCCCGGGCGGGGAAAGCCGCTTTTACGGGCGCGTTTCCCTCTTCCGCTTCGGGGAGGCGCGGCTGGTTGCCCTGCTGGCCGACCCCGCCGCGCCCGTCCAGAAACTGCGCCTGCCCTTCGCGAAGGACGACACGGTGGTGGATCTGCGCGCGGGCGCGGGGGTGAGGCGGCCCAAGGATCTCAAGGTGGCGCTGGAACCGGGGCAGGCCGCGCTGTACGCGGTGGTCCCCGGAAAGACGGGCGGGGTCACGGTGCGCGCCGCCAAGTCGGCCGGCGCGGGGCAGCGCCTGCCCGTGCAGGTGGCCGTGGGCATGGAAAAGGGCGCGCCGGGGCTGCGCATGGTCGCCCTGGAACTCGTCAACGGGGACGGCGTTTCCCTGCCCTGGTACCGCCGCACGCTCCGGTGCGAATCCGGCGCGGGGGAGGCCTTCATCCCCCTCGCGCGCAACGAGGCCCCCGGCGTGTACACTGTGCGCGCGAAAGACCTCCTGTCCGGCGCGGCCGGGGAGGCGGCGGTGCAGGTGAACCCGCCCGCGGAACAATAATGCTGGGAACACACTGATGGCTGAATCCGCACACACGGCCCCCTGGAAGACATCGCTGCACGGCGGGCACAGCAGCGCCTACTGCGACCATGCCGAAGACCCGCTTGAGGCGATGGCCGGGGCGGCCTGCGCCGCGGGCATGGCGGTGTTCGGCGTGACGGAGCACGCGCCGCGCGTGGAGCCGGAGCGGCTCTACGCGGAGGAGCGCGCCCTCGGCTGGACGGTGGAGACGCTGGACGGGCTGTTCACAGACTACGCCGCCGAGGTGGATCGGCTGAAGGGCGTGTACGCCGGGCGGCTCGCCCTGCTGAAGGGCTTCGAGGCGGAGGTGGTGCCCGAGGGGCGCTACGGGCCCCTCATGCGCGGCTACCGCGAAAGGCTCGGCTTCGACTACATCGTGGGCTCCGTCCACTATGTGGCCGGGTTCATCATTGACTACACAAAAGAGCTGTACGGCCGGGCGGTGGAGGCCTGCGGCGGGCCGGAGGCCCTGGCCGTCCGGTATTTCGGGGACGTGGCCCGCATGGTGGAAACCCTGCGCCCCGAGGTGGTGGGCCATCTTGACCTGTACCGGAAACAGTTTCCCGACGACGCCTCCGCCGCCACCCCGCCCATCCGCAGCGCCGCGCTGGAGGCGCTGGAGGTGATCCGGCTGCACGGCTGCATCCTCGATGTGAACACGGGCGGCTACCGCAAGGGCTTCGGCCACCCCTATCCCGCGCCGTGGCTGGTGGAGGCCGCGCGGGACATGGGCGTCCCCTTCTGTTTCGGCGACGACAGCCACAGCGCCGCCCAGGTGGGTTACGGGCTGGGTGAGGCGCGGGAGTGGCTCCTTTCCCTGGGGGTCCGCGAGATTGAGACCCTTGAGCCGGGTGCGGCCGGATTGAACAGGCGGCGGGTGCGCCTGTAGCGGCGCAAATAAAACGGCCGCCGATCCGGGGGGACCGGCGGCCGCCGTGGGGGCGGGGGGCTACAGCGACGCGATTACGCCAATCATGACCGCCATCGGCCCGTTGACCGGCAGCTCGCCGTTTTGCTCATAGCGCAGGAATTCCACATGGCCGTCCATGTACAGGATGTTCGAGCCGCCGGGGATGTGGTTGTAGTTCTCCGGCTTGGTGGCCACCTGGTCAAACATGATGAACACCTCGCTCTGGGCCATGTTGCTCGCGGCGGGGTTGTTGATGTCCGTGATCAGGAAGCGCTCGATGCCCTCGCGGAGCCGGTAAATGGTGTCGCCGTTTCCGTTGCCGTAGGGGGCCACGTTCGTGACATCATCCTCGACCCTGGGATAGGAACCCGACACCGCGTCGGTGGCATAGGGAATCAGGGACGGCAGATCGCCCGTGAGGTACTCCACCACCTCGCCAAACTGGATCGGCACCGGGACCGCGGGGTCCGTGATGCTGGAAAGGTCCCCGCCAAGCGTGTCAATCAGGCCAAAGAAGGTGAAGCCGTTGAACGGGGCCGTGACATCGTTGTCCAGCACCCAGCCCAGGTAGCCGTAGCTTTCATCCACCGCGCGGGAGCATTTGCCGCCATTATTGTCCGAATAGCCAAAGCACCATTCGCCGGTGTTCGGATTATGGCCCTTGTCCACCGTGTCACTCAGGCCCGCCTTTGAGGGGCAGTAGGCGATCATCGGATCCGTCAGGTATTCCGGATAGAGGGAGAAAACGCTGGGGCCGGTGTCAATGGCGAACTGCAAATCACCATTGACGTCGGGCCAGCAGCCCAATTGCATGGTGGGAAAGGAGCCCTTGCTCTCGTTGGTGTACATTTTGAACACCAAGCCCCACTGTTTCAGGTTGTTCTGGCAGGAGGACCGCCGCGCCGCCTCGCGGGCGCGGGCCAGCGCGGGCAACAGGATCGCCGCCAGGATGCCGATGATGGCGATCACCACCAGCAGTTCGATGAGTGTGAATCCTTTTTTCTTCATTCCATGTCTCCTTGTTGAATCTGAAAAAAATAGTAACCCTTTACTAAATTTAATAACATTTCCTATGAATAGTCAATTCCCTGTTCTGCAAGGAAATCCAAGAAAAACCCGCCTCCAAGCCATCAGAATCGGCAAAACAGGGACGCAGGAGACGCCAGCCAACATCCCGAATGGTAAATGATTGCCAACGGGGCGGAAAGATGAGGCGCGAGGGGCGCGAGGTACGAGAGTGAGGGGATGTTCCTGGCCTCACCCACTTTTTCAAGACACGCCAAAGCGTGAACAACATACATTCCCCCAACTGATTTCGGATGTTTGCGGCAAGGGCCAAACGGACGGCATGGACCGGTGGACGGGAATCGCTGGATCGGGCCGACGGCCTGTGCCGCTTTTCAGTTCCGGTGTGGTAGGATGCAGGCGGTTTGGCAGAGAAGACAGGGATTGGCCGGTTTTGACCATGCGCACACTGCTTGTGACAGACAATTTTCCGCCGCAACTCGGGGGCATTGCCCGGCTGCTGGCGGATTTTTGCGCCGCCCAGCCGCCCGGTGAAATTGTGGTGCTTGCGCCGTCGGGCACGCCCGGCAGGCCTTTCAGCCGCCACGCCCGGCGGATGGCGCGGGAGCATGACACGACCCTGGCTTATCCGGTGGTCCGGATGATTCATCCGGGAAACACGGGCAATGATCTCATCACCCTGCTGGCGCTGGGCCATGCGGCGTTCCGCACGGTGGCGGCGTGCCGGCGGCACGGGTGCGGGCTGGTGCTTTTCGGCAAGCTGTGGCCGCTGGCGCTGGCGGGTCCGGTGCTGAGGCGTTTTGGCATCCCCTACGCGGTGTACTGCTACGGGAACGAGGTGTTGAAGCCGCTGGGCGGCCGGGCGCGGCGTTGGCGGCTGAACGCGCTCATGCATGCGGAGCGGGTGATCACCATCAGCGGTTACATGGTGGAAAAAATCACCGCGATGGGCGTGCCCCCGGAGCGGGTGGTGAAAATCCAGCCCAAGGTGGAGGGGGCGCTGCCCCCCGGCCTGCCGGACCCGGAAATCATCAAATGGGAGGAGGGGCTGAAGGGGAAGAAGGTGCTTCTTTCCGTGGGGCGGCTGGTGGAGCGGAAGGGCTTTGACCGGGTGATTGAGGCGATGCCCGCCGTGCTGGCGGCCCACCCCGGCGCGGTGTACGTGATCCTCGGCGACGGTCCGGACCGGCGGCGGCTGGAGGGGCTGGCGAAGGGCCTCGGCCTGGGGCGGGCGGTGCGTTTCGCGGGGGCGAAGGCGTCCACGGAGCCCTATTACCACGCCTGTGACGTGTTCATCATGCCCAGCCGTGCGGATGAGGCGTCCGGCGACGTGGAGGGGTTCGGCATTGTCTTTTTGGAGGCGAACCGCCACGGCAGGCCGGTGATAGGCGGCAACAGCGGCGGCATTCCCGACGCGGTGGCGGACGGTGTTTCGGGGCTGCTGGTGGACCCCGAGAGCCCGGCGGCCATTGCGGCGGCGGTGAACCGCCTGTTTTCCGAGCCGGAATACGCGGAGGAACTGGGCCGCAAAGGGGCGGAACGGGTTCGCGCCGAATTTTCGATTGGGCTTTACGCGCAGGAGTACCGGGAGAAGGTGATTGGCCCCCTTGGGCTGGGTTGAACCTTCCCCCGCCCCCACCGAAGGGGGATGCTAAGGGGCCTGATTGCCGTGTTTCGGGGAGTCGCGCATGCCCGGCGCGGCGTTCCTGTGCTACAGTGATGCCGCGTGACGCGGACTGTTTCCGATGCGGCGCGCCCGCGCACCACAACAGGGAATTTCATGGCGCTTTTGCTGCTGATAGCGGCGGCGGTGGCCGTCGGTCGTGTTTTTGGCAGGCTGCTCCCCCTTGGGGAGGGGGTGGAGGGCTGGTTTGTCCGCACGGTGCTGGGGCTGGCGGTGTGCGCGGCGCTGGCGCTTTGGGTGGGCCTGCATTCGCTGCTGGCGGCGCAGGCCGCGCTGCTGTGCCTGGTGCTGGCGGGGGTGATGGCGGAGGGCATGGCCTGGACCTACACCCGCCCGGCGCGGCGGCGGTCCGGGGCGGCAAAGGCCGGGGCTGCGGGGGCGGGGGAAGGGGAGGCGTCCCCGGCGGGGATTCCATGGTTTGACGCGCTGCTCCTGTGTCTGGCGGGAACGGCGCTGGTGACGGCCTTCTTCGGCGCGTGGGCGCCGCTTTCGGACGGGCGCGCGGCGGCGGGCGTGATGGCCCTGGCGAAGGAGTACGCCCGCGCGGGCAGCCTGGGCTTCACCGAGAACGCGCCGGATTCGGGCGCGCCCCACCTGATGCGGACGCTGCACGCCCTGGTCTGGTCGGGCAGCGGTGAGCGCGCGGCGACGCTGCTTTCCTGGTCGGCGGGGCTGCTGGCCTGCATGGGGGTCTTTTTGGCGGGCAGGCGCGCGGCGGGACCGCGCGCGGGCGCGGCGGCGGCGGCGGTGTTCGCGTCCATGCCGGTGTTTTACGATCAGGCGTCCACCGCCTCCGTTGAAATGGGTTCGGCGTTGTTTGCGGCGGCGGCGTTTGTGATGTTTCTTGCCTGGACGGAGCACCGCGAGCCGGCGCAGGCGCTGGCGGCGGGGCTGCTGGCGGGGGCCGCCTGGGGATGCTCCCACACCTGCGCGCCGCTGACCGCATTGCTGCCGCTGGTGATGGTTTTTTCCGGCAGGCCGGAGCATCCCGAGGACGAAGGCACCCTGGCGCGGAGCGTCTGTCTTGTCCTGGCGGGCGGGCTGGCGGGGGCCGCGCCCTTTCTTGCGCGCACGTGGCTGGTCACGGGCGATCCTGTTTACCCTTACCTGCAGGCGATCTTCCCCGGGCGGACGGACGGGCATCTTCCGGTGGCGTGGCTGGCCGCGGATCCGGAGGCGGCGCGCCGGGGCCTGTCCCCGGCGGGGTTGCTCCGCTATCCGTGGGATGTGCTGATGAGGCCGGCCCTGCACGGCGGCTGGTCGGAGTCGCCGGGCGGTCTTCTGGCGGCGCTGGCCCTGCCGGGGCTGCTTTTCGGGGGCCGCCGCGCGCGGCTTGCGGCGGTGCTGGCGGCGTCGGGTGGCGCGCTGTTGTGGTGGTTTGACCGGGGTTCGCTCCCGGTGCTGGCGTGGTGCGCCCCGGCGGCGGTGCTCGCGGGCGCGGGGGCGGCGTCCATGCCCGCGCTGCGCCGCGCGACGGCGGCGGCGCTGGTTGCGGGCTGCCTTTTCGGGCTGGGCCTGCAGGGCGCGCGCCTGTGGGATCAACTCCCGGTGCTGGCGGGCCGGGAGACGCGGGAGGCCTATCTGGCGCGGCGCGTGCAGCGCTTTCCCCTGTGGCAGGCGGTTGACGCGAAGATGTCCGCCGCGCCCGAAGGCGCGCGGGTGCTTTCCCTTGACGGGGGCGGTTATTTTTCCAGCGCCGACACCCACACGAACCTGGAGGGGCTGGCCGCGAAGTCGCTGCTGGAGGGCGGCGCGCGCTGGGAATGGCTGGGGGAACGGGGCATTGTGCTGCTGGCGGTGCCGGAGGACATGATGACGCCGGACTCCCCGCTGCCGGAACCCGCACGGGAGGTGCTGACCCGGTGGCTGGACGAGCCGTCGCTGTTCCCGCTTGCGGACACGGTGGATGTGCCCCGCCTCGCCGGGGAGGGTGTGGAAAAGGTGCGGCTTTACGCCGTGGCCCGGAACCCGTAGGGAGCGCGCCATGATCACCCCCCCCGCCAGCCAGGAACCGGGCCCCGTCCGCAATGGAACGGGCGGCGGGGTTGCGGCGGCGCTGACGGCGGTCATGGTTGCGGCGGCGCTGGTGCGGGTGATCTGGTTCTGGTCGCTGGCCGCCTCCCCCGATTTCAGGTCGCCGGTGCTCGATCCGCAGTTGAACGACTACTGGGCGCGGGCGCTGGTGACGGGCGACTGGACGCCCCCCGCCGGGGCGGAGGACCCGGAGATTCGCGCCCATTCCTACGGGCGGCCGCCGGGTTATCCCTGGTTTCTCGCGGCGGTCTACCGCGTTTTCGGCATTTCCCCCACCGCGCCGAGGATGGCGCAGGCCTGCCTGGGGCTGGTCAATGTGATGCTCCTTTTCCTGCTGGGGCGCGCGATGTTCGGGGCGGGGGCGGGGCTTGCGGCGGCGCTGATTGGCGCGCTTTACTGGGGCTGGGTGCATGCGGAGGGGGAGCTCAACTCGCCGGTGCTGGAGGTGCTGCTTTACCTGCTGCTTGCCGGGGCGCTGTGGCGGTGGGCGCGTTCGCCCCGCTGGGGCTGGGCGCTGGCGGCGGGCGCGCTTTTGGGGCTGCACGCGCTGATCCGGCCCAATGTGCTGCTCACGGGCCTTTTCGCGGCGGCGTGGATGGTGTGGGCGGGGACGGCGGCGGGGCGGCGGCGTGCGGCGGGGCAGGCGGCGGCCATGGCGGCGGCCATGTTTTTGTGCGTCTCCCCGGCGGTGCTGCGCAACGGGCTGGTTTCGGGCGAATTCGCGCTGGTGTCCCATTACGGCGGCATCAACGCCTACATTGGCAACCATCCCGGCGGCACGGGCGACTCGGCGCGCCTGGCGGGGCTGCGCGAAATCGCGGGGCGGGACGGGTGGAATTGTTTTGACTATCCCCTGCTCGTGCGCGGACTGGCGGAGCGGCAGGGCTGGGAGCATCCCTCCTTCTCCCGCGCCTCGCGGTGGTTTTACGGAAAGGCGCTTCAGTTCTGGCTGGAGGAGCCCCTGGCGGCGGCGCGGCTCACCCTGCGCAAGGCGCTGCTTTTCTGGGGGCCGGCGGAGGTTTCTGACAGCAGGGTGATTGCCGTGGAGAGGGAGCATTCCCCGCTGCTGCGCCGGCTGCCCGGTTTCGGGGTGGTGCTGGCCCTTGCCCTTTTGCGGCCCCTGCTGGCTTTGGGGTGGCGGACGGGAAAAGCCGCCGGGCCACGGCCGGGGCCGCTGCTGCTGGCCCTGGTTGCGGGGCATTTTTTCGCGGTGCTTCCCTTTTTCATCGCGGGCCGATACCGGCTGCCGGTGGTGGCGTTTCTTGCGCTGTGCGGGGGCGCGTCCGCGGCCCTGGCGCTGGACTGGCTGCGGAGCGCCGGGCAAAGGAAACGCGCTTTTGCGGCACTGGCGGCCTTTGCGGCGTTACTGGCCGGGCACCAGTTGATTGCCGCCGCGCCCCTGGCCGCATACCAGCCCAGCAGGGCGGACTGGCACTACCACAGGGGGGTGGCCCTGGCGGACAGCGGACGGGACGGGCTGGCGGAATTCGAGGCGGCGGTGGCCGCGGAACCCGGCCATGACCGGGCGTGGCTGCGCCTGGGATTTGAGCAGGCCCGGCGGGGAAACCACCCGGCGGCACTGGCCGCCTACGGGCATGCGGCAGCGGCAAACCCGCAAAACGCGCAGGCGCGGAACAACCTGGGGTATGAGCTGTATCTGGCGGGGCGGTTTGAGGAGGCGGAACGGGAATATTCCGTGGCGCTGGAACTGCAACCGGGGTATGTGACGGCCCTGAACAACCTTGGAAACCTGCTGCTGGACAGGGGGCGCGCCGGGGAGGCGCTCAACTGTTACCGCAAAGTGCTGGAGCTGGAACCGGGGAACCGGACGGCCTTGTGCAATTCCTGCAAAGCATTAAAATATATGGGTTTGTCCGCTGAAGCGGCGGAGTGCCTGCGCCGTTGTGAAGCCCAATCCTGAAGACATCCATGCCCGCAACCGGTTACCATGCCTGGGGGAGAGTGGGAAACCCTTGCTTTTGGGAAAAGTATTTGTTGAACCAAGGGGGCTGCTTGTGTAACCTTTTACCCCATGTGGAAGGCTGGATGCCTTCCGCGGAAGACATCATTCAACCAGGGGCAAAAAGCCCGAGGAGCGTTGCGCAATGAGAAAACACGGATTCACCCTTATCGAACTGCTGGTGGTGATCGCCATCATCGGCATCCTGGCGGCGATCCTGCTGCCGGCGCTGGCGCGTGCGCGCGAGTCTGCCCGCCGTTCGAGCTGCCAGAACAACCTGAAGCAGCTTGGTCTTACCATGAAGATGTACGCGAACGAGTCCAAGGGCGAGCAGTTCCCCACGATCTCCGTCTACCACTGCGACGGGGCCATCGGCATCAATTTCTCGCTGAACATGCTCCAGGTGTACCCGGAGTACCTGTCGGACCCGAAGGTGCTGCTTTGCCCCTCGGACCCGCGCGGTGTTGATCCGGCGCAGCGCTTCAACGAGGCGGACAACCTTGCCATGGTGTGGAACGGCAGCGGCATGGGCGCCACGGCGGGCGTGCCCAACACCGAGTTCTACCCCTGCGAGCACAACAACAACAACGCCAGCTACATTTACTTCAACTGGGCGATCTACTCCCCCGGCATCACCGATGATCCCCATATCTTCACCTCGGTGGGGCAGGGCCAGTCCACGCAGTTGCTGAATGAAATCACGACCTACTTCTCCTCCAAGCCGTCGGTTCCCGCGGACATCGTGGCGGCCTTCGCCAACGTGCTGCTCCAGATCTACACCACCCTCAACGGCGGCAACCAGCAGGCCATTGACCAGGTGATGTCGGACATCGACACCGGCGCGAGCCTCACCCTGTACCGTTTCCGCGAGGGCATCGAGCGCTTCCTGATCACGGACATCAACAACCCCGCCGCGAGCAACCAGGCGCAGAGCGAGCTGAGCGTGATCTCGGACAACATCTCCACCGACCTGAGCGACACGGGATCCTCCTTCAACCACGTTCCGGGCGGATCCAACGTGCTGTACATGGACGGCCACGTTGAATTCCTGAAGTACCCGAACGAGTGGCCCGTGAGCCCGCTTGTGGCGGCGCTGGTCGGCACCCTGTAATTCGCCATCCCCCGGAAGCATTCCCCCCCGGCCGTTGCCATTGCGGCGGCCGGGGGTTTCTTTTTCCCGCATTGGGTGTCTTGGTTATAAACCCTGCGGAATGGTAACAAGTTACCATTAATGCAGTAGCACCAATCATGCAATGGTTGGTCCAATTAAATGCTTGCGAAAAAAGCGAATGTGGTGTAATCTTTTACCGAGCGGTGTGCCGTATGCCTGCCGTGAGAGACATCATCCAAACTAAGGGCAATCGCCCAAGGAGTGAACTGTCATGAAAAAACGCGGATTTACCCTCATCGAACTTCTGGTGGTGATCGCCATCATCGGCATTCTGGCGGCGATCCTGCTGCCGGCGCTGGCGCGGGCGCGCGAGTCTGCCCGCCGTTCGAGCTGCCAGAACAACCTGAAGCAGCTTGGTCTTACCATGAAGATGTACGCGAACGAGTCCAAGGGCGAGCAGTTCCCCACGATCTCCGTCTACCACTGCGACGGGGCCATCGGCATCAATTTCTCGCTGAACATGCTCCAGGTGTACCCGGAGTACCTGTCGGACCCGAAGGTGCTGCTTTGCCCCTCGGACCCGCGCGGTGTTGATCCGGCGCAGCGCTTCAACGAGGCGGACAACCTTGCCATGGTGTGGAACGGCAGCGGCATGGGCGCCACGGCGGGCGTGCCCAACACCGAGTTCTACCCCTGCGAGCACAACAACAACAACGCCAGCTACATTTACTTCAACTGGGCGATCTACTCCCCCGGCATCACCGATGATCCGCACATCTTCACCGCCACGGACAGCGCGGCGCTGATCAGCGAGATCTCCAACTACTTCGTCAGCAAGCCCGGCGTCCCCGCGGACATCGTGGCGGCCTTCGCCAACGTGCTGCTCCAGATCTACACGGTCCTGAACGCGGACGACCAGAGCTCCGTGGACGCCCTGATGAAGGACATCGAGACGAGCTCCAGCCTGACGCTGTACCGCTTCCGCGAAGGCATCGAGCGCTTCCTGATCACGGACATCAACAACCCCGCCGCGAGCAACCAGGCGCAGAGCGAGCTGAGCGTGATCTCGGACAACATCTCCACCGACCTGAGCGACACGGGATCCTCCTTCAACCACGTTCCGGGCGGATCCAACGTGCTGTACATGGACGGCCACGTTGAATTCCTGAAGTACCCGAACGCTTGGCCCGTGAGCCCGCTCGTCGCCTCGCTGGTCGGCACCCTGTAACAGCCACCAGACAAGACCTTTCTTCCCGGCCGCCGTTTACCCGGCGGCCGGGTTTTTTGTTTCCGCCCCCCATCCGCAAAAGCCCCCTTTGGTCCCTCCAATTCCGGCAAAGTCACCCGATATTTTTCTTGCCAAAACCCGCCTTTCCTTGTAATCTATCGGTTGAAAAGGCACGCGGCGTGCGTGCCACGGGTGAGTTTTGTCCAAGGAACGCCTTAATTCAAAGGAGTCGAATGCCATGAGAAAACGCGGATTCACTTTGATCGAACTGCTGGTGGTGATCGCCATCATCGGCATCCTGGCGGCGATCCTGCTGCCGGCGCTGGCGCGTGCGCGCGAGTCTGCCCGCCGTTCGAGCTGCCAGAACAACCTGAAGCAGCTTGGTCTTACCATGAAGATGTACGCGAACGAGTCCAAGGGCGAGCAGTTCCCCACGATCTCCGTCTACCACTGCGACGGGGCCATCGGCATCAATTTCTCGCTGAACATGCTCCAGGTGTACCCGGAGTACCTGTCGGACCCGAAGGTGCTGCTTTGCCCCTCGGACCCGCGCGGTGTTGATCCGGCGCAGCGCTTCAACGCGGCGGACAACCTTGCCATGGTGTGGAACGGCAACGGCATGGGCGCCACGGCGGGCGTTCCCAACACCGAGTTCTACCCCTGCGAGCATGACAGCACCAACTCGAGCTACCTGTATTACAACTGGTCCATTTTTGTGCCGGGTGTCACCGATGATCCGCACATCTTCACCGCCACGGGATCCGGGCAGGAGACGGCGCTGATCAACGAGATCGTCACCTATTTCAGCTCGAAGCCGACGGTGCCCGCCGACATCATCACCTCCTTCGGCACGGTGCTGCTCCAAATCTTCAACGTGCTGCGGGCCAACGACCAGACGGCGATTGACCAGATCATGTCGGACATTGACACCGGGTCGAGCCTGAAGCTGTACCGCTTCCGCGAGGGCATCGAGCGCTTCCTGATCACGGACATCAACAACCCGGCCGCGAGCAGCCAGGCGCAGAGCGAGCTGAGCGTGCTGTCGGACAACATCAACTCCGACCTGAGCGACACGGGCGGCTCCTTCAACCACGTTCCGGGCGGATCCAACGTGCTGTACATGGACGGCCACGTTGAATTCCTGAAGTACCCGAACGAGTGGCCGGTGAGCCCGCTTGTGGCGGCGCTGAACGGCACCCTGTAATCCCCATCCCCAAGACAACGCGACCCCGGCCGCCCTTCGACACGGCGGCCGGGGTTCCTGTTTTTTGGGGGAAGGAATCAGTCCTTCGCGGACTTGGGGTCGAGGGCGTCGCGGAGCCCGTCGCCCAGGGCGTTCAGGGCGAAGAGGGTGAGCGAGAACACCACGGCGGGCGCGAAGAGCAGCCAGGGATACTCCTCCATGGTGTCCACGCCGTCCTTGATGAGCAGGCCCCAGGAGCTCATGGGCGGCTGCACGCCGAGCCCGAGAAAGCTCAGGAAGGCCTCCAGCAGCATGACACGGGGCACGGTAAGCGTGGCGTAGATGATCACGGGGCCGAGGGTGTTCGGGATGACATGGCGCAGGAGGATGCGCAGGGGGTGCAGGCCCATGACCACGGCGGCCTCCACGAATTCGCGGCGGCGCAGCGACAGGGTCTGGCCGCGCACGATGCGCGCCATGGTGAGCCATTCAACCGCGCCGATGGCCATGAAGAGGAAGATGAAGTTGCGCCCGAAAAACACCATGAGGATGATGACGAAGACGGTGAAGGGCAGGGCGTAGAGGATGTCCACCACGCGCATCATGAGCGCGTCCACCCGCCCGCCGAAATAGCCCGACGCCGCGCCGTAGAGCACGCCGATGAGCAGCGACACGGCGGTGGCGGCCAGCCCCACCAGCAGGGACACGCGCCCCCCGAACAGCAGGCGCGCGCACAGGTCGCGCCCCAGGGGATCGGTGCCCAGCCAGTGCGCCGCGGAGGGCGGGGCCGCGCCCAGGGCGGTGTCCTGCCCGTCGTAGGTGTGCGGCACCAGCCAGGGCCCCGTGACGACCGCGGCGGCGACGCAGGCCAGCACCACGAGCCCGGCCATGGCGAGCCGGTTGCGGCGCAGCCTGCGCCAGGCGTCCCTGCCCAGGGACACGCCCCGCTCCGCCTCCTCCGGCTCCGGCAACGGTTTGTTGTTGATCGGGTCCGCCATGGGTCAACGCTCCCGGATGCGCGGGTCGAGCACGGCCAGCGCGAGGTCGGCGGCAAGGTTGAGCAGCACCACCAGCACGGCAAAGACCAGCACCGCGCCGATGACCATGGTGTAGTCCCGGTTGAACGCGGACTCCACAAATTCCCTGCCCAGCCCGGGGATTTGGAACACCGTCTCCACCACGAAGGAACCGGTGAACAGGCCCGCCGCCGCCGGACCGAGAAAGGCCACCACCGGCTGGAGCCCGCCGCGCAGGCCGTGGCGCAGCACGACGCGCGCCTCGGACAGGCCCTTCGCGCGGGCGGTGCGGATGTAGTCCTGGGCCATGACCTCCAGCATGCCGCCCCGCGCCAGCCGCGCGATGTACGCGGCGTACATCGCGCCCAGCGTGAGGGTGGGCAGGATTTTGTGCGCCGGGGTGGACCAACCGGCCACGGGCAGCCAGCCCAGCCAGAGGGAGAACACCAGCACCAGCAGGGGGCCCAGCACAAAGTTGGGCAGGCAGATGCCGAGCATGGCCAGGGACATCGCGCCGTGGTCCACCATCGAGTTGGGGCGGTGCGCCGCCAGCACGCCCGCCGCCAGGCCGAAAAACACCGCCACCGCGAGGGCATACAGCCCCAACTCCAGCGACACGGGGAAACGCAGCAGCATCCATTCGGTCACGGTGCGCCCCGGCTTGCGGTAGGACGGCCCCAAGTCGCCGCGCACCACGCCGCCGAGATAGTCCAGGTACTGGCGGAACAGGGGCTGGTCCAGGCGGTAATGGGCCTCCAGCCGGGCGAGCACCCTGGGATCGGCGCGCTTGTCCGTGTCGAAGGGGCCGCCGGGCGCGAGGCGCACGAGGAAAAAGGCGATGGTGATCACCGCGAGCAGCACGGGCACGGCCTCCAGCAGGCGGCGCAGCATATACAGGATCATTGCGCGCCCCCCGCCGGTTCCAGCCAAAGATCCTGCCAGCGGATATAGCCGAGGGGATTGGTCACCAGCCCGCGCAGTTCCCGCGCCTGCAGAAAGACCCAGGTGTAGAAGTACACCGGCGCAATGGGGCACTCCCCGAGGAGCAACTCCTCGGCCTGTCTCAGCAAGTCCCGCCGCCGGGCGGGATCGGCCTCGGCGTAGGACGCGCGGATGAGTTCGTCAAAGGCGGGCGAGGACCAGCCGGTGCGGTTGTTGCCCGCGCCGGTGAGGAAGCATTCCAGGAAATTGACGGGATCCGCCACGTCGGCTATCCAGGAGGAGCGGGCCACCGAGTAATCCAGCGTGTTGAGCGCGGTCAGGTAGACCTTCCAGTCCTGGTTGAGCAGGCGGGCGTCCACCCCCAGGTTTTCGCGCCACATGCGCTGCACCGCCTCGGCGATGGTGCGGTGCGCGTCGGAGGTGTTGTAGAGAATCTCCACCGGCGGAAGGCCCTTCCCGCCGGGGAATCCGGCCTCCGCAAGCAGTTCGCGCGCCCGCGCCGGATCGAAGGGGACCCGCACGCCCGTTTCGTATCCCGCGAGTTCGGGCGGCACAAAACGGGCCGCCGGGGGCTCCCCGGCCTTCATGACGTTGCCCGCGATTTCACCCCGGTCCAGGGCCATCGCCAGGGCGCGCCGCACCCGCACGTCGGTGAAGGGGGGCCTTGTCACATTGAACCGGTAAAAATAGACCCCCAGGTAGGGCGCGGTGTGGAGCAGTTCCGGGTGCTCCCGGCGGTAGATGGGAATCTTGTGCATCGGCACCGTCGCCGTCAGGTGGAGCAGCCCCGCGCGGAAGGCCCGCTCCTCGGTCTGCTGGTTGTCCATGGGGAAATACTCGATGCCGTCCGGACGCACCGCCGCCGCGTTCCAGTAGTGCGGGTTGCGCCGCACCCGCAGCACGTCGTTCGGCTGCCAGTCCGTGAGCATGAAGGGGCCGTTGCCGACCAGGTTGCCGGGGCGGGTCCAGGCGGTGCCGCGCTCGTCCATGGCCCCGAATTTTTCAACCGCCGCGCGGGGCACCGGATACCAGGCGAAATGGACCTGCATGCGGAGGAAGTAGGGCGTGGGATTGGCCAGGGCCACCTCCAGGGTGGCCGGGTCAACCACCCGCGCGCCCACGGCGGAAAAATCATCCGTCTCCCCCAGGTTGAAGGCCCGCGCGCCCCTCAGGCAGTGGAGCATGTAGGCGTATTCGGAGGCCATCGCGGGGGAGAGGATGCGCCGCCAGCCGTAGACGAAATCCTCCGCCGTGACGGGCGAACCGTCGGACCAGCGCGCGTTGGGGCGCAGGTGGAAGGTGTAGAGCAGCCCGTCGGGGGAGATCTCCCACCGTTCCGCCACGCCGGGCACGGGTTCCAGGGTTGCGGGGTCAATTCCGGCCAGCCCCTCGAAAAGGGCGCTGAGCACCCGGTGCTCCGCCACGCCCGACACCGCATGGGGGTCCAAATCCTGGACCTCCGCGCCGTTGCCCGCGCGGATTACCATGCCGGTGAGCGCGTCGGGGTCGGCGCCGGAACACCCCGCCGCCAGAGCCGCCAGTGCGGCAAGTCCGGCGCGGAATAGATGCGATTTCAACGGCATGGGGCGTTCCCGCAGGGTTGCGCCGCCGTACCCTCCGGCGGCCCGCGCGAATTATCCCCCGCAACCCCGGCACGCTGCAAGCAACGGGCCGCCGGGGCAAGGGGCGCGATTTCTGAAACTGCTAATTATGTGTTTGTCCCGCAGAAAAGGGGCCGCCCCGCGCGGGGAAATTTTGCCGCCGGGTTGCTTTTGGGACGCTTTTTGTGGTGAAGTTTGGTGTTTGAGCCCCGGGGGAGCGGGGGATAAACGGGTTTGTTTGCCTGTTCCGGCCATGCGGGAACGGTGAAAATAACAAGGATAACCTACAGTGAAACTGGTGATAGTGGAGTCTCCGGCCAAGGCCAAGACGATAGAAAAATTCCTTGGCGGCGAATACAAGGTGGTGGCCAGTTACGGCCATGTGCGCGATTTGCCCGCGTCCGCGGACGAGATTCCGGAGGAGTTCCGCAGCCAGCCGTGGGCGCGGCTTGCGGTGGACGTGGACAATGACTTCAAGGCGGTTTATGTGGTGCAGAAGGACAGCCGCCGTCACCTTGCGGCGGTGAAAAAACTCTGCAAGGAGGCCGAGGAGGTCATTCTCGCCACCGATGAGGACCGGGAGGGGGAGTCCATCAGCTGGCACCTGCTGGAGGAGCTGAAGCCAAAGGCGCCGGTGACGCGCATCGCCTTCCATGAAATCACGAAGTCGGCGATTCAGCAGGCCATGGCCTCACCCCGGCAGGTGAACGACCAACTGGTGCGCGCCCAGGAGACACGGCGCATTCTGGACCGTCTTTTCGGCTATGAACTGTCGCCGGTGCTCTGGAAAAAGGTGAAAACCAAGCTGAGCGCGGGCCGTGTGCAGAGCGTGGCGGTGCGGCTGGTGGTGGAGCGCGAGGAGGAGCGCCGCGCCTTCCGCCGCGCCCAATACTGGGACGTGCAGGCGGCCCTGTCGGCGGCGGGCCGGGAGTTTACCGCCGATTTGGTGTCCCTGGACGGGCGGCGGCTGGCGCAGGGCAAGGATTTCGACGCTTCCACGGGCCAGTTGAAGGGCACCGGAAGCGAACGGCTGGCCTGGCTTGACGAGGCGGGCGCGGCGGCGGCGGCCGGGGCATTGCAGGCCAACACGCCCTGGCGGGTCGTCTCGGTGGAGCAGAAGGAGGCGCGTCAGCGGCCGAACCCGCCCTTCATCACCTCCTCCCTGCAGCAGGCGGCCTCGTCGGTGTGCGGTTTCTCGCCCCGGCGCACCATGGAAATCGCCCAGCGGCTGTACGAGGGCAAGGACCTCGGCGGGGGCGAGCGCGAAGGTTTGATCACCTACATGCGAACCGACTCGGTGGTGCTCAGCGAGAAGGCGCTGCGCGAGGCGGGCGAGCAGATCGAACGGATGTTCGGCGCCAAATACCATGAGCGGCGGCAGTACACCACGAAATCGAAGATGGCGCAGGAGGCCCACGAGGCCATCCGCCCCACCCGCTTCGACCGCACGCCCGACTCGCTGCGGCCCTATCTTGAGGCGGACGAGCTGAAACTTTACCGTCTGGTGTGGAACCGCGCGCTGGCGTCGCAGATGGCCGACGCGGAGCTGCTGAAGACCACGGCGGATTTTGAGGCGCAGGCGGACGGGGAGCGCACGGCGGTGCTGCGCGCCGCCGGTTCGGTGGTGAAGTTCCCCGGATTCCTGCGGGTCATGGAGGGATTGAACAAGGAGGCGGAGCTGCCGCCGCTGGCGGAGGGCATGGAGGCGGGCCCCGGCAAGGCCGTTGCGGTGGCGAGGGTCTCCCCCGTGTCCCACGAAACGCAGCCGCCCGCCCGGTACACCGAGGCGTCGCTGGTGCGCCGCCTGGAGGAGGAGGGCATCGGCCGCCCGTCCACCTACGCGCCCACGATCTCCACCATCCAGCAGCGCGGCTACGTGCAGCTTGTGGACAAGGCGCTGGCCCCGACCATCCTGGGCATCGCGGTCACCATCCTGCTGCGCGGCCATTTCGCGGAGTATGTGGACATCGGCTTCACCGCGCAGATGGAGGACGTGCTGGACGCCATCGCCGGGGGCGGGCAGGACTGGCTCGCCTTCCTGAAGAATTTCTACCACGGCGACAAGAAGGCCGGCACGCTCGGGCTGAAGCCGCGCATCAAGGACGAGCTGGAGCGCATTGAATACCCCGTGATTCCCATCGGCATCGCTTCGGACGGCCAGCCCCTGGTGGTGCGGCTGGGCCGCAGCGTGCCCTTCATCCAGCGGGGAGAGGGCGGCGAGGGCAACACGGCGTCCCTGCCCGCGGCGGTGCAGTATGACGAGCTGACGGTGGACAAGGCGCAGGAACTGCTCGAAACGGGCGCGCGCGTCAGCGAGGGGCTGGGCGACGACCCGAAGACGGGACTGCGCGTGTACGCCTTTTCCGGGATTTACGGCCCCTATGTGCAGCTGGGCGAAGGCGGCGAGGGCAAAAAGCCCAAGCGGGTCAGCCTGCCCAAGGGCATGGCGGTGGAGCAGGTGACGCTGGAGACGGCGCTGAACTACCTGTCCCTTCCCCGCCCCCTTGGCACCCATCCCGAATCGGGCAAGATTGTGTCGGCCAACCTGGGCCGTTTCGGCCCCTATGTGGGGTGCGACGGCGAATTCCGAAGCCTGCAAAAGACGGACAACGTGTTCACCATCGGCCTGGACCGGGCGCTGGAACTGCTCGCCCAGCCGAAGCGCGCCTCCAAGCGGCTGCTGCGCGAACTGGGCAAAACGCCGGACGGGGAGACGGTTGTGTCCCTCTTTGAGGGCAAATACGGCCCCTATGTGACCGACGGCGAGGTCAACGCCACCCTGCCCAAGGGCGCGGACACGGACAAGGTCACCCTGGAGGAGGCGCTGGCCCTCATCGCGCAGGCGAAGGAAAAGAAGCCCGCCCGCAAGGCGGCCCCCCGCAAGCGCGCCGCCGCGGTGAAAAAAGCCCCGGCCAAAAAGGCCCCCGCGAAGAAAAAGGCCGCCGCAAAGAAGAAGCCGGCGGCGAAGAAGAAAAGCGTCTGACCGAAGGACGAACCAAGCCCCCCGGAACCGCATGGTTTCGGGGGCTTTTTTTCAGCGCCCGTCCAGGACCTTTGCGAGGCGGCGGTCATATTTGGGGCCGGTGAGGACGCGGATGGCGCGCGGGAGCATTTCGATGGTGGCGGGCAGGATGCCGGGCACCTCGCCGTCGGTGTTGATTTTGGTTTGCTCGGGGGATTCGACGCGGATGATTTTGCCGCGGGTGAAGGAGACCACGTCGGGGCGGGATTCGAGGCCGCCGCGGTAGATGAGGGGGAGGCTGCGGAGCGCGTCCCAGAGCGCGACGGGACCGATGATGTAAATGTCGAAAAGGCCGTCGTCCAGCCGCGCCTTTGGCGCGACATGCATGCCGCCGCCGTCGTAGCAGCCGTTGGCGATGATGATTTCCTTGACCGCCTGCTCCCGGACTTCGCCGTCGATATCGATGCGCATGGTCCGGTCACTGTAGGTGAAGAGGGCGCGCAGCGCGCCCCAGCAGTAGGAGAAAAAGCCGCCCAGGGCCTTGGTGTTGCGGTTGACCTGCCAGACGACCTCGCCGCCGATGCCGATGCGGCTGGTGTTGAGGAAATAGCACATCACCTCGCCGCCGCCGGGGCGGGCGCAGGTGATGCGCGCCATGTCCGCGGCGACCACGTGGTCGGTGTCGAGCAGTGGGATTGCGGCGGCGCCGTTGGGCATGCCGAGGGTGCGTGCGAGGTCGGAGCCGGTGCCTGCGGGGAGAAGGGCCAGCACGGCGTCGGGGTTGACGGGGGATGCGCCGTCGTAGAAGCCGTTGGTGACCTCGAAGTGGGTGCCGTCGCCGCCGACGCTCACGATGCGGGTGTGCCCCTCCCAGAGCATCCTGCGGGTGAGGTCCACGGCGTGGTTGGGATATTCGGTGAGGCAGACGGTGAAGTCCCGGTGGCGGGCCCGGACGGCCTCCAGCAGCGCGGGCCACCGTTTCCCCGTGCGGCCGTGGGCCGAGCGCGGGTTCACGATGAAGGCCATCTTTTCGCCGGGGGGCATGCGCGGCGTCCGCCCGTCAGACCCGCACGTCCGAGGTCACCTGACTCCGACCCCGGTGCCGCTCGAGCACAGGGTCCACCTCGTCGCGGATGAATTCCTCCACCTGCTCGGGGGCGCGGCCCACAAACTTGCGCAGGTCGAGCACGGCGTTGATTTCTTCGCGGGTCATGCCGATGACGGGGTCGGCGGCGAGGCGGTCGAGGAGATCGTTGTCGCCGCCCTCCTCCTTCACGCGCGCGGCGGCGGCGTGGGAATGGGTGCGCACGGCCTCGTGCAAATCCTGGCGGTCGCCGCCCCGTTTGACGCCGGCCATGATGATGTTTTCCGTGGCCATGAAGGGCAGCTCGGCCCAGAGGTGCTTTTCGATGACCCTGGGGTAGACCTTGGGGGCCTCCATGACATTGAGCCACAGGTTCAGCACGCCGTCGGCGGCGAGGAAGGCCTCGGGCAGGCTGAGCCGCCGGATGGCGGAGTCGTCGAGGGTGCGCTCGAACCACTGCACGGCGGTGGTGAGCTCCCCGTGGAGGGGGGACACCATGAGGAAGCGGGACAGGGCGCAGATGCGCTCGCAGCGCATGGGGTTGCGCTTGTAGGCCATGGCCGAACTGCCCACCTGGGTGGACTCGAAGGGCTCCTCGACCTCCTTCATGTTCGCCAGCAGGCGCATGTCCGTGGCGAACTTGTGGGCCGACTCGCCGATGCCCGCGAGGGCGCGGAGCACATGGGTGTCGAGCTTGCGGGTGTAGGTCTGGCCGGTGATGGTGAAGGAGTTTTTGAAGCCGAGCTTTTCCGCCACGCGCCGGTCGAGGGCGCGCACCTTTTCGTGGTCGTTGTCGAAGAGGGCCATGAAGGAGGCCTGGGTGCCGGTGGTTCCCTTGACGCCCCGGCAGCGCAGGCGGCCCAGCAGGTCCTCGATGTCCAGCACGTCCATGAGCAGGTCCTGCGCCCAGAGGCAGGCGCGCTTGCCCACGGTGACCACCTGCGCGGGCTGGAAGTGGGTGTATCCCAGGGCGGGCAGGTCCTTGTGCGCCAGGGCGAAGGCGCGCAGCCTGTCGAGCACCGCCGCGGCGCGGGTGAGCAGCATTTGCAGGCCGTCGCGGATGAGGATGAGGTCGGTGTTGTCGCCCACATAGCAGCTTGTCGCGCCGAGGTGGATGATGGGCCGGGCCTTGGGCGCGACGTCGCCGAAGGCGTGGATGTGGGCCATCACGTCGTGGCGGGTCTTGCGCTCGTACTCGCGGGCCTTGTCGTAGTCAATGTCGTCCAGGTGGGCCCGCATCTCTTCGAGCTGTTCGTCGGTGATGGGCAGGCCCAGCTCCTGCTCGGCCTCGGCCAGCGCGAGCCAGCACCGCCGCCAGGTGGAAAATTTGCGGTCGTTGCTCCAGAGCCGCGCCATTTCCCTTGTGGCGACGCGCTCCACCAGCGGGGACACATATTCCGAGGTCATGAAAAATATTCTCCGCGCCGTTTGCGTGACGGCGTTCTGTCTCTGGGGCCGGGGGTTACTCGGGACGGGGCGCGTCCTTCGCGAAAAGCTCAAAGCCCTTGTCCGTGGCCACGGCGGCCACGGCGGTGACCGCGTTTTCCCGCTGCGCGAAAACGCCGCCGCCGATAAGATAGTCGCAGGCGTCCTCGGCGGTCTCCACGGGGAACTCGTCGCCGTGGTCCGCCTTGATGGTGTTCTCCTCGTAGGTGGCCACGTACAGGAGACGCCCGTAGTTCAGGGGGATGCGCTCCACCTGGAGGCCGTCGTGGCGGACAATGCCCAGCCATCCCGCGCCGTCGCGCTTGTCCACCACCGCGGTGATGCGGGGCGTGTTGTAGCTGTCCTTTTCATAGTCCAGCGCCATGGAGGAGATGAGGATGGCGTCGCGGGGGGGCATGCCCTGGTCGATCTTTTCCGCGATCACGTCGGTGTGGCCGCCGTTGGTGACCACGGCCACCTCGCCCTGCCGCACCACCCGGACGCAGTTGTAGGCGATGTAGGGGTTCTTGTGCACGTCCATCTCGAAGCCGGATTTTGGCACAATACTCACCTTGTTCTCGCCAACCACGGCGGTGCGGTTGGGAAAGGAGCGGCTCGACACGCGGTAAACCGCGCTGAGGCGGCCGTCTTCGGTGCGGGCGACACTGACTATCCGTCCGACATACATTGGGGATGTCCTCCTGGGTTGGGTTGCATCTCTTGGCGGCCATTATAGCCCATGGGGCCGGGGCGGCGCGAAACCGGACGCGGCCCCGCCCCTGTTTTAGCGCTGTTTTGCGGCGGCGATGACCGGGGCGAGGTCAACCCCCAGGGGCTGCCCGGTGTTCACCTTTTCACGGGCGCGGCGCAGCGCGTCCACCGCGCCGGGCGGCACATCCACGCCGGTCCACCAGTTCATCTTCTCGCTGTAGCACCAGGCGTAGCGGTCGGACGACAGGAGGGCGTGGTAGGCGTTGTGCTCCAGCCAGAGGGGCCGCTCCTCCGGGGTCATCTTGCTGCCAAGCACGGGGTCGGCGCGGAGTCCGAAGTACTGGTCAACGTACATGGCCTGCCCCGCGCGCCCCTGGGCGCGGTATTTGCCGTGCAACGCCGGGTCCACCAGGAACAGCGCGCCCTGGGTCATGCGGTGGTAGGCCTCGAAATAGGGCGCGGAGGACTCGTAGTAGTAGGAGTTCTCATTGCCGTCCACAAAGGTCGCGGCGGCGGAAGCCCCCTCCAGCATGCCGTTGAGGAAGGCGGGATAAAGCCCGTAGGGATGGGCGGCGAGGGCCTTGGTGCGTTCCGCCGGGTCCATGGGCTTCTGCAGTTCCGCGAAAAGGGCAAATTCGTAGAGGAATAGCATGACGGATCCGGGGAACTCGCGTTCCACGGCGCGCATGAACTGGGCACCGCGCAGGCGCACCTGACGCTGGTACTCCTCGAAGGAGACGGCGGTGAGGCGCGCGGTCTGGGCGTAGTCCCAGGGGGTCTGCCCGTAGGGTTCGGGGTCAAAGCAGATGCCGGCGCAGCGGCCGATGCGGGCGGCGCGCGCCACCAGCGCCGTGTTGTTTTCCACCGCCCTCCAATGGTCGTCGTTGAACCAGTCCTGGGTGCTTGCGGCCCACATGATGAGAAAGTTGTCGGTCATGCGGGCCCACTCAATCTGGCGAAGGTTGTCGTAGTCCGCGGCGAATTTTTCGCGGGGCCACGCCTCGGGTTCCAGCACGTTGCCGCCGCCCTCGAGCCGGAATATGACGCCGTCGAAGGGCTGCTGCTCCATGGCGGGCAGGTTGGCGCGGATGAACGCGGGGGTGGGCACGTCCCAGCCGTATTCAATGAGCTTCTTCTCCGGGCCGTCGGCCCAAAGGCCGGGGGCCGCCGCCATCGCAAGGGCAAGCATCGCAAAGGGTTTCATGGTTATTCCTCCTGTCATGACCGCCGTGGAAAGGGCTCATTCACGGCAAAACCGGCGTACAGTTCGGGGAGTGCCTCGATGAGCGCGGCCTGGTGCGCCTGCGGATCGGCACGGTAAAAGATGCTGAAATTGGAGGGCTTGTCCGTGGGGGCAAAGTCGAACTGGCCGTCGTCATCCACGTCAATGGTGCAGGGCAGCAGCTCCGTGCGGACGGGCGCATCGTCCGGCTTCACCTCTCCGGCGGGGACAATGCGGCCGCCCGCGCCGGGACGGCGCACGAGGCGGTGGTTGGCCGCCCGCATCCACACGTCCGTCTCCCAGACGTTGTGGGGCAGGGCGGCGATGCGGTCCACCACCTCCGGCGGCGGGTCCTGCTCCATGGCGGCGAGGAAATCGGGCCGGGCGCTTCGTTCGAAGGCGTAGGCCAGGTAGCGGCGCAGCGGCGGGGTGACGCGGCGGATGAGGCTGAAGTCGGGCAACCGCCAGAAGGTGTTGTGCGGCCCCAGGTCGAAGGCGTCCTTCTCGGTGCCGCAGGGATATATGGCCACGGGCAGGTCGGAGCGGAGAATCCGGACAAAGGCGTGGACGTCAAGATTCACGTTCCACTCAAGAAAGCCGCGGGGCGCGGCCCCCGCGCATAGGTGTATTAGGCGCACTTTTTCCCGGAGCAGTTGCGGGTTGCGGTTGTATGCCACGGCGAGGGGCCGGGCGGAGCCAAAGGAGACAATCTCCACCGGCACGGGGCTTTCCCGCAGCACCCGGAACATGAGTTCAATACCCGCCGTCTGGAAGGGGGACGCGTCCGTCATGGGATCTTCCGGGGCGCGCATGGGCAGAAAGGGCGCGGCGGCGGCGGGCACATCGCGCTGAAAGAGGCAGTTCAACTGGTGCACGGGGATGAAGCCGGGGTCACGGCCGCCCAGCGGGTCGTTGTACGCGCCGTCGGCGGTGACATGGGGTTTGCGGTAACGCTCCGTCACATCGAGCACCACGGCGCGCAGATCCACTCCGGGCAGGGCGTAGGCGGCCACCAAGTCCACGTTGTCGCCGGGATCCTGCGGGGGATGGTAGAGGTCGGTGATGTCAATCACCGGCGTGCCCGCGGGGGGCGGGGCGGATGCCGCCGGGGAATCCGCCCCGGCCGCCGCCCCGGCGGCCAGCCATCCCGCCGCGCCGGCCGCGCCCATAAAACCACGCCGTGACAAGCGTTTTCCGGCCATGCATGTGCTCCCTGCGGCCCCGCGCCGCAGGAAAACACTAGCCCCGGAACCCTTCCGGACGCAACAAAACACCGCGCGCCGGACGGGATGGTTCCGTCCGGCGCGCTGTTATGGGTAACGCCGCCGGGTTCCATGTTTGCTTGTCCGGTTGGAACCCGGATTGGCGGGAGGCGCCTACTTCTGGCCCAAACCGGCCATCAGTATGGTGCTCAACACCGTAAGCCACAACTGGAAGAACAGAGCGCCTTCGGAGCTCATGTCCTTGGTGGACGCCTTTGCCACCGTGATGCCACGCACATGCCGCATAAGCCTGCCTCCTGCCGCCTGTCGGCGGCTGTTGCCATCGGCTCCCTCACCCATAACTACCCCCCTGTTTGATTAACGTTACAGGCGGAGTTTTTAATACCCGCAAAGGGGCGGGGGTGAAATAGGCCGGGGCACGGGCGGGTTACCACAACAGGCGAACAGTCCGGAGAGGCTTTCATGGGTCTGACTCTTGTTTGGCTGCGCAACGACCTGCGCCTGGCGGATCATCCCGCGCTGCACGCGGCGGGGGAGGCGCTTCCCGTGTTTGTGTGGCATCCGGAGGGGGAAGCGCCGTGGGCGCCGGGGGCGGCGTCCCGCTGGTGGCTCCACCATTCGCTGGCCGCGCTGGGAAAAGAAGTGGCGAAAAAGGGGGGCGGTCTTGTGCTGCGCGCGGGCGACCCGGCGGCGCAATTGGTTGCGCTGGCCCGCGAAACGGGCGCGGAAACGGTGCATTTCACCCGGCGGGTGGAACCCTGGGCGCGGCGGCAGGAGCATGCGGTGGAGGCGGCGCTGAAGGCGGCGGGCGTGGCCGTGCGGGCATTCGCGCCCAACCTGCTGGTGGAGCCCGACGGCCACCGCAACGGCACGGGCGGTCCGTTCCAGGTGTTCACCCCCTTCTGGAAAACGGCGGCGGAGCGCGTTCCCGTGGCGGAGCCGCTGCCCGCGCCCGCACGGCTGGCAAAAACGCCCGCGCCGTCGGCGCGGCTGGAGTCGCTGGGGCTGCTGCCCAAAACCGACTGGGCGGGCGGATTCCGCGAACTCTGGGTGCCCGGCGAGGCGGGTGCGGGGCGGATGCTGGATGAATTCCTCGGCGGCCCGGTTGCCGCCTATCCCAAGGACCGGGACATCCCCGGCGTGCCCGGCACGGCGCAATTGTCCCCCCACCTCCACTTTGGCGAGATCAGCCCGCGCGCGGCCTGGCATGCGGCGGCGCAGCGCGCCGAGGCGGGGGGCGCGCCCGGCATGATTCGGGGCGTGGAGGAATGGGTGCGCCAGTTGTACTGGCGCGAGTTCGGCCATTACATGGTGTGGCATTTTCCGCACACCCCCGAAGCGCCGCTGCGGACGGAGTTTGGGGCCTTTCCCTGGCGGGACGACGGGGCCATGCTGCGCGCCTGGCAGCGGGGGCTCACGGGCTACCCGATTGTGGACGCGGGCATGCGCGAGTTGTGGCACACGGGCTGGATGCACAACCGGGTGCGCATGATCGCCGCGTCCTTTCTGGTGAAGGATCTGCTCATCCCCTGGCGGCGCGGCGCGGAATGGTTTTGGGACACGCTGGTGGACGCCGATCTGGGGAACAACACCCTGGGATGGCAGTGGACGGCGGGCTGCGGTCCCGACGCCGCGCCCTATTTCCGCGTGTTCAACCCGGTGCTGCAGGGCGCAAAGTTTGACCCGGACGGGGCCTATGTGCGGCGGTGGGTGCCGGAACTGGCTGGACTGGACAACAGGGCGCTGCACGCGCCCTGGACGGTTTCGGAGATGGAGCTGCTGGCGGCGGGGGTGCGGCTGGGGGACAACTACCCCCGGCCCGTGGTGGAGCATGCGGGCGCGCGTGACCGCGCGCTGCTGGCCTATGAACAGGTGAAACGCGCGAAGGCGGAGGAAAGGCGGGGTTTATGAAACGGTTCGCGTTGAACGGAACGGCGCTGCTGGTGAGCATCCTGCTGGCGGCGGGCGCGGCGGCCTTTGGCGGGATGTACGGCCCCGGCGAATGGTACCGGGGGCTGGCCAAGCCCGAATGGAACCCGCCGACCTGGGTTTTCGGGCCGGTGTGGAGTTTTCTTTACCTGTCCATGGCGGTGGCGGCGTGGCTGGTCTGGCTGCGGCGTGACCGGCATCGCACGGTGCTTCCCCTCGGCCTGTACGGCACGCAACTGGTGCTCAACGCGCTGTGGTCCTGGCTTTTTTTCGGCCTGCACCGCATGGGTCTGGCCTTTGCGGAAATCGTGCTGCTCGACGGGTTGATTATCGCCTGCGCCGTCGCCTTCTGGCCGGTCCACCGTTTCGCGGCGCTGCTCATGATTCCCTACGCCGCCTGGGTGAGTTTTGCCGCCTTCTTAAACCTGACCCTTTGGCGGATGAACGGCTAATCAGGCGGGCGTGACGCCCTGTGTGACCGCCTCCAGGACGGCATCCACATCGTCCATCGTGACGCCGCTGAACCAGGTGTTGTCGGGGAACACCATGATGTTGATGCCCTTGGCGCAGCGGTCCATGCAGCCGGAGCGGCTCACCCGTATTTTCCGGGCCAGCCCCAGGGCCTTCACCCGCTCCTTCAACGCGGCGTGAATCTCCAGGGAACCGCGCGCGGAGCAGCACACCCCCTGGCCGGGTTCGCGCTCGTGGACGCAGACAAACACGATTTTCTCAAAGGGAAGCCCCGCCTGTTCCATGACGCCTCTCCTGAAGGGGTTGTCCGGGCCTCACACGGCCTCGAAGAATTTCTCGTACACGTGGGCGGGCAGCAGGTGCCGCCGGCTCATCCATTTGATGGGATGCTTGAAGAGTTTCAACAGCGGGTAGTAGGTGGGATAATCCCAGAAATACCTGTTCGGTCCCTTCAGGATGGCGTCGTACTCCGCGCGGGTCATGTTCTGCTTGTTGAGGCAGTAGTCCACCATCTCGTCCGTCTCGAAGAAGGGGGGGGTCTCCAGCGCCTTGAGCGCGTCTTCGCGGGTGATAACGCCGGTGCGCACCTTGGCCGACAGTTCCACCACGCGCCAGTCGAAGCCGAACTTGTGGCGTGAGTAGTGGTAGACCAGCGCGAAGAGCTCGTTGTCCATGTGGTGCTGGCCCGTGTCCACCCAGCCGTACTTCTCGGCGAGCAGCCGCTCCACCTTGTCGCCCGTGTCGTCGTAGTGGTTGGTGATGTTCACCACGCGGATGCCCTTCACAAACATCCAGTGGAGCATGTGGTGGATGTCCACGTTCTGGAAGGTGCGCAGCGGGTTTTGCCCGAAGCGGCGCACCAGCCCGCGCACGTAGCGCGCGTCGATGTAGTTCCACGCCAGCGGCGTGACCCCCTCCTCGCGGAAGGAGTGGCTCATGATGATGCTGCGCACGTTTTCCTTCGCCGCCGTGCGGTAGAGCGCGCTGGCGATGCCCACGTCGTCGGTCACGTCGATATAGGGGACGCAGGCGCGGATGGTGCAGTTGGTGAGCTCGCGCGAGTCGGGCCAGTCCATGATGACGGTGTGCAGCTCCACGTCGAGGGCGTCGCACAACCGCGCCAGGTTGGTTTTGGCCACGTCGGAGTCCCAGCCGTTGTCGAAGTGCACCGCCAGCGGGCGCAGGCCCATCTCGTGCTTCACATAATGGAGGCAGTAGGAGGTGTCGCGGCCGCCGCTCACGCCGACCACGCAGTCGTAGGGGCGGCCTTTGCCCTCGCGGCGGATGCGCTCGGCCATGCCCATGAGGATTTGGCGCCCCTCTTCGCCGATGGGGAACTGCCGCTCGAGCGCGTCCTGCATGTGGCAGTAGTTGCACACGCCCGCCGCGTCAAAGCGCACGCCCGGCACCGTCGCGTCCAGCACGCACCGCGCGCAATATTTCTTTTCATTCTTCGCTTCGGTCATGACTTCCTTTCCTGCCGCTCAGAGGCGGGCCGCGCCGCCGCGTCCCCAGCCCCCAGCATCCGAAGGAACAGCTCGGGCCGCTCCATGAACTGCAACAGGCGCAGGGCCGCGCCATTTGGCCGGCGCACCCCCTGCTCCCAGCTTTCAACCGCCTTCACCGACACGTTCAGCAGCTTGGCAAAAGTTGACTGCGACATTCCGCAATGCCGCCGGAGGGATGCGAGGGTGTTTCTGTTGAAGGCGGGCGGATCGGGCGGCGCGGCCACAAATGTCCGGGGAAGCACGCGGCCTTCCTGAAGGGACGCGAGCCCCTCCTCCATGCCCGCAACCAGCCTCTGTCCAAATGGTTTCCTCTCAGGGATCTTTTTCATTCTGTCAATCAATTCCCGCTCCACGGCACGGGCCAGCCGTGAAAGTGTTTTCTTTTCGGCGGCGGACAGGTCATCCGCCTCGTTTTTGTCATACACATCCACAAGCACAATCACCCGGACAGCCGGAACGACCTGATAAACAATCCTCAATCCGCCGCGCTTTCCCTTGTTTCGCCTGGCCTCCGCCCAGCGCACTTTTCTGAGCCCGCCACAACCCGGCATCAAATCACCAGATTCCGGAGCCACCGCCAAGGCGGACTGAAACGCCGCATAGTCCGGGTCATCCAGGAAATAACTTTTCCAGACGGATGTAAATTCCGGAAATTCGACAAACAACCAACCTGGTTCCTTGCCAACAAGAGTATCCCACATTGTGGGACCATTGTCAATCATGTCCCCTCCTTCGCCTGTCGCATTCGGGCAGGACAGTCCTCCGAGACGGACGCATGCCGTCCGCGGCTCAGAGGCGGGCCGCGCCGATGTCCACGGGCATGGCCGCGTCCTTGGGGCGGACATGTCCGGGCTCGAAATGGCGGCAAAGCTCCCCGTCCTTCGGGTAGGTTATGAGCACGGTGCGGCGCTTTCCGTAAAAGAGGAAGAATGCGCCCGCCGCCACGGCCGACGCGCCGCCGCCGTAGACCCCCTCCGCGAGGTGGGCCACGGAGCCCGCGCCGCCGCAGGCGATCACCGGGATCGACACGGCTTCCGACACGGCGCGCACCAGGGGGACGTCGTATCCCTCCAGGGTGCCGTCGCGGTCTATCGAGGTGAGCAGTATCTCCCCCGCGCCCGCCGCCTCGGCGTTGCGCGCCGCCGCCACCGGGTCGAGGCCCGTGGGCCGGGAACCCGCATGGGTGAAGACCTCGCAGCGCCCGTCGGGGTGGCGCATCACGTCAATGGACACGACCATGCACTGCCGCCCGAAGCGGTCCGCGCCCCGGCTGATCAGGTCCGGCTGCTCCACGGCGGCGGTGTTCAGCACCACCCGGTCGGCGCCGGCCTGGAGCAAATCCCACATCATGTCCACGGAGCGGACGCCGCCGCCCACGGTGAAGGGCATGAAGGACTCCTGCGCGATTTCACGGACGATGTCGATGAAGGGGCCGCGTTTTTCCGCCGTGGCCAGCGTGTCGAGCAGCACCAGCTCGTCCACGTTGTGGCGGTTGAACACGCGCGCGGCGTTCACCGGGCAGCCCACATACTTGAAGTCGCGGAAGCGGACGCTTTTTTCGAGGCCGCGGCTGCGCAGCAGCAGCACCGGTATGACGCGCACCTTATGCATGGGCGGCCATCTCCGCAAAGTTGCGCAGCAGGCGCAGGCCCGCGCCGTAGCTCTTTTCCGGGTGGAACTGGGTGCCGAAGATGTTGCCGTGCGCCGCCGCCGACACAAATCCGCCGCCGTATTCGCTGGTGGCCAGCACGCTGCCCGGCACGGTGTCCGTGACATGGTAGGAATGGGCGAAGTAGAAGCAGGCGCGGGGATCAATGCCCTCCGTCAGGGGGCTTTCCTTCACCGGCGACAGGTCGTTCCAGCCCATGTGGGGGATTTTCATGGCCGATTCGGGGTCAAAGCGGAACCTGCGGGTGGCGCCCCCCAGCCAGCCCAGCCCGTCGGCGTCGCCCTCCTCCCCATGGGAGGTCATAATCTGGAAGCCCAGGCAGATGCCCAGCACGGGCCGCTTCTCCTCCAGCACACGGCGGCGGAGCGGTTCCGCCAGGCCCCGTTCCGAAATGGCGCGCATCGCCTCGGCGTAGGCACCCACCCCGGGCAGGACCAACCCGGAGGCCTCCGCCACCACGGCGGGATCCGCCGAAACGCGCACCTCCGCCCCGATTTTGCGGAAGGCCCGCACCACCGAGTCCAGATTGCCCATGCTGTATTCAATAATGACTATCATAAATCCATCCTGCAGGTGCCAAATTGTAGCCTTTTTTTTGCCATTTCGCCAGTTTTAACGGTTGGACGCCGCCGCCTTTTATTGATTTTAACGCCGCAGGAGCCCTATCATACCCCCACGGCGGCGCAAGCGGAGCTTCGGCTGGTGCGTTCTTCGGCAACCAGCCTGCCCAGGGTGGACATTTCCAGCAGCCCTGATTTCAGCCCCCCAGTTATTTGCGCGGGCCGGGGTATATCCGGACGGGTCGGCGGCGAGTCCGCCCAGGGAATCGAGCATTATGAGACGCAGCATCGTTCACGAAGGCGCAAGCAACCTGAAATATGAAATCCGGGAAATCGTGGGGGTGGCCCGGGAAATCCGTTCGCTGGGCCAGCCGGTCACGTGGGAAAACATCGGCGACCCGATTGAGAAGGGCGAGGAGGTGGCCCCCTGGATACGCGACATCGTGCGCGGCCTGCTGGACCAGTCCATGTCCTTCGGCTACTGCGACACGGCGGGGGTGCCCGACACGCGCGCCTTCCTGGCGGAGCTGGTGAACCGCCGCGAGGGCGGCGCGAAGATCACGCCGGAAGACCTGATTTTCTTCAACGGCGTGGGCGATGCGGTGGCGCGGGTGTACGGCTTCCTGAAGCGCGAGGCGCGCATTCTGGGCCCGTCGCCGGCCTACAGCACCCATTCCTCGGCGGAGGCGGCCCATTCCGGCTACAACCACGTCACCTATGATCTGGACCCGTACAACGGCTGGATGCCGAACGTGGACGACATCCGCAACAAGGTGAAGTACAACGATTCCATCGCGGGCATCCTGCTGCTGTCGCCGGACAACCCCACGGGCGCGGTGTACCCCCGGGAGGTGCTGGACGAGATCGTGAAGATCGCCCAGGAGCACGACCTGTTCATCATCGCCGACGAGATTTACGCGCATATCACCTACCCCGGCCAGCCGCACCTGCACCTGAGCCAGTGGATTCAGGACGTGCCCGGCATCGCCATGCGCGGCATCAGCAAGGAATACCCGTGGCCCGGTTCGCGCTGCGGCTGGATTGAGGTGATCAACAAGGGCCGGGACGAGAATTTCGCCACCTACGCGGAAAGCCTGCTGGCCGCGAAGCGGCTGGAGGTCTGCTCCACCACGCTGCCGCAGATGTCCATCCCGCTGGTCTTCGGCGACCCGCGCTACAAGGAGCACCTGGACCGCCGCGCCCAGATGTTCAGCGACCGCGCCGACGAGGCGGTGGAATTCTTCCAGGGCTGCGAACCGGTCATCGTGAACAAGCCGGGCGGCGCGTTCTATCTCACCGTCATGTTCAAGGACGGCGTGCTCAACAGCCGCCAGACCCTCCCGATTGAAAATGACGCCGTTCGAAACCGCATCGAGGCGCTGGTGAAAAACGTCAGCGACGACAAGCGTTTCGTGTACTACCTGATGGGCTCCACGGGCATCGTGGTGGTGCCCCTTTCCGGGTTCCATTGCAATCACCCCGGCTTCCGTGTCACCCTGCTGGAGACGGACGACGCCAAGCGGCGGTGGATCTTCAAGACCCTGCGCGGGGCGGTTGACCAGTACGTTTCAAGCTGACGGGGCGGAGGCGGACTCCTTCGTTCCGCAACGGAGGAGTCGCCATGCGGGTGTTGCCGCTCTTTGCCGGGTTTCTTCTTGCGGTGCATGCCGCGCCCGCATTCCCCGCCACAAAAATGGAGCCGCTTCGCGCGGTGTACCTGCATCCCGCGCCCTTTGCCGCGCCCGCCTTGTCCCCGGAGGAGCGGAATGCCCGGATTGGCCGGGCGCTGGACACAATCCGTGACTGCGGCCTTTCCACCCTCCTTCCCTACGCCACCACCTCCGGCGGCGGGGCGTATTATCCCTCCGCGCTGCTGCCGTCCGCCGGCGAACCGGGCGGGGACGCGCTCGGGGAGATTGTCCGTGCGGCGCGGACGCGGGGGCTCGCGGTGATGCCGAGCCTGTGCGTGCTGGTGTGCGGCCATGACGCGCCCGCAGGTGTGCTGGAGCAGCATCCGGAATGGGCGCTGCGCCGTCCCGGCGGCGCGCCCATGGGCTGGATATCCCCGGCGAACCCGGAGGCGCGGGCATGGGTGGTGCGGGCGGCGGTGGAACTGACGGAAAAGATTGCGCCGGACGGCATCCTGCTGGATTATCTCCGCTTCCCCAACGAGCCCTGCGAACTGGACCCGGCGGCCGCTGCCGCCTTTGACACCGCCGCCCCCGCCGGTGAGGACAAGGCCGGGCGCGGACGGCGGCTGCAGCGGGCGAAGGAGGACGCCCTGTCGGCACTGGCGGCGGAACTGAGCGCGGCGCTGCGGGCCAAACAACCCGGCATCCGGCTGGGCCTGTATTCCTGGGGGCCCCATGTGGCGGACAACCATCCCGTGGCGCAACGCTGGCCCGACTGGGCGCGCGACGGACTCATTGACATTGTCAACGTGTCGGGCTACTGCTTCCGGAACAACTACAAGGATGCGTATCTGGAGGTGTTTGAGAAACGCCTGCGGGACAGCGCGGCGCTCCTCCGCGGCACCGGCGCGGACGCGTCCCTGTCCTTTGCGCTGGGCGTGCACACCAGCCACGGGGCCATTCCCTCCTCCGGGGAGATCGGCGAATACATGAGGCGTGCCCGCGCGGCGGGCTGCGACGGCGTGGCGGTTTTTGCCTGGGCAAGCCTGGAGAAGTTTGCGCCTGACGCGGTTCAGGCGGGCTGGTTCAGGGGGACGCCCCCCGATGTGCGGGACGCGCCCGTGTGGAAAATGCGCGTTGCCGTGGATTTTGGCGCGGACCGGGGGCAGAACTTTGGTTCCCTCTTTGAGGCGCTGGACCGGGAGGGGCGCGTGGTGGCCGGTGCGGGGTTCCTCGGGGCGTACAACTCGTACTACCGCGCGGACCGGCATGTCCTGCATGGGTTTGTGAAACCGCCCAAGGGAAACGACACTGTTGGGAAGGCTCTGTTTCCCCGGCCTTCGGAGGCAAACCAGCATTACCTGTACGACGCGGCGGGCATGGTGTATGGATCGGACCGGACCAGCGCCCCGGCCAAATTCTGGGATGCCGCCGCCGGGGTGTGGAAAAAAGCGGAGTCCGGGCACAACACCGTCTTTTACGTGGGCGCGAAACGGCTGGAAACCACGGCCGGCCGCATTACCGTGGACGGAAAAGACGCCTTCAGTTTCGATTCCGCAACAGGTTCGGCGGGCTCTTTTTATTACGCGGCGGGCACCCTCTTTTTCCATGTGGCGGAGGCGAATTCGCCGGAACGGAAAACCTCCCTGCACGCCTGCCCCTGGAACGTGGAGAAAGAAGCCGCCCCGGCGCTGGAAAAGTCGGTGGTGCTTCCCCTGGCGGCGCCGGGTGAATTCCCCTATTCCTACGGGCAGATGAAGGACGACGTGATCGTTGGTTCCAACAACGGCGGGGTTTACCGGTTCCGGGGGGGCGCATGGTCCACCCTGCGGCCCGCCGACCCGAAAACCAGCTTCCAGTTGTACACCATGCTGAATTACCGGGACCGGCTGCTGATGGGCCACTATCCATCAGGCGAATTATTCGAGGTGGTTGGGGACGGGGTGCGGCAAATCGCCGGATGGCCCCCCAGGCCGGAGGGCGCATCGCCCCGCGCCCGGGAGGCGCAAACCCTGACCCTCTACCGGGGCGACCTCTTTGCGGGGGTGTGGCCCTGGGGCGAGGTTTGGCGTCTCCGGGAGGGTGACGGGGTGTGGGAATTCACCGGCAGGCTCTTTGACCGCCCGGAGATGAAGCCGGAGATCACCGCGCCGTATGAGGCGGAAATGACCGCGCTCGGGGAAAAGATCAACAACCTCTGGGGCCAGCGGGTGACGGCACTGACACCCTTCCGGGAGGGGCTGCTCGCCGCCACGTCCAACAAGAACGGCGCGGCATACGGGGAGCGGCTGGCCTTTCTGGGGGGCGGCCTGGACGATGAATACGGCGCGGTGCACCGCCTCTATCTTCCCGGCCACCTGTCCGCCCCCGCGGCATGGACCGGCGGGAGGACCGTCTTTGAGCTGGTGGCCACCCCCGGAAGCCTGACCCTTTCGCAGGACGGGCGCGTGCTCGGCGTCACCGTGCTGCCGCCGGGAATCATGGAGGGGTTCACCATCGACCGGGTCCGCTGGGCGGAGGGAGTGTACGGCCCGCTGCGCGGGGAATGGTCGGGGGAGTCGCTGGAGGGGGGGACGCCATGAGTGAAGGCCTTGACGGGCCGCGCGCGGTGCGGATGAACGAAATGCCGAGCCTGATGCGGCTGGTGGACGCGGTTTTCATGAACGGCGAGCCGGGCATGATGGCGGGTCTTTTCCCCTATTTTTTCAGCCTGGACAACATGGAGAATCTTTTTGTCATGGTGCGGGGGCGCAGGGTGGCCGCCCATGCCGGACTGGCGCTTTGCTGGGCGGACGTGTCGGGATGCCATTTGCGGGTGGCGATGCTGGGTTCGGTGGCCACCGCGCCGCCGTTCCGGGGCCAGGGCATGGCCACGGCGGTGGTGAACGCGGCGCTGGCCCGGGCGCGCGCTGCGGGGGCGGACCTGCTGATGATTTCCGGCGACCGCAGCCTGTACCGGCGCATCGGCGCGCGGCCCGCGGGCTGTGAGGCGGAAACGGTGCTCACCCCGGAAATCACGGGGAGGCTGAGGCGGGGCGGCGTCGCCCTGCTGCCCGCGAGGACCACGGATCTGCCCCTGTGCGCGGCGGCCTATGAGACGACGCCCGCCCATTTCCTGCGTTCCATGTCGTGGTGGAGAAACCAAATCAGGGTGCGCGCGGCGGCGCGGGGAAAACGGATGTTCCATTGCGCCTGGGACGACAATGGCTTTGCGGGCTATGCGGGGGTGGACAAGGGGCGCGGGGGCCGGCCCGGACTGGTGATGGAGTTCGGCGGGGACCCCGCAGCGCTGTGCGGCACGCTCGACACGGTGCTGAGAAAGTCCGGGGGCGCGGGGCTGACCCTGCGGCTCGCGCCGCACCAGGCGCTGCTGCGGCAGCGGCTTGAGCATGCCGGGGCGGAGTTCCGCCCCGCACCGGTGGACGGCACGCAGATGGTGGTTGACTTCACCCGCATAATGTCGCGGCTGACGCCGCTCATCGCCCGGCGCGCGGGGGAGGAGGCGGCCCGGGCCATGGAAGTCCGGGAGAGTGAGGAGGTGTGCGCCCTGCGCCTGCTGGGGGAACTGGCCACTTTTTCCCGGCCGGACGCGGCGGGCCTGCTTTTCGGCGGTCCGGAGCCGGTTGCCATGCCTCGGGCGTGGCGGAGGGTGTTTCCCCTGCCCGCGCTTTCCTATGGGCTGAATTATGTGTGAGGCGCGCCGGGGGGGCGGGCAACGTTTTACGTGGAAAGTTGTATATATTTCCCGAGAACGTGGCGTAAAATGAATATCCCGGCATGTTTTGTCGTTTAGTTACCAGTTGAACTGTATCGGCAAGAAAGGCGGAATATCCGCCGGCAGAAAGGATTTTGCATGAAAACGACGTTCAAGGCGGTTTGTGTGGCGCTGGTGGCGGCCATGGCCCTGACCGGATTCTACGGATGCCAGACCTACGGCGAGGCCGCCGGTTTGGGCGGCGCGCTCGGCGCGGGCGCGGGCGCGATTATCGGCCACCAGTCCGGCCACGCGGTGGAGGGCGCGCTTATCGGCGCGGCGGTGGGCGCGGTCACCGGCCTGATCGTCCACGACATCAAGGCGCGCCGGGCGAAGACCAAGGCCGAGACGGAGGCCGCCTACAATTACCAGCCCGCGCAGGGCGAAATGCTCACCCTGGAGCGGGCCGAAGTGCTGCCCCCCTCGGTGCGCCGGGGTGAGGAGATTGAGGCGTCCATCCAGTACGCGCTGCTGGGGTCCGGCGCGGGCGCGCAGGTTTCCGAACAGCGCACGCTGATGCTTGGCGACCGCGTGGTGGCCGACATCTCCACCCAGAACTTCACCCGCCAGGACGGCACCTGGGTGAGCGCCCAGCCCTTCCGCCTGCCGGGCGACATAGCCCCCGGCACCTACACCCTGGTGACGTCGGTGCGCACGGCGCGCTCGGCCATCTCGGGCCGCGCCAATTTCACCGTGCTTTAATCCGCCGCACCGGATGCGTTTTTTTTGACGCGCCGCCCCCGCGCCGGGGGCGGCGCTTGGTTTTGCCCGCGGGGCGCGGTTCTGGAAAAGCGCAGATTTATGGGGTATGATACTGTTTTGTCCTTTGTTTTCCGGCATTGAAGGGACGCCGACTTTTTATGAAAAACATTCCGCAGTTGCGCGAGATATCAACACTGTCGTTCAACGAACGGGTGCTGCAGGAGGCGGAGGACGAGGACAACCCCCTCATGGAACGGCTGAAGTTCCTGGGCATTTTCTCCTCGAACATGGACGAGTACTACAAGGTGCGCGTGGCGAGCGTGCAGCGGCGCATCGAGCTGGGCAAGCGCGGCATGCGCCAGATGCTCGAGAAAATCGTGGAGAAGACGCGCAACCTGGACGACCGGTTCCAGGCGGCGTACAACGAGATCACGGCGGCCCTGGAAAAAGAGGGGCTGCGCATCATTGACGAGCGGGCGCTTGAGCGGGAGGAGCCGGCAATCCGCTCCTGGGTGAGCGAGTATTTCCAGGAAAAGGTGCTGCCCAGCCTGGTGCCCATCATCCTGCGCGACGGATTCCCCCTGCCCGAGCTGACCGACGGGGCGGCCTATCTGGGCGTCAAGATGTGGGGCAGCGCCATCCACTACGCGCTGCTGGAACTGCCCGCCGACCTGCCCCGCTTTGTGGAGCTGCCCAACGGCGCGATCATGTACCTGGACGACGTGATCCGCCACTCGCTGCACGAGGTTTTTTACATTTTCGACTACGACCGCATCGAGGCCTTTGAGTTCAAGATTTCCCGCGACGCCGAGCTGGACATGGACAACGACTTCTCCGAGGGCTACGTGCGCAAGATGGAGAAGGTGCTGCGCCAGCGCAAGGGCGGCCGCCCGGTGCGCTTCGTCCACGACGACGCCATGCCCCCCGGCCTGTTCCAGCGGCTGATGAAGGATTTGAAGCTGGGCGAGGCCGACACGGCCATCGGCGGCGGGCGCTACCACAACATGCGCGACCTGATGCGATTCCCCGCGCGGCGGCCCGATTTGTCCTTTTCCGTGTTCGAGCCGAACCCGCACCCCGTGCTGGACGCGCACCACGGCCCGCTGATGGACGTGATCCGGCGGCGCGACATCCTGCTCACCTACCCCTACCAGTCCTTCGACCATGTGATCCGGCTGCTGCGCGAGGCGGCCATCGACCCGCGCGTGACGCACATCTGCATGACCCTGTACCGGGCGGCCAACCGCTCGCAGGTGGTGAACGCCCTCGTCAACGCGGCGCGCAACGGGAAGAAGGTCTTCGTGTCGGTGGAGCTGCAGGCGCGCTTCGACGAGCAGCACAACATCCGCATCTCCGAGAAGATGAGCGAGGTGGGGGTCACCGTGACCTACGGCGTGCCGCCGCTCAAGGTGCACTCGAAGCTGCTGCTCATCCGCCGGGGCGACGAGGTTTTCGCGGGCCTTTCCACGGGCAACTTCAACGAGGCCACGGGAAAGCTCTACGTGGACAGCATGCTCTTCACCGCGGACCGGCGGCTCACCCGCGACGTGGAGACGGTCTTTGAATTCTTCAACCAGGCCTCCACGGTGCGCGCGATCACGCCGCCCAGGTTCAAGCACCTGCTCGTGTCGCCCTTCAACACGCGCAAGACCCTGTACAGGCTCATCGCGGAGGAGAAGAAGAAGGGCGCGGAGGGGCGCATCCTCATCAAGGCCAACCACCTCACCGACGCGGAGATGATCAAGCGCATCGGCGACGCCGCCGAGGCGGGCGCGCAGGTGGAGCTCATCATCCGCACCACCTACGCCGGGCTGCCCCACAAGAACATCCGCGCCGTTTCCATCCTCGACCGCTACCTGGAGCACCAGCGCGTCTATGTCTTCGGCAGGGGCGACGACGCGCGGATCTACATGAGCTCGGCGGACCTCATGGAGCGCAACCTGGACTGGCGCGTCGAGGCGGCCTTCCCCATCCTGGAGCCCGAACTCAAGAAGGAGGTGGAGGACGTGCTCGCGCTGCAGCTGCGCGACGACGTGAAGGCCCGCATCCTCGATCGCCGCCAGGGCAACAAGTACGTCAACGGCGGACGGGGCGAGCACCGCGCCCAGAACGACACCCACGCCTATTACGCCCGCGCCTTCGAGGAGGCCGAACTCATCCGCGCCCGCCTCGCCCGGCGGTAGCGAAAAGACGCCGCCCCCTGATCTTTTTGCTTGCTTAAATGGGTGTTTAATGGTATAAAAAGAAGTGGTTCGCCCCCAAGGCGGAGGAATTTTGACGGCGCAGGGAGCACGCGGCAAAAAAGGGGGGGCGCATGAAAATGTGTTCGGACGGGACAGGGGAAATCGGCCATGGGCGGTATTCACTTCTTCGGCGGGGGCAGGGCGGTTTTGTCAACGGCGGCACTCGCACTCGTGCTGCTGGCCGCCGTGCCCGCGGCGCAGGCGCGCATCCTGCGGGTGGACGGCGGTTCCCCGGCATACGCGCCCGACGGATACACCTGGCAGCGGGCCTACAAAACCCTCCAGTCGGCCGTGGACGCGGCCGCGCCGGGCGACAAGCTCTGGGTTGCCGGGGGCGTCTACACAGGCACGGACGCCGCCGTGGCGCGGATCAAGACCGCCGTCACCCTCTACGGCGGCTTCAAGGGCACGGAGATCGCCCTTGAGCAGCGCGACTGGGACGCCAACCCCACCATCATCGACGGCGGCGGCGTCCGCCGCTGCGTCACGGTCCTTGACGGCGCCGGCCATGTGGACGGGTTCATCCTCCAAAACGGCATGGCGGACGAGGGCGGCGGCATGTACGGGGGCTCCGCCACAAACTGCACCTTCACCGGAAACATTGCCCTGTACGGCGGCGGCATGGCAGGCAGCATGGCCGCCAATTGTGTTTTCACCGGAAACACCGCCACCGACTCCGGCGGCGGCATGTATTATGGGGATGCCATAAACTGCGTTTTTGCCGGCAACACCAGCGTGGACGGCGGCGGAACGTACGGCGGCAGCGCCGTTGATTGTGAATTCACCGCAAACACCGCTTATTACGGCGGCGGCAGCCGCTGGGGCAGGGCCGTCAACTGCCTGTTCACCGCAAACACCGCGACATATGACGGGGGGGGCATGTGTGATGGCATGGGGACAAACTGTGTTTTCACGGGAAACACCGCCACCGACTTCGGCGGCGGCATGTTTCGTGGGGAAGCGGCAATTTGCACTTTTACCGGCAATACCAGCGCAAGCGGCGGGGGCATGAGCCGCGGAACGGCCACGGACTGCATTTTCACGGAGAACACGGCCGCCGACTCCGGCGGCGGAATGCATGAGGGCGCGGCCGCAGGATGCGCCTTCACCGGAAACACCGGCACAGACGGCGGCGGCATGTCCGGCGGCATGGCCGCAAATTGTGTGTTCACCGGAAACACCGGCACAAGCGGCGGCGGCATGAGCCGCGGAACGGCCACGGACTGCATTTTCACGGAAAACACCGCCGCCGACTCCGGCGGCGGAATGCATGAGGGCGAGGCCGCAAGATGCGTCTTCACCGGAAACACCGGCACAAGCGGCGGGGGCATGAGCCGCGGAACGGCCACAAACTGCATTTTCACGGAAAACGCCGCCGCCGACTCCGGCGGCGGAATGCATGACGGGGATGCCATAAATTGCACTTTGTTCAAAAACGCCGCCCAGAACGGGGGCGGAATCTCCGGCGGCACCGCCGCAAATTGCATCTTTTGGCACAACAGCCCCCAGGATGGCTATTCCTCAAAAATTAGCCATTCCTCCCTGTCCTTTTCATATACAGGGACGAATATCATCATCAGGGATCCCCTCTTTGTAAATCCAGGAGGGGGGGATTTCAGGCTTCAGTCCGCATCGCCCTGCGTGGACAGCGGCACCCCCAACGGCGCGCCCGCCACGGACATCCTGGGCCGGGTCCGGCCCCAGGGGGCGGGGGTGGACATGGGCGCCTATGAGTATGAGGCCGGGGATGACAGTGATATTGTGCCGTCCACCGGTGTCCTGAGGGTGGACGGGGAATCCACCGCAGCCAACCCCGACGGGCTCACCTGGGAAACAGCCTTTCCCACCCTGCAGGCGGCGGTGAACAGCAGTTTTTCAGGCATGGAAATATGGGTGAGGCGGGGGACCTATACCGTCCGGGAAGAAGGCCGGGTCCTTTTGCTGGTGCCTGACGTCGCAGTATACGGGGGCTTTGCGGGCGGGGAAACAGCCCGGGAGCAACGGGATTATCGGGCCAACCCCACCGTCATTGACGGACAGAAAACCCGTGGTTGTGTGGCCGTTTGCCACTCGGGAAGTATTGACGGGTTCACCCTCCAAAACGGCATGGCGTACGAAGGCGGCGGCATGTACGGGGGCTACGCCACAAACTGCACGTTCACCGAAAACGAGGGGGGGGCGAAATATGGCGGCACAGTGACCAACTGCCTGTTTCATCGTAATTCCGCATTTTGGGGGGGTGGCGCTATGAGTGGTGGAGTGGCCAAAAACTGCACTTTTACCGCCAATTTCACTTTTGGAATAAGTAACGGCATGGCTTTGAACTGTATTTTCTGGGAACACGAGTATGGGGACATTGGCCACGGTGCACGTGTCCACTATTCCTGTCTTTCCAAGGCATACGAGGGGGTTGGCAACATTGTTGGAGACCCCTGTTTTGTGAATCCCTGGGCGGAGGATTTCCGGTTGCGGTCTGTTTCCCCCTGCGTGGACAGCGGCGTCACCTGGGGGGGCGTGCCCGCCACGGACATCCTGGGCCGGGCCCGGCCCCAGGGGGCGGGGGTGGACATGGGCGCCCATGAGCATGAAGCGCGGGATGATGATGACACCGTGCTTCCCGGAGTGCTGCGGGTGGACGGCGCCTCCACCGCCGCCCGTCCCGACGGGCTCACCTGGGAGACGGCCTTCCCCACATTGCAGGCCGCGGCGGATGCCGCGGAGCACGGCACGGAAATCTGGGTCAGAAAGGGAGTGTACACCGCTGAAAATGATGAACAGGTTCTTTTCCCGTTTCCCTATACCTACCTGTACGGTGGCTTTGCCGGCGGGGAAACAACCCGGGAAGAACGTGACTGGCGGGCCAACCCGGCAATCATAGACGGTCAGCATGTCCGTTGTTGTGTCAGGGGAACCAAGACAACAGTTCTGGACGGTTTTACCCTGCAAAATGGCAAAGTCGGCAGTGGTGGCGGGATGTATTATGGCACGGCCATAAACTGCACCTTCACCGGCAACACTGCCACCGATGGCGGCGGGATGTATTACGGCACGGCCATAAACTGCACCTTCACCGGCAACACTGCCAGCAATGGCGGCGGGATGAATAAAGGCACGGCCATAAACTGCACATTCACCGGGAACAGTGCCACCGATGGCGGCGGGATGTATGAAGGCACGGCCACAAACTGCATTCTTTGGGGCAATGCGCCGCAGGAAGTCACCAGCAAAACAACTGTGGCCTATTCCTGCCTTTCCACGGCATGCGAGGGGGCTGGCAACATTGTTGGAGACCCTTGTTTTGTGAATCCCTGGGCGGGGGACTTCCGGCTGCGGTCTGTTTCCCCCTGTGTGGACGGCGGCACCGCCGAGGGCGCACCCGCCACGGACATCCTGGGCCGGGCCCGGCCCCAGGGGGCGGGGGTGGACATGGGCGCCCATGAGCATGAAGCGCGGGATGATGATGACACCGTGCTTCCCGGAGTGCTGCGGGTGGACGGCGCCTCCACCGCCGCCCGTCCCGACGGGCTCACCTGGGAGACGGCCTTCCCCACATTGCAGGCCGCGGCGGATGCCGCGGGCTACGGCAAGGAAATCTGGGCAAAGGCGGGCGCATACCGTTCCGGCAGTGGCGGGTCGGTGCTGTCACTGGGCAAAGGCACCGTTGTGTACGGCGGCTTTGCCGGCTGGGAAAGCGTCCGGGAAGAGCGCGATTGGGAGGCCAATCCCACCATTATTGACGGGGAAAACACCCGCCGGTGCGTGACAGCAACTCCCGCAGACCTTGTTGATGGTTTTACCATCCAGAACGGCAGATCCACCGATGGCGGCGGTATGCATGGTGGCACGGCCATAAACTGCACCTTCACCGGGAACACTGCCACCGATGGCGGCGGGATGTATGGCGACACGGCCATAAACTGCACGTTCACCGGAAACAGTGCCACCTTTGGCGGTGGGATGTATGAAGGCACGGCCACGAACTGCAAATTCACCAGAAATAGAGCCAGCCTTGGCGGCGGGATGCATTACGGCACGGCCATAAACTGCACATTCACCGAAAACAGTGCCAAGAATTCCGGCGGTGGGATATCTCTCGGCACAGCCATGAACTGCACATTCGCCGGGAACATTGCCAGCAATGGCGGCGGGATGGACGGCGGCAAGGCCACAAACTGCATTCTTTGGGGCAATGCTCCGCAGGAAATCAAAAGCACAACCATGGCCTATTCCTGCCTTTCCACGGTATGCGAGGGGGCTGGCAACATTGTTGGCGACCCCTGTTTTGTGAATCCCTGGGCGGGGGATTTCCGGCTGCGGTCTGTTTCCCCCTGTGTGGACAGCGGCACCGCCGAGGGCGCGCCCGCCACGGACATCCTGGGCCGGGCCCGGCCCCAGGGGGCGGGGGTGGACATGGGCGCCCATGAGCATGAAGCGCGGGATGATGATGACACCGTGCTTCCCGGAGTGCTGCGGGTGGACGGCGCCTCCACCGCCGCCCGTCCCGACGGGCTCACCTGGGAGACGGCCTTCCCCACGCTGCAGGCCGCGGCGGACGCTGCGGCGGGCTACGGCACGGAAATCTGGGCAAAGGCGGGCGTGTACCGTTCCGCCAGTGGCGAGGCGGTGCTGTCACTGGGCACAGGCATTGTTGTGTACGGCGGCTTTGCCGGCTGGGAAAGCGTCCGGGAAGCGCGTGACCGGGAGGCCAATCCCACCATTATTGACGGGGAAAACACCCGCCGGTGCGTGACAGCAATTCCCGCAGATCTTGTTGATGGTTTTACCATCCAGAACGGCAAATCCACCAATGGCGGCGGGATGTATGGCGGCATAGCCGCAAGCTGCACGTTCACCGGAAACAGTGCCAGCAAAGGCGGCGGGAAATATGGCGACACGGCCATAAACTGCACGTTCATCGGAAACACTGCCCAGAATTACGGCGGCGGGATGAATGAAGGCAGGGCCATAAACTGCATGTTCACCGGGAACAGTGCCAGCAAAGGCGGTGGGATGTATGAAGGCACGGCCACAAACTGCATTCTCTGGGGCAATGCTCCGCAGGAAGTCCAAAACACAACCATGTCCTATTCCTGCCTTTCCACGGCATACGCGGGGACTGGCAACATTGTTGGCTACCCCTGTTTTGTGAATCCCTGGGCGGGGGATTTCCGGCTGCGGTCTGTTTCCCCCTGTGTGGACAGCGGCACCGCCGAGGGCGCGCCCGCCACGGACATCCTGGGCCGGGCCCGGCCCCAGGGGGCGGGGGTGGACATGGGCGCCCATGAGCATGAAGCGCGGGATGATGATGACACCGTGCTTCCCGGAGTGCTGCGGGTGGACGGCGCCTCCACCGCCGCCCGTCCCGACGGGCTCACCTGGGAGACGGCCTTCCCCACGCTGCAGGCCGCGGCGGACGCTGCGGCGGGCTACGGCACGGAAATCTGGGCAAAGGCGGGCGTGTACCGTTCCGCCAGTGGCGGGGAGGTGCTGTCACTGGGCACAGGCACCGCCGTGTACGGCGGCTTTGCCGGCTGGGAAAGCGTCCGGGAAGCGCGCGACCGGGAGGCCAATCCCACCATTATTGACGGGGGATACAAACGCCGGTGTGTGACAGCAATTCCCGCAGATCTTGTTGATGGTTTTACCATCCAGAACGGCAGATCCACCGATGGCGGCGGGATGCATGGTGGCACGGCCGCAAACTGCGTGTTTGCCGGAAACGGTGCCCAGGATTGTGGCGGCGGGATGTATATGGGCACGGCCACGAACTGCATGTTCACTGGAAACAGTGCCCAATATAACGGCGGTGGGATGAGTAGCGGCACGGCCATAAACTGCATGTTCGCCGGAAACAGTGCCACCTTTGGCGGCGGGATGAATTACGGCACGGCCATAAACTGCACGTTCACCGAAAACAGTGCCAAAAGAGGTGGCGGTGGGATGAGTAACGGCACGGCCATAAACTGCATGTGCGCCGGAAACAGTGCCACCTATGACGGCGGCGGGATGTATGGCAGCACGGCCATAAACTGCACGTTCACCGGGAACAGTGCCAAGGATTACGGCGGTGGAATGTATCTCGGCAGTGCCACAAACTGCATTCTCTGGGGCAATGCTCCGCAGGAAATGCAAAGCACAACCATGGCCTATTCCTGCCTTTCCACGGCATGCGAGGGGGCTGGCAACATTGTTGGCGACCCCTGTTTTGTGAATCCCTGGGCGGGGGATTTCCGGCTGCGGTCTGTTTCCCCCTGTGTGGACAGCGGCACGGCCACGCATCCAAAATTCACCATTCCAACGGAGGACATGCTTGGTGTTCCGAGACCCCAGGGGGCGGGGGTGGACATGGGCGCCCATGAGCATGAAGCGCGGGATGATGATGACACCGTGCTTCCCGGAGTGCTGCGGGTGGACGGCGCCTCCACCGCCGCCCGTCCCGACGGGCTCACCTGGGAGACGGCCTTCCCCACGCTGCAGGCCGCGGCGGACGCTGCGGCGGGCTACGGCACGGAAATCTGGGCAAAGGCGGGCGTGTACCGTTCCGCCAGTGGCGGGGAGGTGCTGTCACTGGGCACAGGCACCGCCGTGTACGGCGGCTTTGCCGGCTGGGAAAGAGTCCGGGAAGCGCGCGACTGGAAAGCCAATCCCACCATCATTGACGGGGAAAACACCCGCCGGTGCGTGACAGCAACTCCCGCAGATCTTGTTGATGGTTTTACCATCCAGAACGGCAAATCCACCAATGGCGGTGGGATGTATGGCGGCATAGCCGCAAGCTGCACGTTCACCGGAAACAGTGCCACAAATGACGGCGGCGGGATGGATGGCGGCACGGCCACAAACTGCACCTTCGCCGGAAACAGCGCCACCTATGGCGGCGGGCAGTATGACGGCACGGCCACAAACTGCACGTTTACCGGAAACAGCGCCACCTATGGCGGCGGCATGTTTTACGGCACTGTCACAAACTGCACGTTCACCGGCAACAGTGCCACCTATGGCGGCGGGATGTGTCGCGGCACGGCCACAAACTGCACGTTCACCGCAAATATTGCCGAAAAAGAAGACGGCGGGATGTATTACGGCACGACCCTAAACTGCATCCTCTGGGGCAATACCCCGGGGGATGTCTCCAGCACAACAACTGCGGTCTATTGCTGTCTTTCCATGAGGCAGGCGGGCGCGGGCAACATCGCCGCCGACCCCGGGTTTGTGGATGCGGCGGCGGGGGATTACCGGCTGCGGCCGGATTCGCCCTGTGTGGACAGAGGCACAGTCTCGTATCCAAAATTCACCATTCCAACAGAGGACATGCTTGGGGTTCCGAGACCGCAGGGGGCGGGGGTGGACATGGGCGCCCATGAGCGGGCTTTCATGGTGGCCGTGCCCGCCGTGGCGGGATTGTCCGCGGAGGAGGCCCGGGAGATGCTTGCCGGGGCGGGGCTCCTGACGGGTGTGGTGACGGAACAATGCCATGACACCATCGCCGCGGGATTGGTCATTGCCCAGGAGCCAGAGGCGGACACGGAAGTGACCCAGCGCATTCCGGTGGGCATGGTGGTCTCTTTGGGGCCATGCGTTGTTGAAGGCGAAGGTGAAGGTGAGGGCGAAGGCGAGGGCGAAGGTGAAGGTGAAGGTGAGGGTGAAGGTGAAGGTGAGGGTGAAGGTGAAGGCGAGGGAGAAGGCGAGGGTGAAGGCGAGGGTGAGGGTGAGGGTGAGGGTGAGGGTGAGGGTGAGGGTGAAGGGGAGGGTGAAGGCGAAGGCGAGGGCGAAGGCGAGGGTGAAGGTGAAGGTGAAGGTGAGAGTGAAGGTGAGAGTGAAGACGAAGGTGAAGACGAAGGTGAAGACGAAGGTGAAGACGAAGGTGAAGACGAAGGCGAGGGTGAGGGCGAAGCGCCAACACCTCCGACAGCAGAAGAGGCCAAAGCCACCCTTGCGGCCGACTTCCAGTCCGCCGACACCAATGGCGACGGGTGGATTAGTTTTGACGAGGCCGCCCGGGTTGTGGCCGGTCTGACCGACGGAGTCTTTGCCCGGTTGGACGCGGACGGTAACGGCCTGCTGGACAAGGAGGAACTCACACTGCCCCAGGACGACGATGACACCGGATGCGGCTGGGGCTGCGGAAAGAACGACTTCAGCCCGGAGAACCTGAGGAAGCGGCTGGGCGACCTGTTCCTGGCGGGGCTGGCGCTGGGCGCGCTGGCGGTGATGCGGCGCGGCGGCGCGCGGCAGTGAGGCATGCCGCCGCGTTGCCGGGCGGCCCGCGAATCGCGTAGAGTGTTGCCGGGCGGCAACACAAGGAGCACGGCCATGACGAGCATGCGAGAGGCGGTTGCGGGCGGCAAAGTGCTGGTTTCCGACGGCGGCTGGGGATCCTTCCTGGTGGCCAGGGGCATGAAGCCGGGGGAGTGCCCGGAATTTTGGTGCATCAGCCATCCGGCGGAGGTGGGGGAGATCGCCGCGATGTACGCGGAGGCGGGTGCGGACATCGTGATGACGAACAGTTTCGGCGGGACCACGTTCAAGCTGTCGCATTACGGGCTGGCGGAGCGGGCGGCGGAGCTGAACGCGGCGGCGGCGCGCCTTTCCCGCGCCGCCGCGGGCCCGGACCGGCATGTGATGGCGTCCATGGGCCCCACCGGCAAAATCCTCATGATGGGGGACGTCACCGAGGCGGAATTGTACGCGGCTTTCCGGGAGCAGGCCGTGGCGCTGGAGGAGGGCGGCGCGGACGCGTGCTCGGTGGAGACGATGTCGGCGCTGGACGAGGCGGCGACAGCCGTGCGCGCCGTGCGTGAGAACACGGGGCTGGAGGTGGTGGCCTCCTTCACGTATGACAGCAGGTCGCCCTCGGGCTGGCGCACGATGATGGGCGTTTCGCCGGAGCAGGCGGCGGAGGCGATGCTGGAGGCGGGCGCGCACATTCTCGGCGCGAACTGCAGCCTGGGCTCCGCGGAGATGGCGGAGGTGGCCGCCGCGCTGCGCGCCGCCGCGCCGGGCACGCCCATCCTGGTGCATCCGAACGCGGGCCGGCCCGTGCAGCATGACGACGGCCGGATTGAGTACCCGGAGACGCCGGAAATCATGGCCTCGGCCACGGCGCGGCTTGTTGCGGCCGGGGCGAACATCATCGGCGGCTGCTGCGGCACCGGCCCGGAGCACATCCGGGCGATTCGCGCCGCCGTGGACGCGCTCTGACCCCCCGGCGGGGACGTTTTTGCCGCCGCCTGTGGAACATTCGCGCCTTCCGGCGTATAGTGGTAGCAACGGGAAACCGCGTCCGACGGCAACACGGGACCACACGCCATGTCATACCCGATCAAAATCATGCTTTTCATCGCGATGAGCCTGCTCACGGTGGTGTCCATCTACACCACCTACGCGAGCCTGAACGACTCCATCCTGCCCGAGCCCACGGTGATGATACCGCTGGCTGGCGGGACCGTCTGGAAATGCTCGATCATCGCGCTGGGCCTTTCCGTGGCCATCGGCATGATGCTTTTCGCCCTGAAAATGGCCATCATCGGCGGCCAGAAACGGCTCAACATCTTCGGCATCCTGGGCATGACCATCGTGGCGTTCATTTCCATCGTGTTCAACATGGACGTGCTTTACCGCACGGCGGACCGCGAATTTTACCTGCGCTACTCCAACGACCGGATGCGGAGCACCTATGAGGGCTACCTGGCCGAGGTGCAGGGCGTGCTTCAGGAGCGCAAGACGGAGCTGCTGCGCTCCGTGGCCAAGCAGGAGGGGGAGCTGGACGCCGAGACGAAGGGGCTGCGCAAGGCGCCCGCGGGCTACGGCCAGTACGCCAAGGAGGAGGATTACAAGCTGACGGTGCTGCAGAAGACCGCCGCCGTGGACCTGGAGGCGATTGAGCAGGCCATGGCCACGAAGGCGCAGGCCGACGACCTCCTTCGCACCGCCGTTCCGGAGAAACTGGAGGATATTGACAAAACGCAGGCCGAACTGCGGGTGATTGTAAAGGATTTATCGGGCGTGTCCGGGGTCGCCCTGCCGCAACTGGTCAAGACGGAAAGCCCGCTCTTTGCGGTGTTCGCAAAACTCATGGACATCAAGACGGTGGGCTTCAAGGAAATATTCTTCCTCATGATCGCCTTCTTCCTGGACCTGGGCGACATCATCGGCTACACGCTGGTGCCCAATAAAAAGGAAAAAAAGGCCCCGGCTGTCCGGCTGGACCCCTTCCCCGCGCCCCGCCGTCTGGCGCTGGTCAGCGGGGACGGCGAAACGGCCGCCGATGACGACGACCTCCCTGAAACCCGGGCGGACGGGGATGAAAATGATGAGGTGGTTGACGATGGGGAACGCGCCGCATATCCCGCATTGCGCGGGTCGCGCCGCCGTCCGGGGACATTCCGCATTGGCCGCCGTTAAGTTATTTTCATAATTATAATTTTTAACAGAAATCCATCCCTGTGATTGATTGAATTTTTTGGCCGTGATGTAAAAATAACTGGACAATTACTTGGGAATATGCGAAAATCATCCCCATAAGGATGAGTTTATCTGGCATGAAAGAAGATCCATTTGCCCCAGAATATAAGGAGACCATCGAGGCGGACGCCGTCTGCAACCAATGCGGAAAGGTGAACCCCGAAGGAACCCTTATTTGCAAGACCTGCGGCAACAACCTGCGCGATCAGCGGTTGTTGCGCCTTGCCGCAGACCAGATCCTTGTCGGCGAGGATGAGGCGGTAACCAAGCGGTCCTTCACGTTCCTGAAGGGCGCGCTGACGGTGCTCGCGCTGTTGCTGATACTGTGGCTGGGGCTGAACGCGGGCCGGGTGACCTCCTCCATCAGTTCGGGTGACGAGGCGCCGCCTCTGCCGCCGGCCCAGCCCTTCCGGTTCTGGGAGGGCGAGGAAAAGGCTGCCTTTGACGCGCTTGCCGCCCAGCTCAACAGCAACTACCCCACGGAGACCATGGCCGAGACGGCCCGGCTCAACCCCGTGATATCCGCCGCGCCCAGCGGCCAGTTTGTGCTCTTTGAAAAGCGGGGTTCGATGGACGTGTTTGTTGGCGGCGCCTATCTGGCGCAAAACGACGGTGGCGCGGACTTTGTGGCGGTGCTGACGGACGGCACGGAGATACGGGGCACGACCAAATTCCGGGAGAGTTACTACACCACCGAATGGAACGACGCGGGGGTGCTTTCGGGCGGGAAATACGACGCGGGGGTGGGCAACGCCATGCCCCAGGCGGACGGCAGTTTCCTCCTTTTTGTGCAGGGCAACAACCGCACGTACCAGGTGAGGGCCTATTCCACCGCCGCCCTTTGAGACCGGGGGCCGCGAAAGATTAAAATATGACGCCGCCGCGCGCGCATCCGGTGCCCGGCGGCGTTTTTCTTTCATCGGCGCCGAGGGCGCAGGGAGTTCCGGATTCATGGGCTTTTTCACGAAGCTGAGGGAGAAACTGGGCAAGACGCGCAGCAGCCTGCTGGGCGGGGTGCGGCGCATTTTCACGGGCCGGTCCTCCATCGACGACGGCATTTTCGACGAGCTTGAGGAGCTGCTGATTGAGGCGGACGTGGGGGTGGAGACGACGATGGGGGTGGTTTCGGACATGCGCGCGGCGTGCCGCGAGCGCGGCCTGAAGACGCCCGACGAACTGTACCAGCTGCTGAAGGACGAGCTGACGGCGCTGCTTTGCCTGGGCGAGGGCGCGGCCCGGTGGGAGGCCGAAGGGGAGCCCCATGTGACGCTGATAGCCGGGGTGAACGGCTCCGGAAAGACGACCACTGCGGGAAAACTGGCCCAAAAGCTGCGGGAGCAGGGAAGAAGCGTGGTGCTGGGCGCGGCGGACACCTTCCGCGCGGCGGCGGCGGAGCAGCTGTCCATCTGGGCGGAGCGCACCGGCGCAACGCTCATCCGGGGCCAGGAGGGGTCCGACCCCGCGGCGGTGGCCTACGACGCCACCGAGGCGGCGGTGGCGCGGGGCGCGGACAACGTGCTGATTGACACGGCGGGCCGGCTGCACACGAAGATCAACCTGATGGAGGAGGTGAAGAAGATCCAGCGGGTGGTGCGCAAGCGCCTGCCGAACGCGCCGCACCAGGTGCTGCTGGTGCTGGACGCGACAACGGGCCAGAACGGCCTCCAGCAGGCCCGGATATTCACCGAGGCGCTCAAGGTGGACGGCATCGTGCTCACCAAGCTGGACGGCACCGCAAAGGGCGGCATGGCCGTGGCGATACAGAAGCAGCTTGGCATCCCCATCGTGCTCATCGGCGTGGGCGAGGGCGCGGAGGACCTGCAGCCCTTCAACGCGCGCCAGTTTGTGGACGCGCTTTTCGGCGAGACCTCAGAGTCCGGCGGCGAGTGACCCGCGCCAGCGGGCGTATTCCGCCTCCACATCGTCCCGGCCCGCAAAGGGCTTGAACACCATCCGCGCGCGGAACCGTTCTGTTTTGCCCGCTTCCGGATTGCGCGGCACAAAGTGCCAGTCCCATGCTGGGTTGCGGGGGTTGCCGGTCCAGTTCCACAGGGCGAAGCGCACCTGATCCGCCGGTTCGAACATCATGATCACCACCATGTCATCGTCCGTGGTGGCATAGTCGGCGTCGCCGTCGGTGAGCCCGTAGTAAAAGGGCCGGGTGAAGCGCTTGTCCGGATGGTCCCGCATGTTCAGTTCGACCACCTCCGGGTCAAATCCGAGCAGGGGCGCGCCCGCCATGGGGACGTTGCCGCATTCGGGCTTGCCGTCCGGACCGGGGGCGCCCAGGGTTGTCCAGCCTTCGCCCCCCTTGTCAATGCCGGGGAAATGGATGACGCCGTCCCGCGCGAAATTGAGGTAGCTCGCGAACATGAGCACCAGATAGCCCTTTGGGAAGCAGTTTTTCCGGGGGGTGACGTCAAACACCAGATCCACGGCGTTTTCGCCGGACAGGGTGTAGACGGCCGCGCAGTCGAGGGGCCAGGCGGAGCTGTCGGCGCTCCAGCGCGCCTCCACCGCCGCGGGCGGACGGGGGAGGATGCGCATCGGGTCGCGCCGGGGCGTGTCGGAAAAGCGTTCCCGGTCCGCCGCCGCGCCGTTCAGCACATGCTCATAGTTCATCGCCAGCCAGCGGAAAGGGCAGGTGTCCGGCCGGGACGCATGACTCAGCCAGGAAAGGCCCGCGCCCCAGGGGGGGCCCTCCAGCAGGGGCGCGGCAAACCATCCTGAAAGGTTCCCCGCCGCCAGGGGACTGTTGAGGGTGGTCCCGTCCGAGGCGGCGACGTCAAATCCGTTGAAATCTTCCCCGGCCCCGGCGTTCCCGCCGTCCCCCAGCCCTGCGGTGACCGTCCGATCCCCGTCCATCTGAACCACCGCCATTGTGCCGTTTAGGACCGTTGCGGGGCCTTCCCAGCGGAGCGGCCTCCCCGGAGGGGGGTCCGCCCGGAGCACCACCCGGTCACCCTTCCGGAACAGGTGGCGCACCGGCCGGGGGCTTGTTTTTAGGGCATCGGGGGGTGCGGCACGAAAATCGAGGGTGACAAGGTCACGCTCAAAGGCCGCCTTTATCTCCCGGTCCCGGTCCATGGGGACCGCCAGCGCGCCGCCGCCGGCGTCCACCGCGCCGTCCACATCGCCGGACCAGCCGGCAAACCGGGCATGGGGGCCGGGCACGGCCTTCAGCGTGACGGTCTGCCCGTCTTGATACTGGAGGAAAGAGCCGGGAAACCAGTCCGACACCGGGGTGGTGGAACCGTTACCGTTGCCGGCCTTGATGATGCGGAGGATGCGGGGCTGCCGCCCGGCCGGGGGGGTGTCCTGCGGGGCCGCCGAACAGGCGGAGACGAGGACGCAGGCCATTGCCGCCGCCGCCACGGCCATTGCCGCACGGCCCATGTCACAGATCCGGCGGCAGGTAGCGCCGGGCCAGTTTGCCGTAGGCAAGGACCTGCCCGTCGCGCCAGGCCGCGTCGCGCCCGAGCAGTTCGGCCATGAGCGCGGCCACGGCGGGGGCGGCCTCGATGCTGGCGCGGGCGTCGAGCAGGAGCGCGCGGGTGCGCCGGGCCAGGAAATCCTCGACGGTGCGCGCCATTTCGTTGCGCACGGCCCAGGCGACCTCGCCCAGCCGGGTGGTGAAGGCCGGATGGAGCCGCCCGCCCCACTCCCCGCGCTCGCGCAGCATGTTCCGCAGCGACAGGGCGTCGCTGCCGTACACGGCGAGATCGCCGAAGTCGGAGGGCTTGTTGTTGTAGCCGTGGATGCGCAGGGAGGCGGTGGGGCAGGGCGCCGGGTCCAGCCCGGCCACCATGGCCGCCTGGTCCACGGTGTCCTCCGCCATTTTGCGGCAGGTGGTCCATTTGCCGCCGGTGATGGTCACGAGGCCGCTGCGGGAGATGTGGAGCGTGTGGTCGCGGGAGAGGGACGCGGTGGAGTCCGCGCCGCCCGCGTCCACGAGGGGCCGCACGCCGGCGAACACGCTGAGCACGTCGCCCGGCTCGGGGTCCTTGGAAAGGTAGCGGGCGGTGTGGGTGAGCAGGAATTCAAATTCCTCCTCCAGCGCCACGGGCTCCTCGGCGACCATTTCGATGGGTGTGTCGGTGGTGCCGACCACGGCGCGTCCGTGCCAGGGGATGGCGAAGAGCACGCGCCCGTCGTCGGTGTGGGGCACCATGATGGCGCTGTTTCCGGGCAGGAACGACTTGGGGAGCACGATGTGGACGCCCTGGCTGGGCTTGATGATGGGGGCCGCCTCGGGCTCGTCCATCACGCGCACCGCGTCGGTGAAGGGGCCGGTGGCGTTGATCACCGCCCTGGCCTTGAGGATGAATTCGCGCCCGGTTTCGCGGTCGAGCACGGCCACGCCCCGCACCATGCCCGCGCGCTTGATCAGGCGCAGCGCCTCGGCATAGTTGGCGCAGGCGGCGCCGCGCTCGGCGGCGGTCTGGATCATGTTCACCAGCAGCCGCGCGTCGTCGAACTGGCCGTCGTAGTAGATCACCCCGCCGCGCAGCCCGCCGGTTTCGATGGTGGGGATGCGGTCCAGGGTTTGCTTGCGGGACAGGTTTCTGGAGCGGCCGAAGCCGTGCCGCCCCGCGAGCACGTCGTAGAGGCGCAGGCCGATGCCGTAGAAGGGGGCCTCCCACCAGGTGTAGTTCGGGACGACGAAGGGCAGGTCGTGCACCAGGTGGGGCGCGTTGTCGCGGAGGAGCCCGCGCTCCTTGAGGGCCTCCAGCACGAGGGAGATGTTGCCCTGCTGCAGGTAGCGCACGCCGCCGTGCACGAGCTTGGTGCTCCGGCTGGAGGTGCCCTTTCCGAAGTCGTGGCGCTCCACGAGGGCGACGGAGTAGCCCCTTGCCGCGGCGTCCATGGCGACCGCCGCGCCGGTGGCGCCGCCGCCGATGACCACCATGTCCCAGGAGGCCGACCGTTCGGCGAGACGGGCCATGGTCTCCTCACGGTTGAAGGGCGTCATGGCTTTTTCTCCAGTGCCTCGACGGCGGCGGCGGCGGCGCGGGCGGCGGCCATGCCGGAGAGCACCGCACCCTCCACCAGGTTGCCGCCGAAGGCGTCGCCCGCGAAGAAGAGCGGGGCGCGCCCGTCCACGAAGAAAAAGCCCCTGGGCAGGGTTGACGAGGGGACGCTGTAGCGCCAGCGGTGGCCGCGCACGTCGGCGATGCCGCTTTTGAGCAGGGGCGCGGCCTCGGCGGCCAGCAGCCGGGCGATTTCCTGGGGGTCGGCGTCGCGGTGCTTTTCGGAAAAGGGCTTGGTGGCGTGCACGGTCACGGCCACCGCGCCGGGGGAGATGCCCTTGCGCTGGTTGTCGGCCAGCCAGCCCACGGCGCCCTCGTCCACGCGCGCCGCGCCGGGCTCGGGGATGCCGCTTGGGCCGTCGAGCAGCAGCATGGCGGCGAAGCAGGGGCTGTAATGGATGCCGAGGAGCGGCGAAAGGGCGGCGCCCAGGCGCCAGGTGTTCTCGTCGTTGATGAGTCGGAGCGACTGGGGCACTGGGGCGGTGAGGACGAGCACGTTCGCCCGGAGCCGGGGCTGGTTTTCGATTTCCACGAGCCAGCATCCGCGCGCCTCGGTGACGCGCTTGACCTTGTGCTCGCGCCGCACGTCCAGCCCCGCGGCCATGGCCTTGGCCATGGCGGTCATGCCGTCTGCGCCGCAGTAGCGGGGGTGGCCCGGGCGCTCGGTGATGCCGTCGATGGTGGGGAAGCCGCGGGTCCACTCGCGGGCCGCGCCGCGGGCGAGCCAGCCCTCCACCACGTCCCGGAAGGCGGGCTCGCGCACGGTGAAAAACTGCGCGCCGTGGTCGAACACCGCGCCGCCCGCGCGCCGGGTGGCGCAGCGCCCGCCGACGCCGCGCGATTTTTCGAGGACCACGCTGCCGTAGCCCATGTCCTGGAGGGTGCGCGCCGCGGTGATTCCCGCCATGCCCGCGCCCACAATGACTATGTCGTGGCGCTCAACATCCCATTCGCTCATAACACCGGGTCTTTCCAGCGCGGTCCGCGCGGTTGCCGCGGGGGGGTTAGTTGCATTCCGGCTCCAGCGGGCCGGCGAGTTCCTTCAGGAAAAAGAGGCGGCCCGGCATCGTGGGCATGAAGGTGCTGGGAATCCAGGGGGAGGGGTCGTGGTGCAGCGACGCCCACAGGGACATGCCCTGCCACATCATGCCCCGGCCCAGCGCGCCGTCGGCGCCGCCGATGCAGCGGTCTGACTTGAGGAAGAGGCCCGGGCCGACGGTGTTGGCGCGGGCGGGCACCAGGGTGGTGCGGCTCTTGAAGCTGGTGATGGCGTTCTGCTCGATGGTCAGGGGGCAGAGCTGCGCGGCCAGCCGGTACTCGTCGGCCTTCCATGCGGCGAGGTTGACGTATTCGGGCGCGAAATGGGGCTCCCAGAAGGCGATGTGGCAGGCGCGGCCGATGCCGTAGACCGTCACCTGGCGCGCGCCCCGCTCGCGGAGTTTTTGCATGGCCGCGCCGTAGCCGGGGAGCGCGCGGCGCGTGGCGTAGTGGCGCTGCGCCGGGGGCACGGTGAGCCTGCCCAGCGGCCCGTAGAAGGCCTGCTCCATGGCGTTCTGGAACGCGCCCGGATCCTTCGCGGGCAGGGTGTTGCCCTTCTCGTCGCTCCACTCGTCCATGTTGAAGCCGTGCACATGGCGGCAGTCCACGTTCCAGGCCTTGAGGAAGTAGACCGCCCAGCGGTACATGCCCATGGGGCCCACTGGCAGGATGAACATGAGCTGGCGGCCCGCCTTTTTGGCCTCCGCGATTTCCAGGGCGATTTCGTGGCCCATCATCGTGTCGAAGTCCGCCAGGGTCTCGCAGGGCACCGCGTCAAAGGCCTTGTTCCACCAGCGCTCGCGGTCCGTGATGGTTTCGGGCCTGCGGGCGCAAATCGCGTCCAGTTTTTCCAAATCCCAGCCCTTGGGGAAGAACCCCTCCAGCAGCGAGCCCTTCAGGGTGGTCATCAGGTTGATTGCCATCGCGTGTCCTCCTCTCCGGCGCCGCCGGATGGTTGGGTGTTTTCCTTCAGACGCCGTCCATCTTTTCGCGGACGCTGCGCACCTTGTCCTCCATGGTCTGGGGACGGTCGGTGCGCGTGCCGAGTTTCAGCACGGTGGAGATGCGCGGCGCGCCCATTTCATGGACCGCCTCGTGGCAGCGCTTGATCGCCGCCATGACCGCGTCCCACTCGCCCTCGATGTTGGTGCCGTAGGCGTGAAGCTCCGTCTTCAGGCCCGCATCGGCGAGAATCCGCTCGCACGCCGCGATGTACCGCGACAGCGAGGGGTCCGCGTTCAGCGGGATCAGGCACAAATCGGCTATAACCTTCATGGCGGCTCTCCGGAATGGACAACATATTACCCCCGCCGCCCCGTGATTTCCAAAAAATGCGCGGTGAAACGCGAAAAACGCCCCGTTTTGACGGCATGGCGGCGGGGCCGCCCGGCGAAGCCATGACGGGCGGCCCGCCAGCCCCTCATCTCAAATGTATTGGCAAATGCTCCTGGGAATTACAGAAAAGGATGCTCCGTCCCTCCGTGCCCGCGCGCCAGCAATGGATGCCCGTGTCGCCGGTTCTCAAGTGAAGGCGCTCTTCGAGCGGAAGCCCGAGAAAGCACTGAAAGAGCATGTCAATCATCTGGCCGTGGGAGACGATCAGGATGCGCCGCCCGGCCGTTTTTTGGCCCGGCAGGCTTGACCAGAACAGTTCGGCCCGTGCGCGGAGCGCGATGAGCGTCTCGCCTCCCTCGACGGTTTCGCCGGGCGCGCACCGGCGCAAAAGCCCCTTTGATCGCGCCTCTTCCCTTATCATGCCGGCCAGCACCCCGTTGTTTCTTTCCATTAACGCATCGTCATGCTCCACGGCCACCCCCGTCCGTCCGGCGATCTCGTCCGCAGTCATCGCCGCCCGTGACAGCGTGCTGGAAATGATTCTGTCGGGCGGAAAGGTTTGGGCAATCCAGTCCGCGGCGAGGCGGGCCTGTTCAAGCCCCTTTTTACTGAGGGGGGTGTCAAGGCGGCCCTCGCATATCGCCGGCACCGACACGTCAGCCGTTGACTGCCCGTGCCGCATGACCAGGTATTCGGTGTGCCTGTGGCCGTCCATTTTTTACCCCTGCGGAACCCATCTCGGATGGTCTGCGCCGCTGTCTTCGACGCCCCTGGTGAGCATGCGCGGGCTGGAGCCGTCGGCGGCGGCCAGCCAGAGGGCGGGGGAGCCGCCTGTTTCGGCGCGGCAGAAGAGAATCCATTTGCCGTCGGGGGACTTGCACTGCCGGAAGTCCCACACGGGCGGGTCGGAGGAGGTGAGCCGGGTGACCGCCCCGTCGTGCGGGGATATGCGGCAGATTTCCACGCCGCCGCGCGCCTGCTCCGGTTTGAAGTCGCGGTTGAAGTGGTCCGTGTCGGGGCGCTGCGCCTGGTATTCCCAGGGCACCCGCGAACCGGGCAGCCTGCGGGCGCAGAGGACGGCCCCGTCCCGCGTCCACACCGGCGTGTTGGAGCCGCCGCCCCGGTTGTTGGCGGGGCCGTAGGTGGCGGCAAACCAAAGGGCCTGCCCTTCGGTGAGCGGGCGCATTCCCGAACCGTCCGGGCGGCAGAGGCAGAGGTCCGCCCAGTCGTGGCCGGGGTCGGTTTTATAGAGGCAGTTCTGAAATGCCAGCCATTCCCCGTCGGGCGACCAGCAGGGGCAGAAGTAGAGATGATCGGGGTGCCCCGCCACGAGGGTTCTGCCGCCGCCCTCCGTGTCGCAGGTCCAGACCTGGTAGCCGGAGGGGCTGGCGAGGTGGTAGGCCACCCGCTTTCCGTCGGGGCTGAGGCTGAAGCCGTAGGGCAGTCCCTCGCCCATGCGGGTGAATTCCCGCGCGTCGGTGCCGTCGAGGTTCATGTTGTAGGTCTGGCCGCCGCCGTCGCGCACCACCTGCACCAGCATGCGCCCGTCCCTGAGCAGCAGTTGCGGCGTGTAGAAGACGGCGAGCCGGTCCTTCGCGGCGATTTCCTCCAGCGCACCCGTGTCCAGGTTGTGGATCCACAGGCGGGTCGGCGTCTTGTGGTAGTACTGGTCGAAGGGCTTTCCCGGCCCGTCGCGGCGGGGTTCCATGCTGAGCATGAGCACGCGCCCGTCCGGGAAGAAACCGCAGGGCTGCCAGGTGGCCTGGTTGGGCGCGTCCAGTTCCAGGCGGCGCAGTCCCGTCCCGTCGGCGTTCATCACAAAGGTGGCACCCCTGGAGACGAAGAAAAAGCGTCCGGCGGGTTTGGCGCCATCGGCCGCGCGCGCAACAACTGGGGCGGCCAGGGCCAGCGCGGCAAGGCCGAGGAATTCGCGGCGGTTTGTCCTCACGGGGTGACCCGTATCAGCCGGTGGCCGTAAAACACCTGGCCGAACTGGTCGGTGGCGCGGACGGAGACGGTGTGGGTGCCGGGCGCGAGCCCGGCGGGCAGGAGCGCCTTCCAGAGGTGGCGGGTGGCGCTGGGCTCGTCCATGTCCCAGCCCCAGACGCCGTCGTGGCGGAAGGGGTTCATCTTGTTCATGCGCGCGCATTCGGGGTCGACGCCCCGTGTCTGTTCCATCGGCGTCCAGGCGCCCCCCGGGCCCGCCCGCATCTCCAGTTTGCACCGGTCGGAGCCCGCAAAAAAGTTGACCAGCACCCCCGTCTCCGGCAGGGCCGCTGCGGCGGCCTCGTTGGGCATGTACAGGTTCATCTGGTAGTCGGCGGGCCTGCGGGCGCACTTCCAGCGCAGGCGGTAGTCCGCGCCGTCGAAGGAAAGGACCGCATAGCCGTTGGGTGTGCCGTCGTTCATGAGCGCGTGGGGTATGCCCGTCTCGTCCGGCTCGCCGCACCACCAGGAGCCGGAGACGGCCCCCGCGGCGTAGTGGTGGTGGGTGCCGCCGCCCATCCAGCCCTTTTTGGCGTCCATGAACACGTGGAACTGCTCGTGGATGTGGCCCGCGATGGAGAAGGTGCGCGGGTGTTTTGCGAACAGGACCGACATTTCGCGCACGTTTTTCACCGCGTGCAGGGGGACGTGCATCATCATCACCACGAGTTTTTCGGGCGGCACAAACTGGAGGAGGTTGCGGACGAAACCGATGTCCTGATCGGAGAAGCGGTTCTCCGATTTTCCGGAGGCGTCAAAGGCGATGTTTTTGAAGGCGATGAACACAACATCGCCGTGCATGAAGGCGTAGGTGGGGGGGCCGAACCAGCGCTCGAAGGTTTCGTCGGCGTACTGGTCGCCCGTTGCGCCCCGGTCATGGTCGTGGTTGCCGAACACGTGCCACCAGGGGATGCCGGCCTGGCCCTCAGCGGCGCTCACCTCCCGGAACAGGGCGGGATCATCCGCCACGATGTCACCAAGGTTCACCCCAAAGGCCGCGTCCGTGCCGATGAGCTCGGGAACCACGTCCCGGGCGACATAGTCCGCCTCGGCCAGTCCGCGCGCCTGGGTGTCCGCGAAGAGGATCACGTCGAACCTGCCGGCCTCCGGTTTCGGGATCAGGGGAAAGTCAATGGAGGCGGGCAGCGGCCCCGTGGGCGCGACACCGTCGGCGGAGGAGGACGGGGAGCCCGCCGGCTTGTGGAGGTAAAAAAAACGGGCGCGGTTGCAGCCGTCCACCGGCATGGCGAAGCCGGAGGGCTTGATGACGAAAAAGGCGGTGTCATCCCCGGCGGGCAGGGTCCAGCGGCCCTCCCCGCCGGTGGCGGCCACCTCCCGCCCGTTTGACACCAGCACCCCCGCGAGCCCCCGCTCCCCGGAGTCCCGCGCGCCGTTGCCGTTGGCGTCCGCGTACACCGTGCCCGAGGCGTTTTCCGCCAGCGCCCAGGGGGAAATGAGCGCCGCCAGCGCGGGAAGCAAAAGGATGGAAATCCCTCTCATGGCCCGTTCTCCTCAGCCGTTTGGCGGGGGTGCCGCCGGGGGCGCAAAAAAAACGGCGGCACAACGCCATCCGCGCGTCGTGCCGCCCAGTGTCCAATGATGCCGCGCACAGCAACCCGGAACGGCGCTTACTCTTCCGATGCGCCGTCCGAGCCCTTGCCCTTGATGCCGGCCAGTTCCAGGACGAACCCGTAGGTCCGGTCCAGCACGCTGTCCACATCCACATTGACGTTGGTTTCGGCGGTTTTCACCGCGGATATCACGGCCAGGTGTTTCATGGTGCCCTTCCTGTTCTGTTTTGTTGCGCCCGCCCCGCGCCAAGGGGGGCTTGCCGGGCGTCATTATACCACACCGCCGCCAAAATAAAAGCCCCGCCGCGCTGCCGCGGCGGGGCCGGAATCCGTCCGTGTGTTTGGACTAGCTGGCGAAGAAGGGGGCAAGCACCAGGGCGATGACGCACATGAGCTTGATCAGGATGTTGATGGAGGGGCCGACGGTGTCCTTGAGCGGATCGCCGACGGTGTCGCCCACCACGGCCGCCTTGTGCGCATCGGAGCCCTTGCCGCCGAAGTGGCCCTCTTCAATGTACTTCTTGGCGTTGTCCATGGCGCCGCCGGAGTTGGCGGTCTGGATGCCGAGCATCACGCCCGTGGCAATCGCGCCGACGAGCATGCCGGCGAGGCCGCCCGCGCCGAGGGTCAGGCCGATGACGACGGGGAACACGATGGCCATGCCGCCGGGAAGCAGCATGCCGCGGATGGCGCCCTGGGTGGCGATGGCGACGCAGCGCGCGCTGTCGGGGTGGACGCCATCCTTGCCTTCCTTGAGTCCGGGGATCTCGCGGAACTGGCGGCGCACTTCCTGGATCATCGTGTCGGCGCAGGCGCCGACCGCGTTGAACAGCTTGGAGGAGAAGTAGAAGGGCATCATCGCGCCGATGAGCAGGCCGGCGAGAATCTTGGGATCGGAGATGTTGACGTGGTCCAGCTTTGCCGCCAGGATGAAGGCGCTCACAAGGCCGATGGCCGCGAAGGCGGCGGAGCCGATGGCGAAGCCCTTGCCGATGGCCGCCGTGGTGTTGCCCACCGCGTCCAGGTTGTCGGTGATCTTGCGGACCTTCGGATCAAGGTGCGCCATTTCGGCGATGCCGCCCGCGTTGTCCGCGATGGGGCCGTAGGCGTCGACCGCCACGACCATGCCGGTGGTGGCGAGCATGCCCAGCGCGGCGATGGCCACGCCGTAGATGCCGGCGAAGTGGTACGCGCCGACGACGGCGATGGCAAGCACGACAACCGGAAGGCCCGTGGAGGCCATGCCGACCGCGGTGCCGTCCGTGACCGCGATGGCGGGGCCGGTCTGGGCGCGTTCGGCAAGACGCCGCACGGGGGTGTACTTGCCGGAGGTGTAGTACTCGGACACGAAGCCGACGACCATGCCGGAGATCACGCCGATGATGCACGCGATGGCCGGGCCGAACTTGCCGTATTCCACGCCCTCAACGGAGAAGGGCTGGCCGACCGCGGCGGAGTAGACCACCACGCCGAGGGCGGCGAGGATGGCGCTCACGTAGGTGCCCATCATCAGGGCGCTCTGCGGGTTGTTCTTGGCGAAAATCTTGACGTACAGCACGCCGATAATCGAGGCGAAAATGCCGAGGGCCGCCGTCACGAAGGGGAACGCGCGGAGGTATTCGGCGCCGGGCGTGCCCGCGCCCATGGCGAGGCTCACCGTGGCGGCCACCGCAAGCGCGGCGATGATGGACTCGACGTAGGACTCGAGCAGGTCGGCGCCGAGGCCGGCCACGTCGCCCACGTTGTCGCCCACGTTGTCTGCGATGACGGCGGGGTTGCGCGGATCGTCCTCGGGGATGCCCGCCTCAACCTTGCCCACCAGGTCCGCGCCCATGTCCGCGCCCTTGGTGAAGATGCCGCCGCCCGAGCGGGCGAAGAGGGCCACCAGCGAGGCGCCCATGGCGTAGCCGTTCACGATGTTCGCGTCGCCGTCGAACATTTTGTAGACGATGATAAGGCCGAGGAGCGCGATGCCGACCACGCCCATGCCCATCACGGCGCCGCCGGAAATGGCGATGGCGAGGGCTTGTTTCACGCCGTCGGACTCGCCGCCGGACTCGGCCGCCGCCGCGGTGCGCGCGTTGGAGCGCGTGGCGATGTACATGCCGAGCACGCCCGCGCAGCAGGACGCGATCGCGCCGCACACGAAGGCGACGCCCGTCTTCCAGCCGAGGGTGTTTTCAGGCGTCAGAATGCCGACGACGATGAAAAGGACGAAAATAACCGCCACGAAACTGAACACCCAGGTGTACTCGCGCTTGAGGAACGCCGCCGCGCCGATCTGGACCTGGCGCGACAGGAACACCATGCGCTCGTTGCCCTGGGGCTTGCCGAGGACGTACTTGATGAGGTACGCCACGAACAGCAGCGCGGCTATCGCTGCCACTCCCGAAATCTTGAGGAACATGTTCAAAACTCCTTCCTGTTGGTTGACTGGGAACGTTTGTCCGGAAGCGCCCGGCTTGGCGGATCCGCTCTTTTATCATGCTCCGGTCCCGGGGACCGGCCTCGCAACACAACCCTTATCCGAACAACACACCCTCGGCGGCCAGCGCCTCGCGGGCGGCGTTCTGCTCGGCCTCCTTCTTCGAACGGCCCCGGCCCCGGCCCGCGGCCGCGCCGCGGACGTAGACCTCGACCTCAAACTCCTTGAGGTGGTCGGGACCCTCCGACCGGATTACCTCAAACCTCGGCAGGCCCACATGGCCGGCCTGGCAAAGGTTCTGCAGGCGCGACTTGTAGTCCCAGACGCGGTTTGACGCGCCCGACTGCAAAAACTCGCCCTCGAACACCCGCGCCACAAACTCCCGCGCCGCCACCCAGCCGCAGTCCAGGTAGACCGCCGCGATGAGGGCCTCCATGCAGTCCGCCGCAAGGGAGGCCCGGCGGCGTCCGCCGCAGGCCTCCTCGCCCCGGCCCAGCAGTATGAGGGGCTCTATGCCCAGTTCATGGGCCACCCGCGCCACGCTGTGCCGGTTCACCATCCCGGCGCGCATCCGGCTGTATTCGCCGGGTGTCCTGCCGGGGACGTGGGTGAACAGGTGATGGGCCACCGCAAGTCCGAGAACCGCGTCACCGAGGAACTCCAGGGACTCATAGTCCCCGCCCCCGGTGCCGGTTGACTCGGCCACGCTGGAGGCGTGGGTCAGCGCCTGGTCGTAAAATGCCACATTGGACATTGGTATGCCCAAGCGTTCGGCCAGACCCCGCAGGGCCGCCTCCCGTTCCGGTTCACAGGCATAGTTGCACACCAAGTCGTCCATGGCATTGTAATTCGGATGACGCTTTACTACGGTGGGAATGGTAGCGAATTCCGGGGGATCATTTCAATTTTTGCCACCCCGGCGCGGCATTTGCCCGGTTTTGCGCCTGTTTTTTCGCATTATTTTGCGATTTCCCCCCCAAAAAAATCCCAACCCATCCCCGGAGGGGAAGGGCTGGGCATGCGTAAAAAGTGGACACCCGGAGGGGGTGCCTCCGTGGTAACCGCCTAGACGCGGGCCTTGATGTACTTGATGGCGTCGCCAACGGTCTGGATGTTGTTGGCCTCGTCGTCTATCTCAAGGTTGAACTCCTCCTCAAGCGCCATGATGATTTCCGTGGTGTCGAGGGAGTCCGCGCCCAAATCGTCCATGATGCGGGCGTCGTCGGAAAGCTCCTCCATCTTGCGATCAAGCCGGTCCGCGATGATTTCTTTGACGCGGCGGATCACATCGTCTTCATTGGCCATTGTGAACACTCCCTTGTTGTGGCCCGGCTTGGCACGCCGGGCGGTTTTCAGGGCCGCAAGTATACCCCCGCGGCCTTTTGGCTGCAACCCGTTTACCCCCGGCCGCGCATTCTGTTTCAGGCCGGAGCGCCTCCACCCCCGGTTCGGGGGGCGGCTGCGGCGGAGCGCATTATGGCACATTCCCGCTGGTTGCGCAAAATTGTTATACACCAAACGGTATGGTGCGTGCCGATTATTCCCCGGTGCCGGTGTGACGGCGGATTCCACCGCCGCTGCCGGCGGTTTCGGTTCCGGCGGCGCGGGCAAAGAGGTTGCAGGCCAGGTAATAGAGGGGGTAGCACAGCCAGGCGTTGGCCGCGCCGCCGCCGGCGTATTTCCAGCGGGCCACAAAGATGTCGGAGATGAAAAAGAGCACCGCCGCCGGGAGCAGCAGGCGGTTGCCGCCCGCATGCGCCACGGCGCAGGCCAGCATCACGGTGATGACCAGCACATAGCCCCCAATCAGGGGGCGGTCGCCTGGCGGCACCAGGGGCCAGAGCCACGGCAGCACGAGGCCGGACAGCACCGCCACGGGAACAACCACGGGTCCGCGCCGCCGCCACGCGCCCCCCGGGGCCATGGCCGCGATGAAACAGAGATGCCCCGCGAGAAAGGCAGCGGCCCCGGCCGCGAAGGCGGACGGACCGAGCAAATCCCCCAGAAAACAGCAAAACAGCCCCGCAAAAAGCCCCCTTCCGAACCAGTGCCGCCCCGCGCCCGCCACTGCGGCGGCCAGCAGGAAGCCGCCCGAAGCGGCGGCGGTGAGCGCCATGGACAGCGCGCCGGGCGCGCCCGCCGCCCTGGCCGCGACCATTGAAAGTGCCGCCGCCATGGAGGCCGCGCTGATGAACACGGCGTGTCCGCGCGCGGCGCGGAATGGTGTTTCCTGTTCCATGCCACCACACTGCCACAGCGGCGGCTTGCGCGGCAAGGCCGCATCCGCGTTATCATCCGGGGCAAAGGAGCGCACATGAACGGAAAAACGGCGGCCCTTGCATCGATCACCGCGCTGGCGCTGTGCCTGGGCGCGGCCTCCCGGTGGCCGTTGGCGGACTCGGGCGCGGTGCTGTGGGCGCTGTTCCACGCCGCCTTTCTCGCCGCCGCCATGGCCGCCGCCTTTCTGGCGCTTCCGCGGTTCTTCTCTCTGCCGGTCCAAATTTTCATTGCCATGGTGGCGGGCGTGGCCGCCGGGGCGGTGTTCCGGCATTTCGGGGATGCCCCCTTTCTCAGCGACTATCTGGGCATTTTCGGAAAACTGTTCATCCTCCTGCTGACCGTGGTGATAGTGCCGCTAATCTTCGTGTCCGTGCTGAACGGCACGGCGGGGGTGGGCGATGTGCGGCGGCTGGGTCCGCTGGGGGTGAAGACCCTGCTCTATTACCTGCTTACCACCTGCGTGGCGGTGCTCATCGGCCTGGCGCTTGTGAACCTGCTCCGGCCGGGCGAGGGCCGGGAGGGCCTGGTGTCGTCGGCAGCCACGCAGGCGGCGGCGGAGAAGGGCGCGGGCCTGGGCCGCATCATCCAGGAGGAGGCCCTCCCGGCGGTGATTAAGAACCCGGTCATGGCGGGGCAGAACCCGCTGGCGGTCATTTTTTTCGCCGTTATCCTCGGCGCGGCGCTGGCCGCCGGAGGCGCGCAGGCAAAGCCCGCGCTGGAGGTTTTCGCCGCGCTGGACCGGGCGCTCACCCTCATCATTCTTGCGGTGATGAGGCTGGCGCCGCTGGGCGTGTTCGCGCTCATGTCCCGCGCCATCGCGGAGCTGGGCGTGGAATACGTGCTGACCCTGGGGCAATACTGCCTCACGGTCATGCTCGGCCTGGTGCTGCACTTCTGCCTGCTGACCCTGGTTGTCTGCCCGCTGCTGGGGCGCATGCCCGCGCGGCGCTTCCTGCGGGGCATGTTCCCGGCCTTTGAGGTGGCCTTCAGCACCTCCTCCAGCAGCGCCACCCTGCCCGTGACCATGCGCTGCGTGACCGAACGCCTGGGTGTGGACAAAAACATCAGCAGTTTCATGCTGCCGCTGGGCGCGACGGTGAACATGGACGGCACCGCGCTGTACCTGTCCGTGGCCAGCCTCTTTGTGGCGCAGGTTTACGGGCTGGACCTGTCCGTGCAGGCCCAGTTCATGGTGTTCCTCACCGCCGTGCTGGCCTCCATCGGCACGGCGGGCATCCCCGGCGCGAGCCTGGGGCTGATGGGGATCATATTCACGGCGGCGGGCATTCCGGCGGAGGGGATTGGCATCGTCATCGGCGTGGACCGCCTGCTCGACATGAGCCGGACCGTGGTCAACATCACCGGCGACGCCGTCGGCGCGGTGGTGGTGGCCCGGGGCGGGGACGGCGGGGCGGACGGGTCCGCCTAGCCGCGGATCTTCAGCACCACCACCACGATGACGAAGGGGATCAGCGCTATCAGCATCCACTTGTTCTGCACGGCAAACTGAATCACGTCGCTCATCAGAGAATCCTTCGGGCGCTTAGCGCATTCCCGGCGGCATGCGCAGCATGTACGCCGCCGCCGCCGCCACGGTTCCAAGAAACAACCCAATCAGGCAGAGCCACCTGTTCTTCGGCTCGTCGTTGCGCGTCATGCCGTAGACCGACCAAAAAATCGTGCTGCCCCCCAGGAACATGATGCCGTAGGAGAACCACGGCTGGTGCATGGCCATGGCCGACCGGAAAAACACCGGCAGCAGCAGCAGCACGGACAGCCCCCCGGTGAACAGGGCCTGGAGCCACACGGGCGTGCCCTTGGGCGCGCTTTCGGTGAGCACCCGGAAGGACATCCCGTCCACGTTCCGCGTGCGCGGTTTCGGCGCCTCGTCCCCGTCCATCGTGCCCAGCACGTCGGAGAAGTCCCGCTCCAGCAGGTCGCCGTCGGAAACGCCGGAGAAATCCCCAAAGCCGGTTCCGCCCGCGGGGGGCGGGCCGGTTCCCGCGCCCTCGGGCAGGTCGCCCAGTTCTTTTATCAGCGACTGGAAGCTCAGCGCCTCGCGGGCCGCCGACTGTTCCAGCAGTTTCTTCGCCTTCAGCGGATCATGCTCTTCCACGTGTTCGCCTTCCTGTAAACAACTCGCCTACCCCCATGTTACCCGAGTTTTTTGTGTTTCGGCAAACCGCCGGTGCGGCGGCGGCGGAATGCCGGATGCCCCCGGCCTGTTTTTTCCATTACAATAGTCGCCGGGGGCGTGCGGCCCCGTTTTCGGAGGAGACACCATGTTCACAAAACCGAACCGTTTCATGCAAGGCGCGCTGGCCCTGCTGCTCACGGCCCTCTTTTTCGCCCCGCCGGCCACGGCGGGGTGGCAGGCCGTGGCCGGCCCCCTGCCCAACGACCCCATGGGAGTGCGCATCTACCGGCTTGACAACGGGCTGGAGGTGCACGTTTCTGAAAACCACGACTCCCCCCGGTTCTTCGCGGAGATCGCCGTGCGCACGGGCAGCAAGTACGATCCCGTGGATTCCACCGGGCTGGCCCATTACATGGAGCACCTGCTTTTCAAGGGGTCGGAGCGGCTGGGGACGGCGGATTTCGCCGGGGAGAAGGCGGTGCTTGATCGGATAGACGAACTGTACGAGCGCCATTTCCATGAGACCGACCCGCAAAAACGCGCGCAGCTTTATCAGGAGATCAACGCCGCCTCGGAGGCGGCGGCGCGCTTTGCCATCCCCAACGAGCTGGACCGCCTCTACAAGGTGATGGGCGGGCGCAACCTGAACGCCCACACCTGGCACGAGGAGGTGGTGTACCAGGTGGACCTCCCCGCAAACCGGCTTGAACAGTGGGCGGCCGTGGAGTCGGACCGCTTCAAGCGGCCCGTGTTCCGCCTGTTCCAGACGGAGCTGGAAACGGTCTACGAGGAGATGAACCGGGCGCTGGACAACAAATTCCGGGTCATCCAGGTGGCGGTGGACGCCGTGCTCTACAAAAACCACCCCTACGGGCAGAAGCCCACCCTGGGCACGGTGGCGCACCTGAAAAACCCCTCACTGAAAAACCTGCACACCTTCTACGAGACGTGGTATGTGCCGAACAACATGGCCGTGTTCATTTCCGGCGACGTGCGCGCGGAGGAGGCGGTGGCGCTGGTGGACCGGTACTTTGCGGACTGGGCCCCGCGCGAGCTGCCGGAGTGTCCGGTGTGGGAGGAGGGGCCGCTCCGTGGCCGCGAGGTGGTGCGCGTGCCCTTTGACGCGGAGGAGTTTGTGATGCTCGCCTTCCGCACGACGCCGCGCAACCACGCCGACGCGCCCGCGCTGGAGATGGTGGACATGCTGCTGGACAACGCCACGGCGGGGCTCATCAACCTGAACCTCAACCAGGCGCAGCGCACCGCCGGGGCGGGCGCCTTTCCGCTGATGCTGAACGATTACGGCGCCCAGTACCTCTACGGCGTGCCCAAGCCCGGCCAGACGATGGAGGAGGTGGAGGGCCTGCTCCTGGAGCAGCTGGAGCACATCAAGAAGGGCGAATTCGACGACTGGCTTCCCGGCGCGATTGTGAACGACCACAAGAAAAACGAGAAGGCCGGGCTGGAGTCCGACGAGAGCCGGGTGGACAGGATGCGCTCCGCGTGGATAGGGATGGAACCCTGGGAACACGCCGTTGACCGCATCAGCCGGATGGAAAAAGTCACCCGGGACGATGTGGTCCGCGTGGCGAACCAGTACTTCGGCGGCAACTATGTGGCGGGCTTCCGCGAGGACGCGCCCCGGCGGACCCACCCGGTGGAGAAGCCGCCCCTGCCGAAGATTGAGATTGACGCTTCGCGCCAGTCCCCCTTCGCCTCGTCGGTGCTGGCCATGCCCGCGCCGCCCATCGAGCCCGTGTTCATCAAGCGGGGCCGGGATTACGAGAAAAAGGAGGACGGGCGCGGCGTCACCCTGTTCCACGCGCCGAATCCGGTGAACGACATTTTCACGTTCACCATCGCGGTTGCGCGGGGCGTCCACGAGGATCCCCTGGCCGCCGTGGCCGAACGGCTCATGCGCATATCCGGCACGGAGCGGCTCAGCTCCGGGGACCTGCAAAAGGAGTGGTACAAGCTTGGGGCGTCCTTCTCGGTGTCCTCCGGGGACCATGAGACCGTGTTCTCCCTGACCGGCCTGGACGAGAATTTCGAAAAGGCGCTGGGGCTGCTCATGGAGCTGGCCTGGACGCCGAAGGTGGAGGACGCCGCGCTGGAACAGCTCAAGGCCATCCTCCTCCAGCAGCGCGACGACGCGCGCAAGGAGCAGGACACCCTGGCCGCCGCGCTTGTGGACTACAACCGGGAGGGGAAGGACTCGTACTTCCTCAAGATGCCGCCCGCGGAAAGGGTGATGTCCCTGACCGCGGGAGAGCTCCAGGGCGTCATCAAGGGGATCCTCTCAAGCCGCCAGACCGTTTGCTACACGGGCACGCTGGCCATGGACGCGGTGATGGACGCGCTGCGGCGGCTGCACCCCGTGAAGGGGCTGCTGGACGACACACCGCCCTACAAGCGCCCGGAGATACGCGCGCCGGAAACGACGGAGATTCTATTTGTGCAGAAAGAATCCGCGCAGGCGCACATCCAGATCGAATTCGGCGGCGTGCCCTACGATCCGCGCATGAGCCCGCAGGTGCAGCTTTACAACAGCTACTTCGCCGACGGCATGGCGGGCATCGTCTTCCAGGAGCTGCGCGAGGCGCGGGCGCTGGCCTATGTGGCGGGGGCGCGCTACCTGCCGGGTTACCGGAAGGGCGACAAAAACCTGATGATGGGCCTCATCCAGACCCAGCCCGACAAGACCGCGGACGCGCTGGCCGCCTTTGCGGAGCTGCTCGACAACATGCCCCGCGAGGAGCAGCGCTTTGACGCGGCCCGCGAGGCGGTGATCAACAGCTACCGCACGGGCAAGACGGGTTTCCGCGCCGTGCTGGACACGGTGTGCGGCTGGGAGCGGCGCGGCATCCTCGAGGATCCCCGGCCCGCCTGGTACAAGGCCGTGCGCGAGAACGGCACCCTCGATTCGGTGGCCGCCTTCCAGGAGCGGCACATCGCGGGCAAGCCCAAGCTCGTCTCCATCGTGGGCGACAGGGCCCGCATCAACATGGACTCGCTCAGGCAGTTCGGCCCCGTGACGGAGCTCACCGTGGACGACATCATGGTGAAATAGGCCGCCCGGACTATTCGTCGGGGAACATGCCGGGCCGGAGGCCGATGTTCACGATGCTGCACGCCAGCACCGGGTTCAGCCCGCGCGCGCGGGCGGCCTCCACCAGTTCCGGGCTTTCCGAGCCGGGGTTCAGGAAAAACTCCGCGGGCTGTTTCGCCGCGATGTCGTCGAGCATGGCCATACCCACCTTCGCGGGCACGTACATGGACACCCGGTCCACCGGCCCGGGGATGTCGGCCACCGAAGCGCAGGCCTTCAGGCCCTCGACAGTGTCCGCGCCCGGATTCACGGGCCACACGGTCCATCCCCCCTGTATAAAGGCCCGCACGGCCTTGTTGCCGTACTTGCGGCGGTCGGTGGACGCGCCGATGATTGCTATGCTTGGCATGGCTTTTTGGCTCCCAAGGGTTGCATGTCAAATGATACCCGAAAAATGCGGACATTTCCGGAATCAACACGCCCCGTCAGGGTGTTATTCGCTCAAATTTCGATATTTTTCCGTTCGTAACGTATAATAAGAGACTACCGTGAGGGAAATATCATGCCGACAAAGAAGAGCGAAGAGCGTATCTGGGAAAAACTGAACCCGCCCGCCGACGCGCGCGCCGTGCTGGAGGCTTCGCCGCGGGTGGTGGTGGCCGGGGACACCGCCGACCTGATTGATCTGGCCTGCGGCGGCCCCGGAAGCAACCATTTCGAGGTGGGCTACGACGTGCCGGGCAAGGGCTGGGTTGTCGAGGCGGAGGTGGCGCGCGTGCGCAACGGCGTCTGCGCCAACTACACCGACCCGTACATGCGGCGCCGCGACCCGGACTGCATGTTTATCGGCGATGATTTGCCCTCGGACAAGCCGACCTACCGGGAGCGGTTCGGCGGGGACTTTGAACCCCTCCGGCGGGAGACCCTCGACTGGCTGAAGGGCCAGGAGCTGGCGGCCTTCGCCTTCACCGCCGGCCGGCGGAAGATGGGCATGGACGCCATCGTCATCGCGCCGCTGAACGCGGGCTTCTTCGCCCTGGGCCTTGCGCTTTTGCAGGGCATCTCCCGGCTGGAAGAGCTTCCGAAGCGTTTCGCGCCGCAGCTGGTCATCTACGCCGCGCCCCCCTTCCGCCACACCCGCTTTGACGGCAGGCAGGTGGTGGTGCACAAGCGCGGCGAAAATTCCCACGAAATCTACGCCTACAACCTGTACCCCGGCCCCAGCGCGAAAAAGGGCGTCTACGGCAGCCTGCTCGCCCTCGGCGAGCGCGAGGGCTGGGTCACGGCGCACTGCTCCACGGTGCAGGTGGTCACGCCCTACGACAACACGCTGACCATCATGCACGAGGGCGCCAGCGGCGGCGGCAAGAGCGAGATGCTGGAAACCGCCCACCGCGAGGCCGACGGCCGCCTTCTCCTCGGCACCAACCTGGTCACGGGCGAGAAGCGGCACGTTGAGATTCCGCGCGGCTGCGCGCTGCGCCCCGTCACGGACGACATGGCGCTGTGCCACCCGTCCCTGCAGAAGGGCGACGGCAAGCTGGCCGTGACCGACGCGGAGAACGCGTGGTTTGTGCGGGTGAACCACATCACCCGCTACGCCACGGATCCGATTTTCGAGGGGCTCACGGCCCAGCCCGCCGAGCCGCTGCTCTTCCTCAACATCGACGCGGTGCCCGGCGGGCGCGCCCTCATCTGGGAGCACATCATGGACGCGCCGGGCAAACCCTGCCCGAACCCCCGCGTCATCGTGCCGCGCCAGGCCTTCCCGGACATCATTGACGACGCGGTGACGGTGGACATCCGCAGCATGGGCGTGCGCACGCCCCCCTGCACGGCGGACAACCCCACCTACGGCATCATCGGCCTGTTCCACCTCATGCCCCCGGCCCTTTCATGGCTGTGGCGGCTGGTGTCGCCCCGCGGCCACGACAACCCCAGCATCGTGGACACGGGCGGCATGACCAGCGAGGGCGTGGGCTCCTACTGGCCCTTCGCCACCGGACGCCGCGTGGACCATGCGAACCTGCTCCTCACCCAGATTGTCTCCACACCGAAGGTGGTGCACATCCTCTGCCCCAACCAGCACCTTGGCGCGTGGGAGGTGGGCTTCATGCCCCAGTGGATCGCTCGGGAGTACCTGGCCCGCCGCGGCGTGGCAAAGTTCAAGCCGGAGCAGGTGCGCCCGGCGCGCTGCCCGCTGCTGGGCCACGCGCTGCACCACCTCACGGTGGAGGGCAACTCCGTGCCGCGCTGGCTGCTGCAGGTGAACACGCAGCCCGAGGTGGGCGACGCCGCCTACGACGAGGGCGCGCGCATGCTCACCGAATTCTTCCACCGGGAGCTGCGCCCCTTCCTGACGGACGATCTGCACCCGCTGGGCCGCACCATCATCGAGTGCTGCCTGGACGGCGGCCAGGTGCAGGACTACCAGTCCCTCATCGCCACCCCCTACATGGCGAACGAATAGTCCGGAAAAAAGAAACGGCCCGGCGCGCAGGACGCGCCGGGCCGTTTTGTTTCCGTGCGTGTTACTTCTTCTTGGCGGGGACGATGGCGTCCTTGGCGGCCTTGGCGACCACGAACTTCAGGACCTTCTTGGCCGCGATTTTGATCTCGGCGCCGGTCGCGGGGTTGCGGCCGATGCGCGCCTTGCGCTCCGCAATCTTCAGCTTGCCGAGGCCCGGAAGGGTGAAGCCGGCGGCGGCCTGCGCGTAGGCCAGCTCGACGAGCTTGTCGAGGACCTTCACCACGTCCTTCTTCGCCAGGCCGGTCTCTTCCGCGAGGCACGCGATCGTCGCGGTCTTGGTCAACGGCTTGTCCTCTTTCTTCGCTTTCTTAATCGCCATCTGTAACGTTCCTCCTTGTGGGGGATACCCCCAAACAACCCAAAACTTTCACAACCCGCAACAGCGCTACGGGCGCCGCGCGAAACCGGGCGCCGCGCCCGTTTTCGCCGCACCTCTGTTTGGCGGCGGGAACGGGAACGGCCCCTCAAAAACCTGCATCATTTGTAACGACCAAATACGCATTTGTCAAGCCTTATTTTACGGGCGATTTCAAAATCCGCGCGCCGAAAGCCCCGTAAACAAAGGGCGAAACCAAAGTGTCATCATTTTACCCTTCGCATTTCCTTGATTTGCAACGTGTTACGCCGCCACTTGTCCCGCGCCGCCCCCGCCGTCTATAGTGGTGCCTTCACGGCGTGTTTGCGGCGTTTTTTCACGGAACACAAGGAAAATTCCCCCATGATACTTGCGGCGGCGGGCGACATTGCGGGCAACCTGGAGGCGTTGCGTACGGTTTTGGACGACGCGGAGGACCGCGGAATCCACCTGGTGCTGCAGACGGGAAACCTCTTTCACGGCGGCGCGAACGCCAACGGCGTCGCGGAACTGCTGCGCGCATCCGGGGCGCGGTGCGTGCAGGGCGGCAATGATCGGCTGCTGGTGCCGCGCCGCCGCGCGCGCCTTGCGGACACCGACCCGGACGCGGCGCGGCTGCTCGACGAGGCCCACACCACGCTGCGCCCCGCGCACATTGAATGGGTGTGCGGCCTGCCCTGGAAACAGATGGTGGAAATGGACGGGCTGCGCGTGATGCTGTGCCACGGATCGCCCGCCGGCCGCAACGACATCATCACCGCCGAAACGCCCACACTGAAGCTGCGGCGCCTGCGCGAAATGGACCCCGTGGACATTGTTGTGTGCGGCGGCGCGCCCGAACCCTTCGCCCGTTTTGTGGACGGCACCCTTTTCGTGTGCCCCGGCCCGGTGGCGGGGGGCGGCGCGGCGGGGGCCGCCTACGCGCTCGTCTCCACCGAGGGGGGGCAGCCGCGCGCGGAGTGGGCCGGTTTGTGACGCTCAGCGCTCGTTGCGCATGCGCTCGGCGAGGCGGGTGTTGCGGCGGGCGATCTTGTTGTTGCGCACGGCCATGGCGACGGCCTTTTTTGAGCCGACGACGACGACGAGTTTCTTGCCGCGCGTGACGGCGGTGTAGAGGAGGTTGCGCTGGAGCATCATGTAGTGCTGGGGCAGGAGGGCCAGCACCACGGCGGGGTATTCGCTGCCCTGCGCCTTGTGCACGGTGGCGCAGTAGGCGGGGGTGAGGTCGTCGGTGCCGTCCATGGGGTAGAGGACCTGCCGCCCGTCCTCGAAGGCCACCTGCACCTCGCCCGCGTCCGCGTCCACCGCCACCACCACGCCCGTGTCGCCGTTGTACACATCGAGGTCGTAGTTGTTGCGCGTCTGCATGACCTTGTCACCCATGCCGAAGTCGCGCCGGGGCAGGGGCTGGCCCGATGGGTTGAGCGCGGCGCGGAGCGCCCCGTTCAGGCGGTTCACCCCGGCGTCGCCCCGGCGCAGGGGCGCGAGCACCTGGATGTCCCGCAGGGGATCGAGCCCGAAGCGGGCGGGGATGCGCCGGGCCGCCAGCTCCACGATGGTGTCCACCGCCTGGGCGGGGTCTTCGCGCTCCACCATCACGAAGTCGGTCTCGTTGAACAGGGGCATGACGCCCCGGTTGATGCGGTGGGCGTTGGCGGTGATGCCGCCCTCCTCGGCCTGCCGGAAGACGGTCTCCAGCCTCACCACGGGCACAAGGCCCCCGGCGATGAGGTCCATGAGCACGCTGCCCGGCCCCACCGAGGGGAGCTGGTCCACGTCGCCCACGAGCATCAGCCGCATGAAGGACGGCAGCGCGCGCAGCAGGCAGTGCATGAGCTGCGTGTCGATCATGGAGGCCTCGTCCACCACCAGCATGTCCGCCTCCACCGGGTTGTTCTCATCGTGCTGGAATTTTCCTGTTACGGGGCTGAATTCGAGGAGCCGGTGGATGGTGCGCGACTCCCGGCCCGTGGCCGCCTCCATGCGCTTTGCGGCGCGGCCCGTGGGCGCGGCGAGCACGAAGGAGACGCCCTTCTTTTCCAGTATCGCCAGCAGGCTGTTGAGCACGGTGGTCTTGCCGGTGCCCGGCCCGCCGGTGATGATGAGCACCTTGTCCGACACGCCCCGGCGTATGGCCTCGCGCTGCGCCTCCGCCAGGGTGATGTTGTGCTGTTTCTCCACCCAGCGCAGCGCGTTGTCCAGCTGGACGGGCACCGGGTCGCAGGGGGTGCGCAGCAGCCGCTTGACGCCGTCGGCGCAGCCGCGCTCCGCGGTCCACAGCGCGGGACTGAAGCACGCGCCGTCCTCCACCACCACCAGCCCCTCCGCCGCCAGCGCCGTGACCACGCTGTCCACCGCCCCCGCCTCCACCCCCAGCAGATCCGCCGCGCCGGCCAGCAGCTCCTCCCTGGGCAGGAACACGTTGCCCTCGCCCGCCGCCTGGCCGAGGGCGTGGACCACGCCCGCCCGCAGCCGTTCCGGCGCGTCGGGGGCGATGCCCAACTGCCGCGCGATCTTGTCCGCGCCGTGGAAGGAGATGCCCGCGATGTCGTCGGCAAGTCGGTAGGGGTTGGCCCGGAGCACCGCCACGGCGCGGTCGCCGTACTGGCGGTAAATCTTCGCCGCCTGGCCGGGGGTGACGCCGTGGCCCTGCAGAAATATCATGATGGACTGGACCGCCTTCTGCGACGACCACGCCTCGCGGATTTGGGCGGCGCGCTTCTGGCCGATGCCCGGCACGGCGCGGAGCCGCGCGGGCTGCCGGTCAATGACGCGGAGGGTCTCCACGCCGAAGGCCTTCACCAGGCGCCTGGCGTATTCCGGGCCGATGCCCGCTATCAGCCCCGAACCGAGGTATTTCTCAATGCCCTCGACGGTGCCGGGCAGCACGGTCTCGTAGGCGGTCACGCGCAGTTGTTTGCCGAAGCGGCGGTCGTCCACCCAGCGGCCCGTGATGCGGATGGTCTCCCCCGGCGACACGGCCATGACGCTGCCCACGAAGGTGACCGGTTCGGCGTGACCCGGCACGCGCATCCGCGCCACGGAGAAGCCGTTCTCGGCGTTTTCGTACACGATGCGCTCCACCACCCCCTCCAGGGTGGCCTCCGGCTCCAGGTCCCCCTGGGCGGGGGGACGCCCGGAAGGCGGGGGAGGGGGCGCGGAAAAGAGATCGTCCATCACAGCGGCTCGCTGGAGAAGCGCCGGAGGTGGAGCAGGTCCGTGGTGGCGCGGGGGCCCATGCCCGCGAGGAACAGCACCGCGTGGGCGATGTCCTCCGGCGTCATCCATTCGCTCTTGTCACGGTCCGGCATGGCCTCCTCGGAAAGGCGCGTGGCCACGCCGCCGGGGCAGACGGCATGGACCGCTATGTTGTGGGCGCGCAGTTCCAGCGCGAGCGACTTGGTGAGGCCGTTCAGCGCGTGCTTGGACGCGACATAGGCGCTCTGGTCCACAATCGCCTTGAGCCCGGACACGCTGGAGATATTGATGATGCGCCCCGCGCGGCGTGCGATCATGCCCGGCAGAAAGGCCCGGACGCAGCGCACCGGCCCCATCAGGTTCACCTCGTGGGTGGCACGCCACTCCTCCTCGGTCAATTCCATGAAGGGCTTGAAGCAGGCATGGCCCGCGTTGTTGACCAAAATGTCCACATGGCCGAATTCGGCGCCGACCACGGAGGCCATGTTTTCCACCGACCCCGGATCGCCCACATCGCACACGACGGTGACGGCGCGCCGCCCCTCCGCCAGGACCATCGCGGCGGTCTGTTCCAGTTCGTCCTCCGACCTTGCGGCCAGGGCCACGTCACAGCCCTCCCGCGCGAAGGCAAGCGCCACGGCGCGGCCGATGCCCCGGCCAGCGCCCGTGATGACGGCGGTTTTTCCCTGCAATAACATCCGGTGGTTCACTCCCAATGGCTGCTCTTCAGCGGGGTCCGTCGCCGGACGGCTCCGCGCCGGGGATTTTACCAGAGAGCGCGCCCAGTTCGGCATCCAGCAGTTCGGGCGAGTCGTGCATCCGCCCCAAAAACGCGCCGTATTCGGTTCCCCGCAGCAGGAGGGACGGGTCGTCCCCCGCGTTGCGCAGCGCCTCCACCACCTCGCGGACCGTGGTGGTCCATTCGCCCCGGCCGGGCGTGTAGGCTTGTCCGGACCCGCCGCAGCGGACCACCACCCCGGCGTCCGCCAGGCACTCCATCACCTCCAGAACAGTTCGGGTGGGCACGTTCCACCGTGCCGCCGCCTCATGGGCGGACAGGGGCGGCCCGCCCGCCCGGAAGCGCCTCCCCGTTTCCGCGCACACCAGCAGCGCCACCGCCTCGCGGTAGGCATGGCTCGCGCCGGAGGCCAGCCGCTCCAGGGCGAACGTCTCCTCGTTCTGGTACGCGTAGGTCACCAGCATGCCGAAGAGCAGCGTGAGCCAGCCGAAATATATCCACATCAGCAGCATGGGGAAGAGGGCGAAGGTGGAGAAGAACAGGGCGTAGCGCGCCAGGCCGAACTGGAACTTCACAAAGCCCCATGAGAGCAGCACCCACAGCACGCCCGCCACCACGCCGCCCAGCAGCGCGTAGCGGAACCGCACGCTGGTGTTGGGAACAAGGTAGTAGACCAGGCAGAAGGCCATGCAGACCACGGCGAACTGGGAGCCGCGCAGGCTCCACGCCAGCGGCCCCAGCATGGAGCCCACATAGTCGCTTTCCAGCAGCGCGGCCACGCCGAGCATGCCCGCCACGGCGAAGGGCAGCAGCAGCGTCACCAGCAGGTAGTCGCCCAGCGAGCGCAGCGGGTTGCGCGCGCGGCGCACCCCCCAGATGCGGTTGAAGGCCGACTCGATGTTGCGCAGGAAGCCGAAGACCGTGCTGAACAGGAACAGCAGCCCCGCCACCCCCAGCGCGCCCGGATGGGACGCGCTCTGCTCGGCCAGGCCCACCAGCATGCGCACGGGGTTTTCAAAGCGGCCCCTCCCGTCCAGGCCGCGCTCCTGCATGAAACCGGGAAAGAGCTTCCCGATGATCTCCTCCTTCAAAAGCTCGTCCCGGTTTTCCGGGTTCCCCGCGGCGGGGTGTTCGGGCGCCTTTTCCGGCAGGCCCACCCCCGCGCCGCGTATGACGCCCACCGCCTCGGTCAGCTTCGCGTCCATCACGTCATAGGCCCAGTTGCCCAGGCTGAAGGTCTGGATGAAGAAAAACAGCAGGGAAAGAAAGGGCACCAGAAACAGGAGCGTTGCAAAGGTCAGCGCCGCCGCGCGGATGAGCAGGGTCTCCTCGAGCACGCCCCGGCCCAGCAGGATGAAGGCGCGCACCTGCTTGATCACAAAACCGCGCGGCAGCGGCTCGCCCGGCCGGCCGATGCGCCACACGTCCCGTGTGACGAAGCGGCGGCCCCGGTCCAGCGCCGCCCGGACCCGCGCAGTTATGGAAGCCGTGTTTTCACCCATGCCCCTATGCTACGCGCCCGCGCCCCGCAAGGCAAGGGGGCGGGGGTTCCCCTGCTCCCGCGCCGTATGCCTAAAATTTTAGTTGACAGGGGGGAAATGTTGTGGTACTTTGTGACTAAGGAATTAGTCAAAGAAAGGGACGCCATGAAAGCAAGGCCGAACACGCAGAAGCTCACCGAACTGGAATCCGTGATTATGGACGCGGTGTGGACCCTTGGCCAGGCCACGGTGAGGGACGTGCAGGAGCACCTGAAACCGACCCGCCCCATGGCGCGGAACACGGTGCTGACGATGATGGGCATCCTACGCGACAAGGAATTCCTCACGAGCACCCGCGAGGGGCGCACGGATCTGTACCGGCCGGCGGTGTCGCGGGAACAGGTGAGCGGCGGTCTTCTGCGGGATGTGATGAACCGCTTCTTTTCCGGTTCGGCGCGCGCGCTTGTCAGCCAGTTGCTGGACTCGGAGGAAATGGCCCCGGAAGAAATAAAGGCCATTCGCGCGGAACTGAACCGCCGCCTCAAGGGCTGAAAACACACAGGGGAGAATCACATGAATTCCACCATAACACTGTTGAATGAATCCGGCCATTGGCTGGTGGCCCAGTTGGGCCGCATGAGCGTGGAGCTGGCCGTTTTGGCCGGGGTTGTGCTGGTGGCGCTCCACGTGCTCCGCGTGAAATCGCCCGCGCTGCGCCACCTGTTCTGGGGGCTGCTGCTGGCCAAGCCCGTGCTCACCTTTCTTGTGGCCTCACCGCTGTCGCTGTATGCGGTCCTGTGGCCGCAGGTTCCGGAAGTCCTCTTTGCGCCGCCGCCGGCGGTCGTGCAGACCGCGCAGGCGCCGCTTCCGCCGCCGATCGCACCCCTGCCGGACATTGCGCCGTCCGCAGCCGTGCCGCGCGTTGAAACTCCGCCCCCATGGCGGCAGGTGGACCGCTACGGGCTGGCCATGCTGGCCTGGGGTCTGGTCGCGTCGCTGCTGGGACTGCGGCTGATGCTCGGCTGCGCCTATGTGGGCTTTCTTCGCGGCACCGCCCGGACACAAAAGGAGGGGCGTCTTTTCGACTTGGTTGCCGAGGCGGCGCGCACCCTTCACATGCGCCGCCGCGTTTCCGTCGCCACCACCACGGTGTGCCACGGCCCGGTGCTGGCGGGTGTTTTCCGCCCCGTCATCCTGCTGCCTGAAAGCATGGCGGCGGCGCTCACACGGGTCCAGCTCAAGCTGGTCATCACCCATGAGCTGGCCCACGCCCGGCGCTGGGACAACCTGGTGCTGCTCATCCAGCGGCTGGCCGAGATGCTGTTCTTCTTCCATCCCGTGGTGTGGCTGTGCGGCTGGATGATGCGCCGCGAGGCCGAGGCCGCCTGCGACGACATGGTTGTGTCCGCCTACGGCGACGCCGATGGCGCGGGCGCGGCGGCCTACGCCGACAGCCTCACCCGCGTGGCCGAAATGAAGTGCGGCGTCACGCGCCGCCTGCTCGTCAACACCTTCGCCGCCGCCGAGTCGAATTTCCACCGGCGCATCCGCCGCATCCTCGGCGGAAAGCGGACGCGCATGACCCTGTGGGTGAGCCTGGCCACGGGCGCGGCGCTCGTGCTGATTGGCGTGGTGGGCCTGCCGACGGTCGCCTCCGCCCCGCCGCAGGACAACAGGACGGAGCTGGAGAAGGCGCTCGATGCCACGGGAAGCATTGCCTTTGAAAACCAGCACCTGTCCGAGGTGTTCAACTTCATCACGAACACGGACAAGCGGATCAATCTGGTCATCGACTGGCGCGTGGTGAAGATACCTCCGAGCCTGCGCACCTGGACAAACACCCGGACCTGTGGTCCTGAGCCCGAGTACGTGACCGACGGCATGGTGCGCTCCATAGATGTGCGAAACGTGTCCTGGCAGGCGGCGATTGACACGCTGGTGAAACCGTTGGACCTGGCTGCTGTTCTGAAGGACCAGTATGTGTGGGTTTCCTCACCGGCCATGATCCAGCGGGACGCGGCGCAAAGCGCCCCGCAACCGCAAGATCCCGATCCGGCGTTGTTAAAGGTGCTTGATTCCCCTGTTTCCGTGGAATTTGAAAGCATAAATATCCGGGAAATACTGGATTTTGTTGCAGACAGCTGGGAGGTCCAGTTCGCCATAGATGACACCGTTGTTGCCCCCAAACCGGACAGCGGCCGGCCCGTTCCGGCCACCTGCATCACAAACGGATATGTGCCGCGAATTGAGATCCGGAATGTGCCCCTGTCGGCAATGCTTGAGGCGCTGCTTCGCCCCTTGAATCTGGTGGCGGTGCCCGACGGCGGTGTGGTGCGCGTGACCGCGTACGGGGGGGCTGGGGAAAACGGCGCGGCGGTTGACACGATGAGCCAGGCACCGAAGCCTGCAAGCCAGACGGCCGCGGACCCCACCGTCGAGGTCGATTCCATCATCGTGGATCCCAAGACTGGGAAGGCTTCCTTCGCGAATATCAGGATAAGCGGCGTGCCCGTGCTTGTGGGGCCGGGTGTCGCCCGCGGGGGATACCTGGCGAAGAGCATCTCCACCGACCCGCCCGCGGTCACCTTCATGCGCCAGTCGGACGGCATGGAGTGGAATGTGGCTGTTGACCCGGCGGCGGTGCGCACGGAGGAGGACGGCAAGAGCCCGGGCAAGGCCGTGCTCAGGCTGCTCGATACCCAGGGAATGCACAGGCGACCACGTGCAAACATACAGACCCACGAAGACCAGCGAGGATACTGGTACCGCAGTGGGGACGAAATCGGGGAATACATCGTCAAGGAAATCAATGATGAGGCGAAGACGGTCCTGCTGGCAAAAAAAGACGACCGGCAGACATTGTTACTGGAACGGTTCGCCTTTCCTGGACGGAGTGATGATTTTGAAAGTTACGCCGGCGGGCCCGGCGCCTGGCCGGACGCGTGGATCGCGGACGGCAACGCGTCGGACCATGCCGTGTGCCACGTGGACGGCACCACCTTCAAAGACACCCACGGCAACACGCTGCGGCTGCATGGGGACAGCCCGACATGGTCGCCTTTGGCGCATCTTCTGACCTATGTGGCCCCGCCCTTCCGGGTGGCCTTCGACGTGTATCTTGAAAGCGGGAATCCGGAAACAACCTGTGTGGCCGGGGTGCGCAGGGATTCAAGCTGGAAGTCGCCGGGTGTCATCCTCTTTGACACCACCCCGCCCGGTGAGGTCAAAGGACTGGAGCCGGTGGCCGGGGGCGGTGTGATGTCAAAGGGCCAAAGTTCCGACCAACTGCGCATGACGCCCGGCAAGTGGCACCACGTGGAGCTTGTCCTGCGGGAAGAGCAGGAAAAGCAGTCCCTCACGGTCACGCTGGATGACGGCACAGCGGTGCAGGGGCCGGTCCAACTGGCGGCGGACGGCATATTAGTCAATGACATGCCCTTCCTCCAATTGGAGGTGCGATCGGGCACGGCATGGTTTGACAATGTCTCCATGGAGCCCCTGGCGGCGGCTGACGGTTCGGCCAAACGCACCGACACGCCCGAAGCGGTTTCCGACGCAACCGGCTCCATGCCTAGACCGCCCCAGTACACCGCCGAACTGCGGCTGCTGGCCGGATCCCGCGAGATTGTTGATGCCTTCTGCAAAGGGCTGAACCGGCAGAAGCAGATTCCCGGCGTTCAGGACGCCGAAGAGGCCTTCTGCACCGACGACACTGCGGGAATCGAGGCGTTTTTCAAAACGAACGGAAACAACCCGGAATTGGAACTGCTCAGCGCGCCGCGCATCACCGTCCCGACCCGGGAGGATCGTGAGGTTGCCTCTCCGGTTCCCGGCAACAAACCGATCAAGACCGTCATGCGCATGAACGGCGATTCATCCACCACATTGGTCCAAGAGCAGGAAGCGCAATCTCTTGAGGAGTTCATAGACCAGTACAGCGCCTCGTTGCGGGTCTTCTGCGTCGCCGCGCCGCCGACGGGTATTATTGCCGACTGCTCGCAATTCACACCCGAACAGGACAATGGAAAGCCAGAGCCCGTGCAGGCGGGTATTCTGCTGGCCCTGGGCCTAAGCCAGGCCGAAAAAACGGGCACATTTGCCTTGGACCTCTACTTCAACAACAAGGAAGTGCGCCAGGCATCGCCCGGCCCGACCCCGGAAGTGTTTGAATCGCCCGTGGTGCTGCGCATGGACAAGGGACAGCCCTTCACCATGGGTAATTGGATTGTCGCAGTGACCAAGCACCGCGACCCGGAGAAGGCCACGCTGGCCGTCATCCATATAGAACCGGCTCCGTCTGCCGGGACACAGTCCTGACAGTTGCGGCATCGCACCGCCGTGTATGCTCGTTTTTTTGTGTTGCATTGCCGGGAGGAATATGATTAAAGCCTGAACAAGGAGGCGGCAGGCATGAACGAACCGGCACCGGCAAACCCACCCTTTTCCCCCTCCCCGGCCGCGCCCCAGCAGGGGCAGGGCAACGGACTGGCCGTTGCCAGCATGGTGCTGGGGATACTCTCCTTTGTGTTGTGCGGTCCGATCTGTTCGGTCCCGGCGGTTGTTCTGGGCCATGCCGCGCTGGCCAGAATCAGGCGGGGGGAGATGCCCCGGGACAGCCGTGGCTTTGCCATGGCCGGTGTCATCCTTGGCTGGTGCAACATCGCGTTTATATTGCTGGGGATGCTGATCTTTCTGGTGTTTGTGCTGCTGGCGGCGGGCGGCGCGGGGCAGGTGTCGCCGTTCGTGTACCAGTTGTAGCGTTCCATGCGTATCCCGGCCAATATTGCGCCGCCGCGCCGGGGCCGCTATGCTGGTGGCCTGAAAGGCGGTGGCTGATTCCATGAAACGGCTGACATCGGAAGTGACGGCGCGCGCGGACTGGCTGCGCGACTGCGGCCTTTTTGCGGGGCTGGACGACGCGGATCTGGCGGCGGTGGCGGAGGTGTGCGGCCTGCGCCAGTATGACGCGGGGGAGGTCATGTTCCATTCCGGCACGGCGGCGGAGGGCTTTCATGTGGTGGTGGACGGGCTGGTGAAGGTGTGCCGCTTCGGCGCGGACGGCCGCGAGCAGGTGCTGCACCTCTTCGGGCGGGGCGAGCCCTGCGGCGAGGTGCCCGTCTTCGAGGGCGGCACCTACCCCGCCACGGCCCTGGCCATGGCCGCCTCGCGCACGCTGTACCTGACGCGCCACGACTTTCTGGAGGCCGCGCGGCGGCGTCCCGAAATCCTGCTGGGCATGCTGGGCCTGCTGTCGCGGCGGCTGCGCCGCTTTGTGGATCTCATCGACGACCTGTCGCTGAAGGAGGTGTCCACCCGGCTGGCGCGGCGGTTGCTGGAGCTGTCCCCCGCGCCGGGGGGCGGGCCGGTGCCGCTGGAGGGGTCGAAAGCCACGCTGGCGGCGCAGATCGGAACCATCCCCGAGACGCTCAGCCGCACCCTGGCGCGGATGCAGCAGCGGGGCGTGCTGCGGGTGACCGGGAAGGAGATCACCATCACCAACCACGCCGCGCTCAACGCCCTCGCCGACGGCGGAAAGCTCTAGCGCGCCCCCCCCGTCCGCCGCACCCCCCCGCGGCTTTCACGGCCTTGCGGCGGCGGTGTCCTTGATTTTGTCGAGGAGCACGGCGGCAAGGATGACCAGGCCGAGGGTGATCTGCTGGCCGAAGGTTTCCACGCCAATCCAGTTGAGGCCGCTGTTGAGCACGGACACCACAAGCAGGCCCACAAAGGTGCCGCCGATGGAGCCGCGCCCGCCGCTGAGGCTGGTGCCGCCGACCACCACCGCCGCGATGACGGCGAGCTCGTCGCCCACGGCCACCTTGGGGCTGCCGGAGCCGAGGCGCGACGAGAGCATGAGCCCGGCCAGCATGGTGAGCCCGGCGCAGAGCACATAAACCAGGGTGGTGACGCGGACCACGTTGACGCCGCTGAGCCGGGCCGCCTCGGCGTTGCCGCCGATGGCGCAGACGTGGCGGCCGAAGGGGGTGCGCGCGAGCAGGATGTGGCCCGCGATGATGACGGCGAGGAAGACCACCACGCTCACGGGCACCACGCCGCCGATCTGGTAGCGGCCCAGCCAGTTGTAGGCCTCGGGCAGGGGCGATATGGGCTTGCCGTCGGTCATGAGGTTGGCCAGCCCGCGCAGGGAGCTCATGGTGGCGAGGGTGACGATGAAGGGGGGGATGGCCAGCCGCGTGATGATCGCGCCGGAGGCCCAGCCGAGGACCAGGCCCACCGCCAGGGCGGCGGCCCAGCCCGCGCCTATCCACAGCCACACGGGGTCGCCGCCCCGCTTCACCACCATGGCGCAGACGACCCCCGCGAAGGCGGATAGGGAGCCGACGGACAGGTCGATGCCGCCGGTGATGATGACGAAGGTCATGCCCACGGCCATCACGCCGAACACGGCGGACTGGTTGAGCACGAGCACGAGGGTGTTCATCGTGGCGAAGCCGGGGTTGTCGCGCATCCTCCCGATCATCTCGAAGACGACGATCTCAACGATCAGCGCGACGATGAGCGGGCCGTAGGTGAGCAGGGCGCGCCGCAGCGCGCCGCTGTTTCCGGTGTCATGCGGCATGGTTGGCGCCTCCTCCGGTGGCCAGGCGCATGACGCTTTCCTGGGTGGCCTCCGCGCGGGACAATTCCCCCGCCAGCCGCCCCTCGTGCATCACCAGCACCCGGTCGCACATGCCCAGCACTTCGGGCAGTTCGCTTGATATCATCAGCACGGCCACGCCCCGCGCGACAAGCGCGTTCATGAGCCGGAATATTTCGGTTTTCGCGCCCACGTCCACGCCGCGCGTGGGCTCGTCGAAGATGAGCACCCGCGACTCGGTGAAGAGCCACTTCGCCAGCACGAGCTTCTGCTGGTTGCCGCCGCTGAGGTTGCGCGCGAGCTGGCCCGTGCCGGGCGTCTTGATTTGCAGCTCCTCCACAAAGCGCTCCGCGGCGGCGCGCTCCGCCGCGCCCCGGATCAGCCCCCACCGCACCAGCGGCGAAAGGTTGGCGAGCGTGGTGTTTTCCATGACCGACATGCCCAGCACGAGGCCCTGCCCCTTGCGGTCCTCCGTGAGCAGGCCCACGCCGAGGCGGATGGCGTCTCGGGGGCTGCGGATGTCGGAGGGGGCGCCGTCGAGCAGCACCGTGCCCGCCGTTTTCCCGTCGGCGCCGAAGAGGGCGCGGGCCACCTCGGTGCGCCGCGAGCCCACCAGCCCGGTCAGGCCGACAATCTCGCCCGCGTGCAGCGAAAGGGACACGTTTTCAAACACGCCGGGCCGGGTCAGTCCGGTTGCCCGGAGGCGCTCCGCGCCGCGCGGGAAGAACTCCTTCGGGTACTCCTCGTGCAGCGTGCGCCCCACCATGAGCCGGATGATCTCCTCGCGGGTCAGTTCGGCCACGGGCCTGGTGGCGATGTGGCGGCCGTCGCGCATGATGGTGGCGCGGTCGCCGATTTCGAAGACCTCGTCAAGCCGGTGGGAGATGTAGATGATGGCGATGCCCCGCCCGCGCAGCTCGCGGATGAGCGCGAAAAGCGCGGCCAGCTCGTGGTCGGTCAGCGTGGCCGAGGGCTCGTCCATGACGATGATGCGCGCGTTGACCGAAAGGGCCCGCGCTATTTCCACCATCTGCTGCCCCGCCACGCTGAGGGAGTTCACCGCGCGCGCGGGGTCGATGTCCGCGCCGATGCGCGCCAGCAGCTCCCGCGCCCCGGCGCGCATGGCCGCGCGGTCCAGCAGCAGCCCGCCGCCGCGCCGCGGCTCCCGGCCCAGGTAGATGTTCTCCGCCACGGTCATCCACGGGACCAGGTTGAACTCCTGGTAAATCATGCCGACGCCGAGGCGCTGCGCGTGGATGGGCGACTCGGGCCGGACGGGGACGCCGTCAATGAGCACCTCGCCCGCGTCGGGCGGCAGCGCCCCCGCGAGGATTTTCATGAGCGTGGACTTGCCCGCGCCGTTCTCGCCGAGCAGGCAGTGCACCTCGCCGGGGCGCACCTCGAGCAGCGCGCCGTCCAGGGCGGTCACGCCGGGGAAGCGGCGCACGATGCCGCGCATCTCAAGGACGTGCCCCGCCATCAGGGGGCGCCCTGCTCCTTTTTCAGGCTTTCCTGATCGATGAGCCCCACCTCCACCGGCACCACTTTGGGCACCTCCCTCCCGGAAATCGCCTCCATGATCGTCTCCATGGCGCGCGCGGCAATCCTGTCGGGATACTGCACCGCGTCGGCCTTGAGCGCCTTGCCCGCGAGGATGGTCTCCCGCGCCTCCGGCGTGCCGTCGAAGCCGACGATGATGATCTTGTCCTGGAGCCCCGCCGCCTCCACCGCCGCCAGCGCGCCCAGCGCCGAGTCGTCGTTGATGCCGAAGATGGCGTTGATGTCCGGGTGCGCCTGGAGCAGGTCCTGGGTGGCGCGGAGCGACTTGTCGCGCTGGCCGTCGCCCGGCACGCGCTGCACCACCGCCATGCCCGGATGCTGCGCGATGACCTGGTCGAAGCCGCGTGTGCGGTCCTGCACCGACGAGACGGTGGGGTGGTCGATCAGCCCGATTTTGCCCTGGCCGTTGAGCGCCTTCACCAAATACTCCGCCACCAGCTTGCCGCCGAGCTCGTTGTCCGACGCGATGTGGGACACCACGTCCGCGCCGTGGGCGGCGATGTCCACCGTGAACACGGGGATGCCCGCCGCGCGGGCCGACGCGATGGCCGGGCCGATGCCGCTGGAGTCGGCGGGCGCAACCACAATGGCGTCCACCCTCTTCGCGATGAAGGTGTCAATCTGGTCGTTCTGGCGGCGCAGGTCAAACTCGGCGAACTGCATCTGCATGCGGACGCCCCGCTTCTCCGCGTCCTCCCGCATCACCCGCACCATGTCCTGGTAGAAAATGTGCGTCTGCGTGAGCATCGCCGCGCCGATCACCTTTTGCTTTTCCCCGCCCTTTTCGCCGCCGCCGGAACCGCATCCCGCCGCAAGGCACAGGCACAGGGCCGCCGCCGAAAAAACAAGCATCCGCCGCATGGGCATACTCCTCCTGGTTGCGGCGCGGAGGCCCCGCGGGCCGCCGCGCACGGCTAACACGATGCACCGCCGGGCACCGTGACTGCAAGTCGGCGCACCGCCGCCCCCGGAAAATGCGCCGGCGGCGCCCCGCCCGGCACACCACCCCCCGGGGCGAACTGCCCGAGGCGCGAGGATGACACCCCGCGCCTGCTGGAAGCTGGGGAACCCGGGGACGCTTCTCCTGTCTCCCTCCATATCTAGTTGCTATTCAACACATCAGTTATCGCGAAGGTACATTTCCATAGACTTCCCGGCATGATGCATAGTATGGCAAGACTAATCTGTAAAAATATTTTTTATTATTTTAATCTTCTCTTTCAGTTCCGCCAGTAATGGGCGATCCTTCGGTTCATACTTAACCATACGATTAATCAGGTTATTAATTTCTAAAAGATCACAGGCGTCACCATGCCTCATCGCGCTTACAGCCTGGGGATTGGGCGCTTGCCCCGTGAGAATTTCAAACCATGTTATGCCGAGTGCGTAGACATCCGAAGGATATGAGGAACCGCTGGGATCTATGCTTTGCTCAGGAGCCATATAATACCATGACCCAAGCTGTACGGAAGCACGCGTGAGAGTTCCTGCTGAGGTAAATTCAGGATGAAACTCATTCCAGCGTACTATTCCCAAATCACCGAGAACGTAACCTCTTTCTGTAAATAATATATTCGCTGGTTTAATATCGCGATGTATGCAATTTTGGGAGTGAAGATGCTCCAATCCCTCTATGCATTCCAAAACAATGTTGAGACTTTTTGTAGGAGAAAATTTCCCAATTTTTTGTAACTGATTGGCTAATGATGACATCGCCAACTCCATAACAAGGAATGGACATCCCTTATAATCTCCATAGTCATGGTAAGCAATGACATTAGGATGATGTATTATCGTTCCATTTTTGGCTTCTCGGCGAAATCTATCACAAACATTGTGAATATGCGATGGATCCAAAAGATCAGGACGTGGCTGAAGGACCTTTAATGCGAATAATTTGCCCATGCGATCAGCAGACCAGACATGCCCAACCGCTCCCGCTCCTAGTTTTTCCACCAATCGATAAGAACCTTGAGTAGCTCGGAGATTCATACCTTGAGTAAAGACAATTGTTTTTGGACTAGTCTGGGTAAAATATTTAAATACTTCCTCGGATTTTATAGAATTTCCATTTTGGAGCGCCTTAAAGCTTTTCTTATTTATTCTAACTAGGAATGGAGCAATCTTATTTTTGCTTTCATAAGTCCTCAGTGTGCTGGGGCTCCAATCCATGGCCTTAAGTAAATCAGACTGTGGGACTTCGTCCCCATCTTTATACTTTCTTAAAAAGGTGGTTAATTTTTCGTGGGCTTTACTCACTGGCATCATTTGTTTCTCCCTGCGGTTTCCAACGCGCAACTTCCCATTTCGACTGGCACTCTTCCTTCATGGAACGGGAAACTGCGTTGGGTGTTATTGGCACTTGCTGTCTTTCTTGTGCAACCTTCAATACCGGAAACTCATATCCAGAGATCGTTCGTGATCTGCCAAACTTATCACCAGCAAGGACATCCCACCAGTTTCGCCTAGTTCTCTTTCCTTGCTTTTTCCAACTGAGCATAATGCTATCTATCTTATCTGCAATATCCTCGTACCCATTTTTCCGCAACCATACCCTAGCCTCTATTTTGTCTGCCACGTTTTCTCCTCCTATTTGAAATATCCTATGCTTCAGATATACAAATTTATAATATAAAAAACTTTATAAATACAAATGCTACGGAGATGATGGCTAAAAGTTACTAATTGCGACTTCGGATGTATTTCCACGGAGGTCACATCGACTGTTGATATTGCGACGAGCAAGAGTCCTAGATATTCTAAAAGATTGATATATATTATTAACTAACGGAGTATCGGAATTTGATAGCAACACATAGACACCTCGAAGAGCTAAGGTGGAGAACACTTCTGCTAACTTGCGTTGACAATTTTCATTAAATCCCCCTTTGCTATAAGATGTGAAAGATGCGGTCCGACTCGTGGGCTGATAGGGAGGATCGAAATATACAAGGTCACCAGGTTGCGCCATCTCGACTACATACTCAAAGGATTTGGCACTAATATGTGCACTAGATAGGGCTAATGAACATGCCCGAAGGGTGGTGATGTCACAAATGCATGGATTCGTATATCGTCCCAAAGGAACATTAAATTCACCTCTACTGTTTTCCCGAAAAAGGCCATTGTAACACGTCTTATTCAAATAAATCAGACGGGCTGCACGCGCTTCTGGAGATCTTGGAATTTTACAACGAACACTATAATAATATGTATTGTTGTGATTATTTGCATGTTTAAGAAGCTGACTTATGACATTTTCAACATTGTCGCGAATCTGGATATAACATTCAATGAGTTTCTCATTTATGTCCGTCAGAGTTGCCCCAGAAGCCAAAAAATCTCCTTTCCATAATTCATAATACAGTGCTCCGCCTCCAACAAATGGTTCATAGTATCTACCGAATGAGTCAATATGCGAAATAATATTCATAAGATGAGGCAATGACTGCCTTTTGCCACCGACCCATTTAAGAAATGGCTTAACCTCTGGTTGGGGATGGTTATTCACAGACCGAAGTATAATTGAAGCCATATCGGCAAGTCCTCTAATGTTACCGCCATTCCCGTAGACACTAGGTACGATTCCATGTTTTTTGAAAAGCCGCTTCCCGAGAACACAAGGATTCCACGCACTGGCCATACTTTCATGTCCTCTATTGTCGCTGGAATTTTCTCTTCTGCTGTGCCAGATACGTTCTGATGCTTGCATTCTATACCGAGACTCACTCTGGTTTCGGGATGTTTCAAAACGATATCAATTCTGCGGCGTGCGCCCCATAATCTCCGTCCTAATACCACCTCAGTCCGAACTTCAAGCCCATACTCCCGAGCAACTTGGACGACTTTGTCTCTAAGTTGAGTGCCTGATGTAACTGCTGTTGATCTTCCTGGCATCGTATTCCCTTATCCTTGAGTTAGGCTCTTCTTCTCCAAAAAAATTTTTAAGGTATTTAGCATACTTGACGGTATTCTAGCACATTTTAGTGACTCAGTAAACTATTCAGTATTCTTAGAAATGACGATACGATAAATGGCTTAGCCCAGATTTGTATACCAGTCAGATTGCGAGTTTCGCTTTGTACCGTGGCACTTGTCCTATACATTTGCATTGGAATCCTAGCGGATACGTCAAAAAAGAAAAACCGAGAGACCGCTTCCCACATTTCCCCTTTCGGCTATATTGCAGTCGCGACTGCAATATAGCCGAACCAAGTCTGCCGCCCCCGTCACCGCCCTTGAATCCGGTCTGTCCCGTGCTATAATCGGCGCAACGCAACCGGGAGTGACGCATGGACGCACGGGCGCTTTTCTTCAGCTTTTTTCCTCCTTCTCCCAAGCCGCGCGTGACGGGGGGGCGGTCTTTGGGGCTGTGCCTCTCCCTTGTGCTTTTCGCCGGGGCGGCCTTTTCCGACCCGGCACCTACGGCATACTGGGCCTTTGACGAGGCGGCGGGGACCGCCGCCTTCAGCGCCGGACCGGGCGCGGAGGACTGGACGGCCACGGCGGAGCAGCCGCCTGCGCGGCGGCGCGGGGTGGCGGGGGGCGCGCTGGCGCTGCGGGGCGCGCACGGGCTGCGCACCGCCGGGTTCCGGGCGGCGGAACTGCCCGCCGTCACGCTGTGCGCGTGGGTGCGCCCTTCGGAGCTGGGGGGCTACCGCGAGATCCTGCGGCAGGAATGCGACAGCCGGGTGCTCTTCTCCTTCCAGGAAAACGGGACGATCCTGTCCCTCGGCCTGGACGTGAACGGCTATGCGGAATGCGACGGGCGGATCGCGCCGGAGCAGGCGCTGGACGGGGTGTGGCATTTCTGCGCGGCGTCCTTTGACGGCCAGTCCATGCGGGTGTGGTTTGACGGGGCGGAGATCGGCGCGATGGAGCGGCCCGGAACGATACGGCTGTGCCCGGACGCGCCCCTTTTCATCGGATCGATGGGCGGCACGGCGGAGCATTTTCAGGGCGGGCTGGACGAGGTCCGCATTTTCACCCGCGCCCTTTCGCGGGACGAGCTGGAGGGCCTGTTCAGGGCGGGGCTGGCGGAGCTGGAAAAGGCGTCGCGCGAACTCACCGAGGCCGCATCGGACGCCTATGCGGAGGCGCCGACCTTCGCGGAGACCATGGCCCAGACACGCAGCCGGATCGCGGGCCGGCGGGGCGGCGTGGACGCCGATTTGGCCGAGGCGGTTCTGGGCCGCATCCGGGCGCGTTTTCCCGACGCGTACGGACGGTTCATGGAATGCGCGGACGGCACCCCGCCGCTCGACTATCTCACCGCGAGGGGGGGCGATCCTGTTCCCGCGCAAACGGAGCACCTGATCGCGCTGCTCACGGAGTACAAGCCGCTGACCGAACACCAAACCGCCGCGCAGACGGAAGATGACCGGCGCTGGTGGGCGGAGGCGGACCGGCTGCAGGGGCGGTTTGACGCGCTCGCCGCGCACGGCGAGGATCCCGCATACGCGTCCGCGTGGATCGACCTGATGCTGGAGGTCGGCGGCCGGGTGCGCCACCGGCCCCGCGTGAGCGAGCCCGTGGCGCCCTATGTGCGGCCGGAAACGCCGGAGACGCGGGCCCTGGACCCGGAGGCGGCGCGGGAGGCGCTGCGGCGGGACTGGCTGCACCAGGCGGACGGCAGGCCCACACCCGCGCGCATCCGCGACGAGATCCGCTGGGCCCGGGAGCTGGCGGCGCGCATCGGCGGGGACTTTTCGCGGCCGCTGGCGCGGCTGGACGCGCTGGAGGCGCGGGCGGCCCGGCTCGACGGCCCCGACCGGGGGCTCTACTTCGAGGTGCGCGAGACGAAGCGGGAAATCATGCTCGCCAACCCCGTGGTGGACTTTGACCAGGTGCTGCTGGTGGACATGCCCTACCCGGCGGGCTCGGAATGGCAGCACGAGACCCGGCACCGCCTGGGCTACATGGCGGTGCCCGGCGCGCGGCTGCTGCTGGTGCGCGGGCTGCACCCCGGCGGCGAGCCGGTCCAGCTCATGCCGCAGCCGCCGCTGCACGGCTCCTTCTGGCGGCCCGACCTTTCCTTTGACGCGAAGCGGGCGCTGTTCTGCTTCAAGCCGCACAACGAGAAGAGCTTCCACCTTTACGAAATCAACCTGGACGGCACGGGGCTGCGCCAGCTCACCGACGGCCCCTACGACGACGTGGATCCGGTGTGGCTGCCCGACGGGCACATCATGTTCGCCACCACGCGCGGCCACAACTACGTGCGCTGCATGCCGCCGACGAACTCCTTTCAGCTCGCGCGGGCCGACAGCGACGGCAAAAACGTGTACCTCGTCTCCTACAGCAACGAGCCGGACTACCTGCCCTCGGTGATGGACGACGGGCGCGTGGTCTACACCCGCTGGGAGTACACGGACAAGCCGCTCTGGCGCGCCCAGAAACTCTGGACCACCAACCCCGACGGCACGCAGGTGGTGACGCTCTGGGGCAACCAGAGCGTGTGGCCCGACGTGATGAAGGACGCGCGGGGCATCCCCGGAACGCGGCGCGTCATGTTCACCGGCAGCGCCCATCACAACTGGTTCGCCGGGTCCGTGGGCATCATCGACCCCGACCGGGGGCTCAACTTCCCCAAGGGCCTCACCAAGGTGACCGCCGACGTGGAATGGCCCGAATGCGGCAATGGCCCCGTGGACCCCGTGGAATCGCCGGCCTACCACGCCTCGGGCGATTACTCCGCCTACTACTCCCCCTTCCCGCTGGGGCCGCGCGACTTCCTGGTGTCGGCGCGGCGCGGCGGCAAGGATGACCGGTTCCGGCTGTACCTAATGGACACGGAGGGCAACCGCGAGTTGGTCCACGAGGGCGCGCGCAACATCTTCCACGCCCTGCCGGTGCGCCCGCGCCCGGCGCCGCCCGTGCTGGCGGACCGCGTCGCCTGGCCGCAGAAGGCGGAGCGGGACACGCCCAAACCGGGGGTGATCTTCAGCGGCAACGTTTACCAGAACGCGCCGCCGGAGCTGCGCGGCAGGGCCAGATTCCTGCGGGTGCTCCAGATTGACGCGAAGACCTACACCTACTGGAACAGGCGCCCCTACATCTCCACCGGGCCGGTGGTGTCCGCCGTGCAGTCCGAGGGCGTGAAGCGCATCCTGGGCACCGTGCCCGTGGAGGCCGACGGCTCCGTGGCCTTTTACGCGCCACCGGGACAGGCGCTGCATTTCCAGCTCCTCGACGAGAACCAGCGCGCCCTCCAGACCATGCGCAGCTTCACCGGCGTGATGCCCGGCGAGAGCCGGGGCTGCCTCGGCTGCCACGAGTCGCACAGCCGCACCCCCGCCGTTGAATCAAAGCCCGCCGCGCTCAACCGCGCCCCGAGTGAAATCACGCCGCTCCCCTGGGCGGACAACACGGTGAGCTGGCACCGCTACGTGCGGCCCGTGCTCGACCGTCACTGCGCGCGCTGCCACACGGGCGGCGGCGAGGGGCAAAAGACCCTCGACATGACCGAGCGGCCCAGCCCGCCCGTCTTCTCCGAGCCGTACATGACCCTCATCGGACGGCCGAGCTGGGGCGCGCCCTACACGCCGCCGGAAAAACCGGAGCCCGGCTTCGGCATCGCGGGCGTGATGATGGTGGAGGCCTACGGCCAGCTTGACCCGAAGGCCTACGCCACGCCTAAGCCCATGACCAGCCTGTCCTACAAAAGCCCGCTCATCGCCATGGTCTCCGAAGGAAAACACCACGGCGTGAAAGTGGAGGGGGACGATCTGCTGCGGCTCATCCTCTGGGTGGACGCCATGTGCCCCTACCTCGGCGACGAGGAGGTGCGCGCCATCCCCGACCCCGAATTCCAGGGCATCGACTGGCTCGCCGTGCGGCCCCGCATCAAAACCGCGCCCGTCATTTCACGGCCCGGCCCGGTGGATTAGGCGGGACGGTGAGACGACATCCCGCCCCCCTTTCCGGACATGTTTCAGCGTGTCCCAAGGCCATTGGCGAAGTCATGAACATCCCCCTAAATCCCCCTTCAAAAGGGGGACTTAAGATTCCCCGCTCCTGGTACGTTGTTCACGCTTCAGCGTGTCCGGAAACGCTCAATCCGCAAAAACCAACCTCACGCCAAAACGCGAACCACCCCCCAAAGCATCCCTCCGCCCCTACATAGGGAGGATGTATTGTGGAAAGCGGCCCCTTTTACCTGTCCCGGCGCGCGGGGCTAACCGTCGGTGAGGCGGCCTATTCCCCGGTGTCGCCGCCTTTTTTCCGGCGGCGGCGCGTTCCGGGCCCGGGGGCGTCCCCGGCGTTTTCGTCCATGAGCGTGAAGAAAATGTCCGACACAAGCTCGTGCCCGGCCAGCCGGTTGATGCGGCGGATGATGTCCCATTTCTGGTAGGAAAAGCGGCTCATCCAGACCGAGTCCTCCACCTCGACGCGCAACTGCCGCTCTTTCACCCCCGCCGGGCGGCCGTGGGGCGCGAGGGACTCGCCCGCGATCTCCGGCCAGTGCTCCCACACCCGCGCCTGCTCCATGACCTTGCCGAGCGGCGTGGTGGTGATGAGTTTTTTCAGGATGTCGCCGACGCTGACGGGCTTATTCTTGTCCAAGGCTTCCCCCCCGCATGCGGAACCATGCCGCGTCCGCGCCGCATCCGGCGGGCGGCGTTTCGCTGGTGGTGGTGACGAGGGCCTGCACGCCCCCCGGCAGCACGGCAAAGAGGCGGCGCGCCCGGTCCGGGTCGAGCTCCGCGAGCACCTCGTCCAGCATGAGCACGGGAAGCTCGCCGGTGCGGCGGCGCATGAGGCCCACCTCGGCGAGGCGGAGCGCCAGCACGGCGGTCTTCTGCTGACCCTGGGAGCCGAAGGCGCGGGCGGGCTTGCCGTCAATGAGTATTTCGAGATCATCCCGGTGCGGCCCGTGGGTGGTCATGCGCTGGCGCAGGTCCGAGGCGCGGTGGCGCGCCAGCGCCGAAGTGATGTCACCGTCGCGCACATCGGGCTGGTAGGCCACGGAGAGCCGCTCGCCGCCCGCGACGGCATGGTACATCTCCCCGGCCAGCGCGGACAGCTCGCCGATGAATTCCGCGCGCGCCTCCATGAGCACGCGCCCGTGCCGGTCGAGCTGGACGTCCCACACATCGACCAGATCGGACTGCGGCGCCGCAGCGCGCAGCAGCTCGTTGCGCTGGCGCAGCGCCTGCCGGTACTGCTGGAGCGCGTTGAGGCAGGCGGGCTGGATCTGGGACAGTTCCATGTCCAGAAAGCGGCGGCGCACGGAGGCGGCGCCCTTCACCAGCGCCATGTCGTCGGGCGAGAAGAACACCACGTTGATCCGGCCCAGCAGGTCGCTCAGGCGGGTCTGGGCCACGCCGTTCACCTTGAAGCGCTTCGCGCCGCGCCACCAGTTCGCCTCCAGCGTGACCGGCCCCGCGGCGCGCGCGCCGTCCAGGCGCACATGAAAGCCCTCCGCGCCGTGGCGGCACAGCTCGTCGTCGGCGGAGGTGCGGTGGCTCTTGGTGGTGGCGGCGAAAAGCACCGCCTCAAGCAGGGTGGTCTTCCCCTGGGCGTTCGCCCCGGAGATGATGTTCACCCCCGGCGCGGGCGACCATTCCACCGCCGAAAGACTCCTGAAGTCCCGGCATGCCATCCGTTCCAGCCGCATGAGATACCACCGTTCCCCGGATGCGCGGGGTTATTGGCGCACAAGCAGCAGCGCGTCCAGCCCGAAGAAACAGCCCTTGCTGTCCGCGTTTTTGCCCGTGTTCTGGAAGCGCAGCGTGTGCTTTCCCGCCTCCACACGGCCCAGGGCAAGGGTCTCCTCCGTGCTGGTGATGCCGGAACTGTACAGGTCCAGCGGAACCCCCGCGTTTTTCCCGTCAAACTGCGCCTGGAAAATGCCGTAGTCGAAGGATTTGGTCGGCACCAGCACCAGATGATAGTCGCCCGCCTCGGGCACGTCCACCGTGAACTCCAGCCACTGGTTGGGCTGGGCGGGCGTCCAGAACATCTGGCCGTTGCCGCTCCAGCCGCCGCCCTCCTGCAGGGAGACGGGGCCGTCGGACGCTTTGGCCGACGCCAGGAAGGACTCGCCCTGCGCCAGCGCCGACCAGTCCATGTAGACGCGCTTTTCCGCGGGGGCCAGCGGCGGGAAGGCCTTGTGCGGCTCCTGCTGGTACCAGAAGGCCACCGAGGAAAAGTCGTCCGCGCGCTCCTCAAAACCGGACTTGACGGAGCCCGCGTCGTCAAAGGTCACGCCCTTGTGCTCGATTTCGAGGCGCAGCGACTTTTTGAAGGGCACCGGGTCGGTGATGTGCCAGCGGTACACCGTGGTGCGGTCAAAGGCGTCGTAGCCCTCCATGAGCGGCGCGCCGTAGTAGGGCGTGGCCATCTGCCGCAGCCCCCACGCGTCGCAGAAGTAGTCCTCGGAGCCGGTGCCGCGCAGGCCGGGCTCCTTTTCTCCGTCCACAAACCAGAAGTCGTCGCCCTCGCCCCACCAGCTCGCCGTGTGCTGGCGCACGCTCAGCACCGTGCCCACATAGTGGCCCCGGCCCGCGATGTCGGCAATCAGGTAGTTGATGCCGGACACCGCGGGGTGTTCCTGGCGGTACTGGGCGTGGAAATAGGCCGTGTCCGCCGGAAGTTTGCCGTGTTTCTGCCAGTCCACGTAGTAATAGAAGGCGTTGACCCTCCCTTTGCCCTCGTTGGTGACGGTGATTTTCGCGGATTTGCGGAAGGGCATGGGCCAGTAGCAGTTGCGCGCGCGGCCCTCGGAGGAGACCGTCACCGGGAGGGAATTGAAGGGCTGGTCCTTGCCGTGGCCCATGGCGAAGAGGTCGCCCAGCGGCGCCTCCACCGATGGATCCGCCTCCCCGTCCCAGTACATGCGCACCACCAGCATCCGCGAATAATTGCGGTCCTCGGCGGCCACCGTGTTCCACAGGTGGGTGATGACGCCGGGACCCTCCAGGTCGGCGATGACCAGTGTCGCGCCGGGCGCGATGGGCCGCGCGTCCCCGTTGCCGTTCTCCCAGTTCAGGTCGCAGGAGGAGGCGCGCTCCGCCGTGAAGTCCTTGAGCCGCGCCAGCCCGCCGAGCGGGTCGCCCGCGGGCGCGCCCGTTCCCGTCTGGCATGCGGAAAGCTCGAACAGGGCCAGGGCGAGGCAGCATGCGGTCACGGCAAGGGAACGGGTGTGTTTCATGGCGGGCTCCTCCTGTTTTCTTTTTCCGGGCACATGGCCGGCGTCCGGCGCACAGGAGCCCATTATACATGCCGGAGCCGTGCGCACGGAATGCGCCCGGAGGCGCGCCCGCCCCTAGTTGAAGTGCCTGCGCAGGGCCTCCACGATGGCCTCGGCGTAGTCCTGGCGCCATTTGGGGTCGGAGAGGTTCCGCTGGTCCTCGGGGTTGGTCATGTTGCCGGTTTCAATGAGCACCTTGGTGGGGATGCAGCAGTTGCGCAGCACGGCGGGGAGGTAGGCCCGGCCGCGGCTCTGGCGGATGACGTTGCGGATGGGATCGCCCGCGTCGTGCACCTTGACGGGCGGCCTGCTTTGGTTGAGCGCGGCGATCAGGTGCCTGGCGAAGAGCAGGGAGATGGCCTCGTCGCGCCGGGCCTGCACGTCCGGGCAGGCGGAACTGGCCCCCCTGGCCTCGGCGTAGGCGCGGTAGGCCGGCCCCAGCGACATGTCGGCGCCGCGCCGGTAGGCGGAGCCGGGCACGTAAATCATGGTTCCCCGGAGGGACTCGTTGTAGAGCGAGTCGCAGTGGATGGAAATGAAAATCATCTTCCTGTCGTCCACGCCGTCGCCGTTTTCCTTCTGGCGGATGCTGTTGGCCAGGCACCAGCGCAGGTTTGCGGAGAATTTGGCGTCCTCGTTCGGGTAGTTGGGCGTGGTGAGCACCCGCTCGTCCGTGTCATGGGTGAAGCGGCGGCAGTCGGAGGGCTCGTAGCCCTGGTCCGGGTCGAGCATGGTCACATGCACCCGCGCGCGGGTGGTGGTTTCCAGCAGCGCCTTTGCGCGGCACATGATGTCGTAGTTCAGCTCGTCCTCGTAGAGGCAGAGGCGTGCCTCGGCGGCCCCCTGGTCGCGGCCGCCGTGGCCCGGATCAAGCACCACCACCACGCCGTCCAAATCCTCGGAGGCCACCTGCTCGGACTCCAGCTGGCGCGCCTCGGCGCGCACCGCCTCATATTCCGCGCGGAGTTCGGAACCCTCGGGCTGGTAGGCGTCGGAGAGCATTTCCAGCGGAATCAGGATCCGGTCGCCCGGTTCGATTTTGCGCGCGTCCCTGATGCCGCTGCGTTTTTGGATGATTTCACAGGCCTCGCGCACCTCGGCGTTCATGCTGAAGTCGGTGAAGCGCACCACCACGGAGGAGTACAGGCTTTCACCCTTCTTCATCCGGTATTCGGCGTATTTTCCCTGCCGGTCCCCTCCGTAGCGGAGCACGCCGTTCCCGGCAGGCCGCGGCCCGGACGGATCCAGGGGTTCCAGCATTCCTGCTTCCCTGCCGCCCTTCGGGCGGTTGGGGGAGAGTGTTTTCATCGCCGGGAGAAGCCTGTCCCGGGGCATCATGGCCTGGCCGCCGGTTTCGCGCAGGGCGCGGGCGTTTCCCGGGGAGCCCGTCAGCCATTCCGCAAGGGCTTCCGGCGTTTCGCCCCCGCCGGAGGCTTTGTGCCACCATCCGGCCTCGTCCACGTAATCCTCGGGAAAGAGGGTTTCCAGCACGCGGCGCTGCGCTGCGCCACCCAGCCGGGCAAAGGGAACCGCCACCGCCATGCGGTCCTTGTATTGTTTCCATTCCTCGGGATTGGCCAAATATTTGCCAAAAAGCGCCTGTGCCGAGTCGCCCCGGGGCGGCTGCACCTCGACAAAAAGCATGGTTCCCCCGCGCAGCACCGCCTGCACCCGGGGCTCCACCTCCCGGCGTATCATGGCCACCGCCCCCGCATCCAGCGCCGCCAGCAGAACAGCCACGCAAAACAGCACCCCGGCGGAAAAGCGCCAGGCAGCACGCTGTCCGTCCGGAATCTTCATGCTTTTGGCAGTTATCGCAACCATACGCTGCTCCCTAGTTCCAATATAATGTAGCAGGAGGGGCTGTCAAAATACAATATGTTGTGTTTTGTTTCAAGAAGGCCAATTCCCCGCCCACATATTGTGCCGGCGCTCTGTGCGTTTCCAAGACGGTTATCCGGTTCTGTTTGGAAGTCTGGCCGTGATATACTTCTGACCTCACAGGGAAAATTCGACGGGCGGAGGGGCGGGATCGGTCAAAACGCATGTTTTCGTCAGCCATAGAACCGTCCACCCTGCTTTGGGAGGCTGCGGGTGTGACGGGGGCCGTGATTTTTTACGGCCGTTTTTACGTTCAGTGGATAGCCTCGGAACGGCGCGGTCGCAGTGTCATGCCCGTGGTTTTCTGGTACATGAGCGGTGCGGGCTCCGTGGTGCTGCTGCTGTACGGTGTTTTTTACCAGCATTCGCCCGTGGGCGCCCTCAGCCACTGTTTCAACAGCGTGATTTACGCGCGCAACCTGGTGCACATCTGGCGGGAGCGGGGCGTGCTGACGCGGCGGTTGTCCCTCCTGTTCCACGGCTCCGTGGCGCTGTTCATCCTGGCGGGTGTCGCCATGGTGGCGGCGACGTGGCTGCATGAATACCACCAGACCCGGGGCGGCGCACCCGGCGAGGCGGCGCGCGCATGGCTGTGGATAGGCGTGGGCGTGGCCGGACAGGCGCTTTTCGCGGGGCGCTTCATCCTGCAATGGGCGGCGACGGAGATGAAAAAGCGCAGCGTGGTGCCCCCCGCCTTCTGGTATCTGAGCGTCGCCGCGTCGCTGCTGCTCATGGCCTCCCACCTGCAGCGGATGGAATGGGTCTACGCCGCGGGCCTGGCGGGCACGCTGGTCGTCTACGTCCGCAACATCCACCTCATCCGCGCCGGGCGCGGCGCGGACGCGGGGGAATAACCCATTTTCTTGCCTGGGAAACGCGCCCCCGGTAGAATGATCCCCGTTTTGAGGACCTTATAACAACAGGGACAACCACAGCCATGAGCATCCTCCGATTGACAGCCGCGGCCCTGCTGGCGGCGGCTCCGGTGATGGCGCAGGAGGCGGCGGCCCCGGCGGAACCGCAGCCGGGTCCGCGGTTCCAGCCGCTGGACTCAACCACCGCCGGCGGGGCAAAGTCCGGGGCGCAGGCCAAACCGGCCACCCCCGGCGCGCCGGGCGCGCCGGTCATTGTCAACTACTGGCAGCTGGTGCGCGACGTGATGAGGCGCATCGACGCCATGCCCCCCCGCAAGAACAGCATCGGCCGGGGTTTGGACACGCCCGGCCAGGAATACCCCTTCGAGGCGTTCCGCCACCTGCGCATGTCCGATCTGCTGCGGGCCGCCCGCGAGAGCGTGGACGCGACGCGCCGTGAAAACGCCGAGCGGCCCGAGGCCGAGGTGTCCCGGAAGATACGGGAAAACATCAGCCTCTGCCTGGAATACGCGCCGCTGCTGGCGCGCGAGTCCAGCGAGGCGATCAACCTCTCCCTGGTGGCCGCGGACCGCAACGAGCCGGTGGAACTGCGCCGGTTCCTGCTGGAGCGCATGCAGCCGGGGCAGGCGGAGGTGACGCTGCTGGGCATGTACCTCGAGGAGAGTTTTGACCGGTTCTCCGACGACTTTTACAAGAACGTCCGGGCCGCCGCCGCCTTTCCCGGCGAGACGCCCGAAATCCAGATAATGGCCATCCGCGTGCTTTACGACCGGACGTGGCGCAAGTATGAGAACACCTTCCGGGCGGATCCGGTGGTTGCGGAGAAGGAGAAATCGGAGGGCAAGCCCCTTTCGCCGGCGCTGCTGCTGGCGGAGCCGCCCCTGGAAATTGGCCGCGACACCCGCGGCGCGCTGGAGGATCAGGGGGCCCTGTTCGCGGACATCGCCGCGGCGATCATTCCCCACATCGAGCCGGACAGCATCCGGGACGAGTCGGTGAAGGAGGAAACCCGCGCCATTCTCAGGCGGATGCTGGACAATGTGCTGCTGCCCGACCGCAACCGGCTGCTGAAGGCGCTTGATCCCAGCCTTGTCATCGAGGAACCGAAGACCATGGCCGGTTTCGACCTTCCCCCCGGCTTCCAGGCGGTCTCGCCCGCCCCCGCCGGGGACTCCGTCCCGCCGCCCCCCGGCGGAACCGACACCGAAACGGAAACGGAAACGGACGCCACCCCGGAGATAAAGATTGGCCCGGACGGCATGCCCGTGATGGCCCAGTAACCCGACACGACGCAAACACGGGCGCAAACCCCGCAGGGGACTGTTCCATGAGCGCAAACCGCTGGTTGAGTGTGCTTTTCCTTGGATGTGCCGCAGCGCTGCTCGGGTTAAATCTCGGCGGCTACGATGTCTGGCCCGCCGACGAGCCCCGCTACGCCCAGGTGGCCCGCGAGATGATGCAAAGCGGCGACTGGCTTTCGCCCCGCATCAACAACGAGCCCTACATGGAGAAGCCGCCCCTCCTTTTCTGGTCCATCGCCCTGGCCTCCCTGCCGCAGGGGGATGTCTCCCCGCTGACCGCGCGCATCCCCTCCCTGATCTCCGCACTGGTGACGGCGGCGCTGACCGGCCTGCTCGCGTGGCGCATGTTCGGCGCGCGCGCGGCCTTCTGGTCCGCGGCGGTGCTGGCCACCGGCCTGCGGTTCTGGTGGCAGGCGCGCACCGGCCAGATTGACATGGTGCTCACGGCATGCGTCACCACCGCCGTTTACCACCTCTGGCGCTGGGACGGTGACCGCCGGAACTGGCGGCTTGCCATAATCTACGGCGCGCTGGCGCTGGGCGTGCTCGCCAAAGGGCCTGTGGCGCTGGTGTTTCCCCTTTTGCTTGGCTTCTTCTTTTTCCGGGGCAACCCGGATGCCCGCCGTGGCGCGCACTGGATTCTCGGTCTGGCCGCCGTGGCGGCCATCGCCTGCCTTTGGTACATTCCCGCGCGCATGGCCGTGGCGGCCGCGCCCGGGGAGGCGGTGGCCGAGGGCATCGGCGGCAACCTGTTCCGCAACATCATCGGCCGGGTTTTCCTGGGCGTGAGCAAGGCCCAGGCCCCGTGGTATTACATCGTCAATCTGCCCGCCGACCTGTTCCCCTGGTCGCTCTTCCTGCCCTGGACCCTGGTGTGGATGTGGCGCAACCGGTACTCCTCCAAAATGCACCATTACCTGTGGTGCTGGACCGTGCCCGCGCTTATCTTCTTCTCGCTGGCCATCGGCAAGCGCGCCCTGTACATCATTCCCCTCTATCCGGCATTCGCAATCATCCTTGCCATGAGCGTGCTGGAACTGATGGACGGCGCCCGCGCGCGGTGGCGGCGCGTGACCGGTGTCGTTTTCGGGGCGTTCCTGCTCCTGCTCGGAGCGGCGCCCCTCGCCCTGCCGCTCACCCCGTATAAAGACGCCTTCGGCGCGGGTGTCATCGTGTTTTCCCTGGTGGTGCTGGCAACGGGCGCGGGCGTGCTGGTGTATTCCCTGCGCTCGGGGGGGAAATCACTCCACGCTGTTTTCGCCGGGGCCATGCTGGCTGTGTTCACCCCGCTGGCGTTGTTCATGCTTCCGGCCATGAACCCCTATGTCTCGGCCCGCGACTTCTGCGCGCCCGTGCGCGGTGTGGCGGAATCGGGCGCGGCCTTCCGCCTCTATTCCCTTGGTTTTTCTCGCGAGGAGTATGTCTTTTACGCGAAGCACTTCCACGAGCCCCGCTTTGTAAGCCTGGTGGGCATGGATCGCATCCCGCCGGAAAAACTGATGGATGCGGCGGAACTCCAGCGCAAGGCGCGCAAACTCATCACAAAGGCGGTGGAGGACGTGCCCGTGGCCGACATGTCGGCCCCCACGGCGGGGGAGCGCGCCGCCCTCGCCGCGGCCATCCAGCGGGCCGTCGAATCCGCGGGCGGGGACCGGGAAAAGATGCTGGCCTTTGAGGACGAGCTGCGCGCGGAGTTGAACGCCTTTGCGGCGGAGTTTTTCGGGCCCGAACCGGCCTTCCTCTTCGTGATGGATGACGACTGGCGCTGGATGCGCCCGTTGCTGGCGGAGGAAACCCCCGGCGGCCATGTGCTTCGCCACCAGCAGGTGGGACGGCGCGACGTGCTGCTCCTCGCCAACGACGCCGGAAGAGCCCTTGCGGAAAAAAGCGGCGGCGCACCGTCCGGAGGCGGCGGCTGACCGTGCCGCCCACGGGGGGCGCTGGCGCGTTCACGTTCCGTGCGGGCCTTTCCCCCGCCCATCCCCCGCCGCCGCGCGGCGGCGGCACCTTCTGGAATATTGGGCTGGGTCGCGCCGATTATCTATAATCACGGCTGTGGCAGAACTTAACCTGACAGCGGAAACCGGGGCAAAAGGGGGCGCGTCCCCCCCCTCCGGCGCGGAAACGCGGCATGCGCGGCGGGGCTTCCCCACCCGTTGGCTGCCGTGTTCGCTTATCACCGCCGTCACGCTGGGAATGCGGCTGCCCCTGATGGGCATGTCAATGACCATTGACGAGGCCAACGCCCATGACGCCTACACGCTGAATGGTTTTCATGCGATTTTTTTGGAGCCGTACAACAGCAACAACCACCCGTTGAACGCCTTCTTTTCCTGGATGTGCGTGTCGCTGCTGGGGAACACGGAATGGGCGATGCGGCTGCCCGCGCTGTTGTTCGGACTGGCGACGGTGGCGCTGGCGGGGCGCTTCGCCCGCGAGCTCACCGGGAGCCGGGTGGCGGGGTGGTCCGCGGCGCTGCTGCTGGCCGTGACACCCTATCATGCCGCCTATTCGGCCAGTTCCCGGGGTTACAGCCTTGCAATGTTCTTTGCGCTGGCTTCGGGCTGGTTTCTCTATCATGCATTGCGCCGGCCTTCGCCCCGCGCCGCCGCGGGCCTGGCGCTGTCTTTGGGTTTGACGGCGTTGAGCCACCTTTTTTTCATGATTCTTTTCGCGGCTTGGGGGTTCGCGCTTGGGCTTTGGGGAGCGGTGTTGCTGTTTTCACCCGGAGCACGCCACGGCCGCCGGGTTGCCGCATGGGTGCTGGCCTGCCTTGGCGTTGGCGCGGGCGCCGCGCTGGCGGTGCTGTTCTACGCCCCGTCCCTGCCGCTCTACCATGAGGTTCCATTCCGTATCATCCATGGCATGTGGCCCGAGCAGGCCGATCCCGATTACGAGCCGCGCTGGCTGAACGCCGACATGGGCGAAGACGGCAGCGTGCTGGCGGAATGGAACCCCCTGGATCTCATCACACGGACGGTCACGGGCCTGACGGGAACCGCCTTTTGGCTTGGGGCGGCGTTTGCCGCGGCGGGGGGCTTGGCGCTTGCCGTGCGGCGGCGGTGGGGTGCGGCCCTGCCCGTTCTTGCCGTTGCCGTGTCCGCGCTGATGATTTTTCTCATGGAGCTGAAATCCCAAAACCGGGTGTATCTGGTGATGCTTCCCTTCTTTATTGTGAGCCTGGGCTGCGCGTTGGCGTCGCTCCGCCCGCCCGCCCGCCTTGGGCGCATGGGCGCGCTGGCGGGGGTGTTTTTTCCGGCAGCCTGCCTTTGCGGTTTCTCCTGGTCCATGGCGGGGGGGCTGTTTGCGCCGCCGGCCCATTGGGAGGAGCCCAAGCCGTTCTATTTTCGTCTGGCGGAGCTGGCCACCCTGAACCATGACATCAAATCCGCCGCGGCGTTTCTTGCAAAGGAACGGAAGCCGGGGGACGTGGTGCTGTTTGATCAATGGCGCGCTGATTTCCGGGTGATTGCCGGACAGTATGCGGAACGTTTTTGGGGGTGCGCGCCCGAAAAAACCGCGCTGGACGGGGGGGGCGTGTCCTTTTGGTTTCTGCTTCCGGACGGGCCGGATTCGGAAAAGACCCCGCGTCCGGAAGTGTTGGCCCCCGAACGGATGGCCTGCTTTGACGGCAAAGTTTCGTTGTGGCGCGGCACGCTGCCCTGTTCAGCCCTGCGACGGTTGAAACTCCCCGTGGTTAACTCCCCAAAATGGTTTCCCCTAACGTTGGACATACCGCTGCCCGTGTCGGGGAAGACATGGCATCTGCTGCAAATATATGGCAGGAAACAGGTTGATTGGGGAGTGTTTGGAAACGGTGACATCCGGGTGAAAGAGCCGGCCGGCACCGCCGCCTGGATTTGGCAGAGCCCCGCCATACCCGCGCCCGAGTCGCGGCGTTTTCTGCTGCGCGCCGAATTGAAGGACGCCGGGCCGCGCGCGCGGCTATACTTCATGGCGCGCTATTTTGACGCGGCGGGCGCGGAGCTGGACATGGTGTTCATGCGCCAGGCCTCTGCGGAACGGGACGAGTCATCCGGTTTCCAGCCCGCCCATGCCGATTTCGCCACGCCCCTGGGTGTCGCCTCGGTGGCGGTGGGTGTTTTCTCCGTTCCCTCCCACAGGCGGCCCGCGGCCACGGAAGTGGAAAATTTTGAGATGTGGGCGGACTGGGACGCGGTGGGGGCGGTTCAATGAGCACGGGAACGAAAAAGGAAAGCAACCCCAACCGTTGGGCTCCGGCGGCCGGGGTGTTGGGGTTGATCCTGCTGGCCGTGGGGATCCGCGCGTACCGTCTCGGCGCGCAGTCGGTGCCCTATGATGATTTCAACTGTTACGGCTATCTGAACGCCCCCGACATTGCCACCTATCTCACGATCATCCGCCATTACAATCCGGAGAGCGTGCCGCTTTATTATCTGGTGCAGTACCTTTGGTCCGCGGTGGCGGGGGTGACGCCGGAACGCGCGCGGTGGCTTGCCATTCTGTTGAATGCCGCGACGGTTCCCCTGCTGTGGGCGGCGGGGCGGCGTCTGTTCGGCCCCCCGGCGGGCTGGGTGGCGGCGTTGTTGTTCGCCCTTTCCCCGCTGCATTTATGGCACGGCCAGTCCCTGCGCCCCTATCCCCTGGTCATGCTTCTTGCGGCGGCCTCACTTTTTTTTCTTCTGCGCGGGTTGTCACCGGGAGCCCGCCGGTGCGCTGCGGCGCATGTTGCGGTGACACTGCTGCTGCCGCTGGCTCACCTGTTCACCGTGTGGCTGCTTCCGTTCCAGATGCTGGCATTGGCCGCCGCGCGGCGTTGGCGATGGCTGGCGGCCTTTGCCGCGGTGACTGTTCTGGAGGGGGTGGCGCTTTTCGCTTACATGGGGCGGATGCCGCATATGGCGGCGGCCGCCTATGACATGTACCGGCCTCCCGACACCGCAGGGATGCTGTTTGACCTTGCCGGGGACGATGCGGTGATCCGTCTCGGCGAGGTGCTCCCCTGCGGGACGACATGGGGCTGGATGCCGGAAGGTTCGGTGGAAACGCTCCGTGGAATCCGGCCCGCGCTGGACTGGCTGCTGCCCACCGCTTACCTGTTGGTGCTTGCGGGAATGGCAGTGCTGGTTTTGTCCCGCAAAAAGGACGGCCTGGATTGGCGGGGAATCCTTGCGTTGCTGCTTGCGGCCGCCGGCCCGGCGCTGCTCTTGTGCGTGCTCACTTTTGTGTGGCGGCCCGTGATGATGCCCCGCTACACCATGTATTCCACCCTGGCCTTCTACCTGCTCGCGGGCGGCGCGGCTGCCCGGCTTGGGCGGCCCGGACGGACGGTGCTGTTGGCCACCCTCCTCGCGCCCATGCTGGCGCAGTTGGCGCTGCTGCTTCCGGCCAGCACCCGGACCAACTGGAAAGGCGCGGCGGCGCTGGTCCGGCGGGACGCCGGGCCCGGCGACTTGGTGATTGCCGCGGGGATGCCGTCCCCGGAGCGCATTTTCCGGATGCATTACGGCGGGGACGGACTTCCCGAACTGCGTGCCGCCACCGGCAGGGCCATGATCTGCGAGGAGACCGTCCGTCATCTCAACGCCGCGTCCGGGGAGGTGTCTGTCTGGGTGGTGCGGGACCTCAAGTACAGTGGTGACGGCGGCGCGCTGCTGCGCTGCCTGGAGGGCGCCGGGCTGGTCACCTCCTGCACGACGTTCCACGGCCACGAGGGGCTGGAACTGTGGCGGCTGCGGTATTCCGGCAGGCTTGCCGATGATGCCTGCGCGGGGTGCGCGGCCCCTGTGGAGGGCTACGCTGGCATGCTGCGGGAGGCGGGGGTTGCCGTGTCCACGCCGGAACAGGAGGCCGGGTTCATCAGGGAACTGCAATACATGCTGGACGCACCCTCACCGCCGGACAAACTGGGTTATGCGATTATTGCCCTGATGCTGTCGGAGGAGGGGTCCTGCGAACTTGCGGAGGCTTTCGCCCGCGCCAGTCTCCGGCTGGCGCCGGAATACGGGTGGGGCCATTTCGCGCTGGGTGCCGCGCTGCTGGGGGCGGGGAGACCGGACGAGGCGCGCGCCGCCTTTGGCAAAGCCTGGCCGGACGAGCCGTTCCTGCGGCTGTTCAGGCCCCTGGCGGAGATGCGCTGCGCCTCCCGGGAGACGACCCCTGAAATGTTGTCCGAGGTGTCCCGCCTCAGGTCCATGGGGATTGAGGTGATGCTTGCCCCCAAGCCCGCGCCGGCGGGGTGACGGTCAGCGCCTTCCCAGTTTCTGGTGCGCCTCGCGGAGCAGCTTTTCGGTGGTGTCCCAGTCAATGCAGGCGTCAGTGATGCTTTTGCCGTATTCCAGCCGTTTTGTGTCGCTCACCAGCTTCTGGCTGCCCGACTGGAGGTTGCTTTCCAGCATGACGCCCACCAGCGAGCGGTTTCCCTCCACCCGCTGCTGAATCACGTCGCGCAGCACATGTGCCTGGAGGTGGGGGCGCTTGCCGGAGTTGGCGTGGCTGCAGTCCACGATGATGCGCGGCTCAAGACCCTCCGCCTTGAGCTGCTCCTCGGCGTGGATGACGCTCACGGGGTCGTAGTTGGGGCCGGAGCGTCCGCCCCGCAGGATCATGTGGCTGTAGCGGTTTCCCTGCGTGGCCACCACGCAGGTGCGCCCCTCGTCGTCGATGCCCAGGAAGTGGTGCGGCCAGGCGGAGGAGACAATCGCGTCGATTGCCACCTGCAGGTAGCCGTCGGTGCTGTTTTTGAAGCCCACCGGCATGGAAAGGCCGCTGGCCATTTCCCGGTGGGTCTGCGACTCGCTCGTGCGCGCGCCGATGGAGGCCCAGGCCAGCAGGTCCGCAAGATACTGCGGGATGATGGGGTCCAGGATCTCGCTTGCGGCGGGCAGGCCCAGTTCGGTGATGCGCAGGAGGATTTCACGGGCGCGGCGGAGTCCCTTGTCCACGTCGTAGCTGCCGTCCAGGTCCGGGTCGTTGATGAGGCCCTTCCAGCCCACCGTGGTGCGCGGCTTTTCAAAATACACCCGCATCGCGATGCACAGCCGGTCCCCAAGCTCCGCGCGCAGCCGGTTCAGCCGCCCCGCGTATTCCAGCGCCCCGGCGGGATCGTGTATCGAGCAGGGGCCCACGATGACCAGCAGCCGGTCGTCCGCCTTGTCCAGTATCGCCGCAATCGCCTCGCGCGCCGACGCCACCGTCTCGCTCGCGCGGTCCGTCAGCGGCAGATCCCGCTTCAGGCTGTTCGGCGACAGGAGCGGCGTGAAGGACAAAACATTCAGGTTTTCAACTCTGCGCATGGGACATTTCCTTGTGCCGCCCCCGTTTTGGGGCGGCTGTGACTGAAGACACCCGGCCGCCGGTTTTCTGCCGCGGCCCGGTTATTATCCCACACCCCCGGCACCGGCGCGAAAAAAGGAATTTCCGCAGACGGTTAAAAAAACGCCCCGGAAAGAACCGGTCTTCCCGGGGCGGCGCGGAACAGTTTAAGCTCAGGGAATCGAGGTGGTTCCGGTGAACTCGCCCACCAGCACGGCGAAGGCGCGGTTCACGGGGTAGTCGCTCGGGTATTTGAGGAATTCAACGTGGCCGTCCATGTACAGCACGTTGCAGCCGCCGGGCACATGGTTGAAGCCGCTGCCGTTCGGGTCGACGGAAATCTGGTCCCAGCACACGGGCAGGGTGCTCTGGGCCTTGTTGCTCGCCGAGGGGTTGTTGATGTCGGTGATGAGGAAGCGCTCGATGCCCTCGCGGAAGCGGTAGAGGGTCTTTTCCACATTGCCCTCGTACTGGTCCTGATAGGTGATGTCCTCGTCATACGCCGCGGGGTTGCCGGGCCGGTCAAGGGCCAGTTTCTGGGTCATGATGGTGCGGGCGTTTTCATTGAGTGTGGGGGTCATGGCGTTGGGGTCGGTGCCCGGCGCGGAGACCAGGTCGCCCAGAATGGCCCAGCCAAGGTAGATGTAGCTCATGTCCGCCACGGCGCAGGGGTCCACCGGGTTGGCGATGTCGTTGTTGTAGTGGAAGTTGCCGGGCTCGTTCACCGCGGCGGAGGGGCACTGAAGGATGTTCATGTCGCTCAGGTATTCGGGATAGCAGCCCTGGATGTCAAAAATAAGGTCCAAATCGCTGTTGTCACCGTCGCCGTTCGCGTCAATGAGCGGCATGTTCGGCATGTCGCAGGTGTGCGCCGGATCACCCACGGCATGGGTGGAATTCCAGGAGGAGAGGTTGCGCTTGAGCGGCGGGAACTGCTCACCCTTCGCCTCGTTCGCGTACATTTTGAAGGTCAGGCCCATCTGCTTCAGGTTGTTCTGGCAGCTGGAACGGCGGGCCGACTCGCGGGCGCGCGCCAGCGCGGGCAGCAGGATGGCCGCCAGGATGCCGATGATGGCGATCACGACGAGCAGTTCGATCAGGGTGAAGCCTCGCTTGAATTTCATTGCATTTGTCCTTGTTGCTGGTTCAGCACATTGTCCCATGGCAGCGTTCACGTCGGTTTCATGCATTCCGGGGAATGAAAACCGGCCCAAGTGTACAACACCAAACAGTTAACCGTCAACCGTTGGGCCGCCCTGTTTGAACCCCAGGGCCGGATCGTGACAAAATCTAAACGCCCTGATGGGCGGTTACATTTCCCGTCCGGTCTGAGAATCCCGTAATTTGTTCCGGGCGAAGTGCTTTTACGGATATTGAAAGCGAGAGACGCATGTGCAAGCAATGTTGCGAGGAACAGGAAAAGGAAGTCCAGTTGTACCGGTTGCGCCACTCCCTGGCGCACATTCTGGCGGAGGCGGTGCTTGAGTTGCGCCCCGCCGCGAAACTGGCCTTCGGCCCGCCCGTGGAAAACGGCTTTTACTACGATTTCGATTTTGGCGGCGAGCCCCTGGGCGAGGCGGATTTGCCCGAAATCCAGCAGCGAATGGAGGCCATCATCAAGCGGAACAACCTCTTTGAGCGGAGGGAGATGCCCCTTGGGGAGGCGCTTGAGTGGCTGGAGTCGCGGGGCGAGGTGTACAAGGCGGAATATGCCCGGGAGCTGGTGGAAACCGGCAAGGCCGGCGGCGGCATCCTTTCCTTTTACACGAGCGGCCCCTTCACGGACATGTGCGAGGGTCCGCATCTGGAGCGGACCACCCATGTGCCGAAGGGGTGCTTCAAGCTGGACCGCATCTCGGGAAGCTACTGGCGCGGCGACGAGAAGCGGCCCATGCTGACCCGCATCTACGGGGTGGCCTATGAGAGCCGGGACGCGCTGAAGGACTATCTGGAGCGCCGCAAGCTGGCCATGGAGCGGGACCACCGCAAACTGGGCGAGGAACTGGATCTGTTCATCCAGGACGCCGAGGTGGGCGCGGGGCTGCCCCTGTGGACGCCCAACGGCACGGTGCTGCGCGACGAGCTGGAAAAGTGGGCGCGGGAGACGGAGTTCCGCGACGGTTTCCAGCGGGTGTCCACGCCGTCCATCACGCGGGGCGACCTGTACCGGCGCTCGGGCCACCTGCCCTATTACGCCGACAGCATGTTCCCGCCGATGATGGTGGACGAGAACGACGATTATTACCTGCGCCCGATGAACTGCCCGCACCACCACAAGATTTTCGGCGCCCGCCCCCGCAGCTACCGGGAGCTTCCGCTGCGGCTGGCGGAGTACGGCCAGGACTTCCGCTATGAGAAGCACGGGTCCCTGTCCGGGCTGCTGCGCGTGCGCGCCATGACCATGAACGACGCGCACATCTACTGCACGCCGGAACAGGTGGAGGAGGAGTTCCGCCGGGTAATCCACATGTACCGGTACTATTACGATCACCTGCGCCTGGGCAATTTCCGGGTGCGGCTGTCCCTGCACGACCCCGCGAGCGACAAATTCGTGGCGAACGAGGCCGACTGGCAGCAGACAGAACAGATGGTGCGGCAGGTGCTGACCCGCCTGGGGGTGGACTACGAGGAGGAGAAGGGCGAGGCGGCGTTCTACGGGCCCAAAGTGGACATCCAGATCAAGAACCTGATGGGCCGTGAGGAGACGGTGTCCACCTGCCAGCTTGACTTCGTCATGGCGGAGCGCTTTGATCTGGTCTATATTGACGCCGAAGGGCAGCGCAAACGCCCCTACATCATCCACCGCGCCCCGCTCAGCACGCACGAGCGCATGATTTCCTTCCTCATCGAGTTTTACGGCGGCGCGTTCCCCACCTGGATGGCGCCCCTCCAGGTGCGGCTTGTGCCGGTGAACGCGGATGTGGCGGAATACGCGGAAAATCTCGCGGAGCAGCTTCGTGCGGGCCTGTTCAGGGCGGACGTGGACCGCACCGACGAGAGCTTCAACAAGAAGATCCGCAACGCGATCACCCATAAAATCCCGAACATCTGGGTGGTTGGCGCGAAGGAGAAGGAGGAGAACACGGTCGCCTGGCGGCGCTATGCGGTGAAGGAGCAGGCCGTGGTTCCCTTTGGCAAGGCGCAGGCCATGCTTGAAAAGATGCGCGCGGACCGTGTCATGGACAACTTCGCGGACACGGTTCTGCCGGAATAACCCCGGAAACGAAAACAAAAAGCGCCGGGGCGGACCCGAAAATCCGCCCCGGCGCGTGTGTTTTCAGGGGCTATTTGAGGATTTTGCGGCCTTCCGAGGACTTGATGCCGGAGATGATGCGCTGGAAACCCTCCTCGTTGGAGCAGGCGCTCATGGCCTCCTCCTTGGTGACGATGCCCTTCTGGAAGAGTTCCACGGCGTACTGGTCGAAGCTGCGCATGTCACTGTCCACCTCGATGATGCCCCACAGGATGTCCAGCTCGCCCTCCAGGATGGCATCGCGCACGATGGGTTTGCCGCCGAGGAGGATTTCCACCGCCGGGACGCGCCCGCCGCCGATGCGCTTGAGCAGGCGCTGGCAGACCACCCCCTGCAGGGTGTAGGCGATTTCCTGGCGGATCAGGTCGCGCTCCGACTGGGGGAAGTAGCTGATCATGCGGTTGATGGTGTCCACCGACGTGGTGGTGTGCAGGGTGCTGAACACCAGGTGGCCCGTTTCTGCGGCGCTCAGACCGGCGCGGATCGTGTCAATATCCCGCATTTCGCCCACCAGAATCACATCCGGGTCCTCGCGCAGCGCGCCGCGCAGGGCGTTGGCGAAGGAGTGGGTGTCGCGCCCCACCTGCCGCTGGGAGATGATGCTCTTCTTGTCGGTGTACACGTATTCGATGGGGTCCTCAACCGTGATGATGTGGCACCGGCGGTGCTCGTTGATGAAGTCGATCATCGCGGCCAGGGTGGTTGATTTGCCGGAACCGGTCACGCCGCAGACCAGGAAAAGGCCGCGGTGCTTGTTGCAGACGCTTGCCACGACATCCGGGATGTTGAGCGACTTGAAGGGCAGCGGCGATTCGGGGATGAGGCGGATGGCCAGCGCCATGGCGCCCTGCTTCATGTAGCCCGAGCACCGCAGGTAACCCGTGCCCGCGGCGTGGTACTGGAAGCTGGATTCTCGCTCGGTTTCGAGCAGGCGAATCTCGTCCTGGCCGCCGAGCTGGGTGACGAAATGGCGCATGTCCTCCGCGGTGATGAGGGGCGTGTTTTCGAGGGCGACGAGGTCGTTGTCCACGCGGATGAAGGGGCGGTTGCCCGCGCGCAGATGGAGGTCGGAGGCCTTGCGGCGCTTCATTTCCTCAATCAGGATGTTGATGTTGAACCCGGAGGCAATGTAGGACTCCACGGTCAGGTCCCAGGTCTGCGCGCGCAGCGACCGCAGGCAGAAGTGCTCCACCAGCGTGTCCAGGGGCATGAGCATGGGCAGCTGCCGCCACTCAAAGGGGGGCACGGTCAGCTTCACCACGCCGTCCTCGAGCTTGATGCGCCCGTTGATGCGCGTGGCGGCCATCCCCTTGTCGAGTTCCTCCTGGGTAACCCCCTCCTTGGCGGAAAAAATAATCCGCATCTGGTCGATGCGGTTGGAAAGGTCTGCGCCCTTGGTGATGATGGTGCAGAGGTCAGTGGTGAACTTTACCTCTTCGGGGAGGCCGGTGGCCCGGATAACCTCGGCCAAACCAGTTCGGAATATGTCAATCAGCGTGCTGGTGGACTGGCTTCCAATGTACATAAAAAATCCGCCTTCATAAAAATCCGCAAGAATATTTTCAACACAGCCACCTTGGGGGGCGTGTTCGGGGGCATGTCACAAGGCTCGCATCCTAGCACGGTCCGCGCGCGCAAGTCAATGCGCGGCGCGGGGTTGTGTATTGACTTTAATGCGAATTCTTGAAAGGACAGGGCGCGCCGGGTGGCGGACGGGGAGTGTGAAAAGTGTTTTCTAAACTGCGGCAGGTATGGTATCCTTTTTTGCGCCGGTGAGATGAGCCGGTGGAAAAAATGCATGCAGCGGGATTTGGCCAACACAGGAGGTGTCAGCATGAGAAAAAAAGGGTGGATACTGGCCGGTTTGACGGTGTGTCTTGTCCTGGTGGCTGGTTGCGCCGGGGCGCCGGGCGACGGCACCGGGCTCGAGGGGGTATGGGCGGGCACCCTGCAGACCCTGTTTGACCTGGCCGGGGTGAAACTGCCGATTCCAGTCGCCCCCGAGGCTAAGGTGACCTTTGACGACGGCACCCTGACCATCGCCACGAATCCGGACATTCCGGTGATCGGCTGGATGTTCAAGCTGGTCGTGGACGGCACCTACACGAAGGACAACTCCACCAGCCTGAGCAAGATGACAATGGTCCTTGGCAAGGCGAGCGTCAAGCTCCTCTTCATCAAGATTCCGGTGGCTGATCTGAAGCTGACCACCCAGGCCATTTACACGATTGTGAACAAAAACACCCTGTATTTCATCCCGGGATGGGACAAGGCCCCCGAAGCGCTGCGCACCTTCTTTGAGGGTTCGCCTGGAAACGTGCCCTGGGAGGGCGGCTCCATCATGATCAACGGGCAGCAGGTTCAGGTCCCCGCCTCCCTGAAACTTGACCGGGTGAAGTAGTTCCCGGCCGGATTTTACCTTTCAGCCGCCCCGCGTTTTTGGCCGGGGCGGCTTTTTTTTGCCCGGGGGACTTTCGAAAACACGCCGGATGTGGTATCTTCACCCTGAGGCCGCCGGTTGCGGACAACATGAGGAAAGGAAGGCTGGCATGAAAAAACGGTTTTTGGCGCCGGTTCTGCTCGCGGCCATGCTGGGTCTGGCGGGCTGCGGCGGCGGGGAGGGCATCGAGGGCACCTGGCGGGTGAGCCTGGGAAAGGACATCATCGAGGGGGTCTCAATCAACGGCAGTTTCGGGGTGCGCGCCGAATACAAGTTCAAGGATGGGAACCTCTCCATCACCACGCGCCCGGACATTCCGGTGGCCGGGTGGTTCTTCAAGGTGGTCATTGACGGCACCTACCGGACGGACGACACGGGCAACCCGCAGTTTCTTTACATGACCCGGAACAAGGTGTCGCTGAAACTGGGGCTGTTCAAGGTCACCCTGGACCGGATCATTTCGGAGCGCACCTACCTGTACAAGATTGAGGGGGACTCGCTCTACCTGCTGCGCTATGACAAGCTGGGCGAGGAGGAGCGGCAGGCCTACCAGCGGCAGCCGGAGCTGATTCCCTGGGATGAAATCACCGGTTTGTCCGCCATTTTCGAGGGTTCCATGCAGATGGAGCGCCGTTAGCCGCTAAAAACAACCGCCGCCCCGGATTGTCCGGGGCGGCGGTTTTCGTTTTACGGGGGGGGCTAGGCGCCGAAGCGGGCGGTCACGGCGCGGGCAAACTCGCTGCACTTCAGCTCGGTGGCGCCGGTCATGAGGCGGGCGAAGTCGTAGGTGACCTGTCCCGCGCGGAAGGCGCCGGTCAGCCCCCTGATAATCACGTCGGCGGCCTCCTGCCAGCCCATGTACTCGAACATCATCACGCCGGACAGCACCACGCTGCTCGGGTTCACCTTGTCGAGGTTGGCGTATTTCGGCGCGGTGCCGTGGGTGGCCTCGAAGACGGCCTTGCCCGTCTCGTAGTTGATGTTGGCACCCGGCGCGATGCCGATGCCGCCCACCTGCGCCGCGAGGGCGTCGCTGGCGTAGTCGCCGTTGAGGTTCATGGTGGCGATCACCTCGAACTCGTCCGGTCGGGTGAGCACCTGCTGGAGGAAGATGTCGGCGATGGTGTCCTTCACCAGGATCCTGCCGCCGGGGTTGCCGCCGCAGTCGTCCCAGCCCACCGCCACATCGGAGAATTCCTCGCGGACCAGCTCGTAGCCCCATTTGCGGAAGGCACCCTCGGTGTACTTCATGATGTTGCCCTTGTGCACCAGGGTCACGCTCTTGCACTTGTGCTCCACGGCGTGGTTGATGGCCGCGCGCACAAGGCGCTTGGTGCCCGTGGCGCTGATGGGCTTGAGGCCCAGGCCGGAGTCGGGGCGTATCTCCCAGCCGTAGGCGGTCCTGCAAAAGTCGATCAGCTTCAGCGTGTCCGGGGAGCCCGCCTCCAGCTCAAGACCGCCGTACACGTCCTCCGTGTTCTCGCGGAAGATGATCATGTTCACCTTTTCGGGGTGCTTCACGGGGCTGGGCACGCCGTCGAAGTAGCGCACGGGGCGCACGCAGGCGAAAAGGTCCAGCTTCTGGCGGAGGGTCACGTTCAGGCTGCGGAAGCCGCCGCCCACGGGCGTGGTGAGGGGGCCCTTGATGGCCACGCCGTACTCGGAAATGGCGTCCAGCGTCTCGTCCGGCAGGTAGGAGCCGCACACCTTGTCGGCCTTTTCCCCGGCGTACACCTCCATCCAGGCGATTTCGCGTTTGCCTCCGTAGCAGAATTTCACCGCCTCGTCAAAGATGTGCTTTGAGGCGCGCCAGATGTCCGGCCCCGTGCCGTCACCCTCGATGAAGCAGATGATCGGGCGGTCCGGCGTCTGCGGCCTGCCCTTGGGGGAGACGGTGATTTTTTCGCCGTCCGGCACCCGGATGTGCTTGAAAACGCCCATGATAGTAAGGTCCTTTCCGCCCAAGCCCCTCCGTGGGGCCTGTTTTTCATGTGGGAGGGAATGATACCACGCGGCCCCGCCCGGGGAAAACACCCCGTCCTGCAACGCCATGGAGGCGCGAATGGTTTCTTTTTTCAACGACGAACCGGGCCGGTTTATTTCTCCGGCAGGGTGACGGGCCGCAGATCCTTGATGTGCGGCACGGCGCGGACCTTGTCCAGCACCTCCGCGGAGAGGGGCTGGTCCAGGTTCAGCACGGTCAGCGCCGAGCCGTCCTTGCTGTCCCGGGCGAGCATGAGGTTGGCGATGTTCACGCCCGCCTCGCCGATGGCCGTGCACATGCGCCCGATCACCAGCGGCCTGTCGTCGTTCAGCGTCACGAGCATGTTGCCCACGGGCACGGCGTCCACGCGCATGCCGTTGACGGTGCAGATGCGCGGGTCGTTCCGGTTGAAGAGGGTGCCGCGGACGTTCTGCGTCTCCTCGTCCGTCTTCACGGTCACGCTGATTTCAAAGGCGTAGGAGGTGTTCGCGGGGCTGCGCTTCTCGTTGATTTCGATGCCCCGGTCGTTGAGCTGGCCCGGCGCGCTCACCATGTTCACCGTCTCCACCATCGGCGTGAGGAAGCCGGTGATCACCGCCGTGGTGATGGGGTAGGTGTCGCCCACGCCCATGTCGCCGATGTATTCCACCTCGAGCGACTGGGGGCGGCCCTTGGCGTACTGCGACTGGAACAGGCCCAGGCGCTCCGCCAGGAACAGCAGCGGCTGGAGGGCCCGGCGCGTCTCGCTGTCCAGGCTGGGCACGTTCACGGCGTTCACAATCGCGCCGGTCTTCAGGTAGTCCGACATCTGCCGCGCCACGTCGATGGCCACGGTAAGCTGGGCCTCGTCGGTGGACGCCGCCAGGTGCGGGGTCATGACGATGTTCTCCAGGGCGGTGAAGGGGTTGTTCTCGAAGGGCTCCGACGTGTACACGTCCAGCGCCGCCCCGGCGATCACGCCCTGCGCCAGCGCCCCGGCCAGATCCTGCTCGTTCACGATGCCGCCGCGCGCGCAGTTGATGATGCGGCAGTTAGGCTTCATCCGCCTCATCTCGGCCATGGTGAACATGTTCATGGTCTTTTCCGACTTCGGCGCGTGGATGGTGATGAAGTCCGAGCGCTCGATGATCTCGTCGATGGACACCAGCTCCACCCCCATCGCCTCCGCCTTCAGCGGGCTCAGGATCGGGTCAAAGGCGAGCACCTTCATCTCGAAGGCCTTCGCCCGCTTCGCCACCGCGCCGCCGATGCGGCCCATGCCCACCACGCCCAGCGTCTTGCCGAAGAGCTCCGCGCCCATGAAGGCCTTCCGGTCCCAGCGGCCCGCGGCCATCGAGGCGTGCGCCTTCGGGATGTTGCGGCACAGCGCCAGCATCAGCGCGAAGGCGTGCTCGCACGTGGAAATCGTGTTTCCCCCCGGCGTGTTCATCACCACGATGCCCCGCTTCGTGGCCGCGTCCTTGTCGATGTTGTCCGTGCCCACCCCGGCCCGGCCGATCACCTTCAGCCGCGTGGACCCCGCCAGCGCCTCCGCCGTCACCTTCGTCGCGCTGCGCACCACCAGGCCGTCGTAGTCGTTGATGATCGCCGCCAGCTCCGCCGGCTTCTGCGGCGGCTTCACGTCAACCTCGAAACCCTCCGCACGGAAAATGTCCACACCCTCCGCGCTCAAATTGTCCAGCACAAGCACTCGCTGCATGGTCAAATCCTCCGGGGGGAAATGCGGCCGCGTTCAAATGCGGCACGGGCGGTTGCACCTTTTGCAGCCGCCCCCCGCGTGTTCCGCCGGTGCTTCGCGCCCCGCCGTTTCCGGCCAAAACCGCGCGAAAATACACCTGCGGCGCTCCGATTCCGCCCATGCCCAATAATAAAGGAAAAACTTCTCGATTGTCAAACACCCGCTTTGCGGGGGGGCGGGGACCGGGCGGGGGCCGTTTTTTAACGCGATTGCCCGGAGAAAAAGGCCTTGAACGCCAACTTCCAGACCGGGTAGTGTACAAGGCAGTTGAATCATCCGGGGCGCTTCGCCCCGACCAACGCCAGACCCGTCACGCGGTGGCCGTCACCCCCGACTGGCATGAAGAAAGGATGTTCAGACAATGAAGGCATGGGACAGGCAGTGCGGCGTGTGCGGCATCGCCGGAGTATTGGCCATGGTTGCCTCCGTGCAGGCGGTGGGCCTGCCGCAAATGCCCTCCGGCCCGGCGGGTGCGGGAAAATTCGGCGCCTATTACACCACGCTGGGCTATGACCAGGCGTGGGATGAGCAGTGGCGCGTCGGCGAACACGCCGACGTGGTGGTCCGCTTTGACACGGGCGGGCACAGATTCGTTTTCTGGCGCGGCACAAGCTATATCCCCTGCTGGGTGACGGACACTGGGATATGGTACACGAACGAATTCGTGGAACGGAGGGGGGGCGACTCGCCGAACACCCGGGGGTGCTGCGAACCGATGTCTGACAAACAGTGCCGGTACTCCCACGTGCGCATCATTGAAAACACCGCGGCCAGGGTGGTGGTGCATTGGCGGTACGCGCCGGTGGATGTGCGCTATGAGCACCCGTTTGCCGACCCCGACACGGGATGGAGCGACTGGGTTGACGAGTATTACTGCATCTATCCGGACGCCGTCGGCGTCCGCAAGGTCACGCTGCACACTTCCGCGCCGGAGAAATGGTCCGAATGGCATGAGGCCATTGTCCTGAACCAGCCGGGCACCATGCCGGAGGACAATATTGAGCTGGGCGCGCTGTCCCTGGCCAACATGGAAGGCAAGAGCCGGACCTATGCGTGGACCGCGGAGGGCGCGCCGCGGTTTGACAGGGATTTGCGCGACGCGAACATCCTGCTGGTGAATCTCAAGGCTGCGCGAAAGCCCTTCGCGGTTGTTCCCCCTGTGGAGAAGGCGTCCGGGCCGGTCATCACGCCATATCCGGGGCATGGAAAGGGGTCTTTCTTCAATTTCTGGAATCACTGGCCCGTGTCGCAGGCCGCCTCGGACACGACCCTGGCCGAAACGGCGGACAGGCCGTCGCATACCTCACTGGCGCACATCGGGCATGGCGGTGAAGGCTGCTGGAGTCTCCATGCCCGCGGCAAGGACCGGCTTGCGCGGATAATGCTGCACGGGATGACGGATTTGGACGCGGCGGCGCTGACGCCGCTGGCGAAGTCATGGGCTGACGCCCCGCGGTTGACGCTGTCGGGCGAAGGCTACAGCGCCGAAGGCTATGACGCCTCCGAGCGTGCCTATAGGCTGAAAAAAGTGTCGGAGACCGACAGCCCCCTTTCATTCAGCATTCTGGCGGATCCGGATCATCCGCTCGTCAATCCCGCGTTTGTGATCGAAAACTGGGGAGACGCCGACACGGCCCCGGTGGTCACACTGAACGGGGAAACGGTTCCGCCGGGGCCTTCCCTGCGCCACGGTTGCCGCTCGACGCTCATGGGTGCCGATCTGATTGTGTGGATGGAGAAGGAGGCGACCGGCAAAGTGGATGTCTCGATCAGCCGCAAATAGTCCGGGGTTTGTGGAATGCCACGAATGGGGTCTGCCGCTTCGCGGGCCCATTCCAGCGGCGTGAAAAGGGGAGACTTTCACGCCAACCCTTTCTCTGCCCAGCAAGCCCTTGTTTTTCCGCATATCCGTCCGGCAAACATGTAAAGGGCTGGACATAAATGGACACGCTTCGGTGCTTATCAATCTGCGGACCTCGACGCGTTTTTTCGGCCCGCCCGCCTCCCCCCAGGGGAAGGGAGAGGGGGGGAGAGGGAAACCCCAAGGAGCCCTTGACAACCCACATAAACACCTACATAATGAGCCCGTCAGGTGCTGCACTTTCGGACCGCCACCCGAGCACTTTTTTGACCGCCGCAGACATTGGGAATGATGAAAAACTGATGAACAGAACAGCACTTTCTATTTTCGTCCTTCTCATTCTGGCAATGCTTCCTGGTTGCCATAACCTGTTTCTCACCGGCAGCGTTGCGTTCGCGGACCTCGAAGTGTTGGGGTGTGGGGTGACGGAGTGCACGAAACAAATGTTTCTATGTGTGTTGGATCCTGACTGCCGTGAAGCACTCGAATGCAATGCCGCATGCAGTGCAGAGGGGGGGCGGGCCGAGCAACAAGCCTGCAACCTGGTCTGTCAACTCACTCAAGGCGGAAACAGCGAAAGGTACGGCGCCCTGGTTCAATGCTTCGCCGAAAACGGTTGTTTGCCCGCCTTGCCGGAGGGGACGGATGGCCGGTGTTTGGTTACCAGCGAGAACATTGATAAAGTGCATGTTCTTGAGAGCCTTGAGGAGCTCGAGGGAACATGGTTGGAGGTGCGGGGCCGTAATTGTGGTGTTCCCGGGTCCGGCTGGGAGGGCGGCTACGATGCCCTTCCCTGCAGGGCGAGTTCCTGGGTCTTTAATGCGGGGCAGTGGTGGTATCACACGTCCTTCTGCGCCCCCGCGGAAGATGGGCAATGCGGCGAAGAGGGCCCCGTTCACTTGATTGCGGAACCCAGGAGGAGCGATGTAACACCGGGCTTGATTGATGTTGTCTACACCAACCCGCCCCTTAAACCTCAGGAAGAACGCTGGTACATCCTCTCCAAACCCCATCCGGATTGGATCATGTACAACTATTGCGGATCAACGCCCGCCGGCGAGTACGCCGGGGTGAATGTCATGACCCGCGCACCCGAAGCGTCTGATTCCACGATGCCGCCCGAAGTGGATGCTGCTTTTCGACAAGCCGCCGCAGACTTCAATTTCTTCTATGATGACATGTGTGTCACGGATCAGAGCCAATGCCCTCCCGTAACGGCGGAAGAGGATGTGCAGGACTGGGTCGATTGTCCGCAGCGGTCCAAAAGTGCGCGGGGGGCGGCCCAAAAGTGAAGCACCCGGTGTTTATATAAAGTGACACGTGGGTTACGACTCCTCGTTTCAGCAGTGCTTCTCTTGATCGGCGTCATACGGCAGTTGCTTTTCTTCTGAACAGATAGCGCCAAGCAGAGGAGGATAAGAAGATGAGTACCAAGGTTCAGATTGGGATTGAATTGCTGGTCGTCGCAATGGTGGGACTGCCGCTGGCAGCCAAACTGAAATACAGAAGCGCGGGACAAGCAGCAACGGGAAGCGGCGGAATCCGCAGGAAACAAGGATTGTTTTGCACATGTTATATTATGTCCAAGAGAGCGGGACGGCTCTTAAAGGAGAACGGTTATCTATACAAGTGATACCTTGTACCTGGCGGCCGAGTATTATGCCACTGTATGGGGAATGGCCTTCATCCTCGCGGGGCTAGGGGGCCTGGCCCTTCTGTGGCCTGGGTGTTTCAGGCTTCTGTTTGCATGTCTGAGGTCTCCACTTGCCCAGTCTTTGCTTGGTCCTATCCTGATGATGGTCGGTGGATTGATGTTTTTCCACTTGTCAGGCCCTACCGCGTATCTCGTGAAATGGCGCATACTGGGCTGCGGACTCGGGATAGTGATCGGCGTGGGCGGCTTACTTTGCTTCATGTTTCCTGCAATTAGGCGGGATGTGCTTGATCGTCTGACGAGCCTTAACAACTCGTGGCTGCGGTTAATAGGCATAGGCTTTCTTTCTGCGTCATACCTTTTTCGCATGGCATCTCTTGAACTCTCTTTGCTAGAGAGTAACCATATTGGCCCTGCCAATTCGGGATATATTATTGAACCAGAATTCTTTCTGTACATATATAACGCCGCCGCCGGGGGAATGATGGTTCTATTCGCGGCGGTGGGATTGTTGGCCCTAATGCGGCCACATCTCTTCAGGAATCTGTTGGTGAGCTTGAGAGATCTGCTTCCGCAATTCGTTCTCGGTACTATCCTGATTGCGGTTGGCGTATTGATGTGTCTGGCTTTGGCGAGCCCTGCCGGAGATCTCGTTGAATACGGTGACCTGGCCTTCTGTCTTGGAATTGTGGCCTTCCTGGTCGGTTTGACATGTTTGATTTTCCGGAAAACAAGACGGAAGCTTCTTGAGCGCCAGATAATCGTCAGGGATCGGGGACTTCGGACGCTGGGGGGGGGCTTTCTTGTGATTGCGTTCCTCTTCCAGACGGCCTTGGTCAAAGTAAGCATGCCTATGTCTCTCGATGGTTTCTCGCGGGTGTATGATGCTGCTGTGGCAGGAATGATGTATCTTTTGTTCGGGGTGGGGATGCTGTCCTTGTTGTGGCCCTGTGATTTCAGGATTCTGCTGGCGCGTATGAAATCTCCATTTCCGCAGTTTCTTGTTGGTCTCATCCTGATGGCAGTTGGCGGGATGATGTGTTTCTATCTATCAGGTACGGACTCTTTGCTTCAATACCGAACATTAGATTTCGGGCTTGGAATTGCGTCCTTAGCCGGCGGTTTGGCATGTTTCGTCTTCTCGCGTTCGAGGCGAAATTTGGTCGAACGCATGCTTGTCTTGAGGAGTCCGGGGCTTCGGGTAATCGGAATAGGCTTTCTGGCCGCGGCATACCTCTTCAGCATGGCCTCGCTTAGATTCACAATCTTCTACGGTGCTGTCATGTAGTTGCGCCGGTCGTAGAGAACTGCTCGGTTGGTTGTCTTCGGTGCAGGCGGTTGAGCCAGGGAGTCTTGGTCAATCGGCGGAGCAGATGGTACTGGACCGATTGCTCGGGACTTGGAGCCAGGAAGAGACCACATTTAGAGCCAAATGAACGCCCGATGAGAAACGTGCGACCGGTGTCTACACGTTCGCCCGCATTCTTGACGGCAAGTATGTTCAACAGACCGGACAGAATTCGGAGAAGAGCAGTTGGCTTGTTCTGTGATACCTACGACCGAGAGAAGAAGTGCCATCAATCCTGGGGCTTCAGCTCCATTTCTGGAGGGCCTGAATCTCCATCAGAGGGAAAGTGGAATGAGGCGACCAAGACCATCGAGTGGAGTGGTATGGGAAACGAAGAGCAGGCATCGACGCTCCAAATGTGTTTCGTAAGCGACGACATGATTGCAAGCAACTTCATGCTGAAAGACGCGGGCGGCGAAATTCTCTTGAAGATGGAGTTCAAAATGACTCGGCTCAAGAGGCCACAGAAATGACGGTAGGGATGACTCAAGAGGAAGTTAGAATCCTCTACGGGATATGCGGCAGGAATCGTCGTAGGCGGTTGAAAAATGCGGGCAAAAAAATGGCGTCCGCAAGGGGATTTGAACCCCTGTCGCCGCCGTGAAAGGGCGGTGTCCCGGGCCAGGAATCCTTGATCCGCACAAACACACAGAAGATAATGAGCGCGGCAGCATCCAATGGAGAATGCAAATGACCTTGTTTTCAAAAAAGCGCGCAATGTCCAAATGCAAAACCGCCAGGCATTCATTGCCGTTGCTGATGCTCCTTGTCGTGGCCGGGGGCTGTCCTTTAACGGGCACGGGCGTGGCCGCCGATGCGCCGTATCAGGTCCCTGTGAGCTCCGAAAGCCTGCTTGCGGCTGACGACGTCGGCGCGGCGGAAATCGTTTTTGTGAAACGCAAGCCGTACTCGTCGGACCACTACTATACGGACATTGACAACGGCACGAGCCCCGACCGGTTTCTGCCCGATAACGGCATCTACATCTATAATGTGACCACGGGGCGGGAACGTCCGGTCATAACCGCGAAGGACCTGCCGGGCGGCAGCGGGTTCATCGGCAAAATCAGTCTCTCCTTTGACGCAAAGAAGGTGCTGTTTGATTTTCGTGAATCTCCCCAAGCCGGTTTTCGCGTCTGGGAGGTGAACATCGACGGGTCAGGGCCGCGCCAGGTGCTGCAGCCCCCCGCGGATGAGGCCGAAAAAGTGGCGCGGTGGGGCAAGCCGTGGCACACCGACGACATTCACCCGAATTATCTGCCGGACGGCGGGATTATCTTTTCGTCCACCCGCTGCGAGCACACCGTGCTCTGCGGCGGTTCCGCGCATCTCGTCGCGCCGGTGCTCCATCGCATGGATGCGGACGGCGGCAACCTGGTTCAGTTGAGCGAAAGCCTCGTGAGCGAATTTTGCCCGGTTGCGTTGGATGACGGCCGCATCATGTATCACCGGTGGGAGTACGTGGACAGGGGCGCGAGGGTGGCCAAGGCGGTTTGGACCATGAACCCCGATGGAAGCCATATCCAGGAAGTTTACGGCCTCGCCGACGACAACACGACCATTTACATGTACCCCCAGCCGCTGCCGGGTGATTGCTCGCGGTTCGTATGCGTTGGCACGTGTCATTACCCGCAGGGCGGCTGCGTGGGCGCCATCCTGCTCCTCGAACCCAAAAAAGGCATGCGCCTGGGCGGTCCGGACCCCGATGATGACGACTACGTCCAATGGGATGACCGATACGCGGCGGTCAACCTCACGCCCCATGTGTTTGTGGAGCGGCGCACCGAGCCCGGCTGGCATTTTCTCACGCAGGCAGGCCGGTACAAGCACGATCCAAAAGGCACCAGCGGCCACTTATACACGCACCCGTTCCCTGTCAGCGAAAAAAGCTTCCTGGTCTCGTTCAAGGCCAATCCTTATGAACACTACCAGCAGGTTCCCAATTCGTATGCGATCTATCTGCTGGGCGTTGACGGATCGCATCGCCTTGTCCACGCCGACAAAGAACTGTCGTGTTGGCATGCCATGCCGGTGAAGGCGCGTGCCGTGCCCCCGGCAATTCAGCCGCAAATAAACGCAAATCTGGCCGACGGCAAAGAGGCCTTGTGCATGTTGACGAACGTGTACGATGGCATGCAGGGCGTTTCACCGGGCGAAATCAAGTGGCTGCGAATCAACGAGGCCGTTCCCCGCTACTGGGACACCGGCAGGCGGTGGACGCCCAGTCTCAGCAGTTCCGGATGGAAGGCCGCCTTATGGCCCCGTGTCCAGTGGGGCCTGGTGCCTGTCGAGGAAGACGGATCCGCTTATTTCAAAGTGCCCGCAAACCGCAATCTGTTTTATCAGGCGCTGGACGCCAATTTCATGGAAGTGCAGCGGGAGCGCACCTATATAAACTACAAACCGGGCGAAACGCGCTCTTGTTTCGGCTGCCACGGCCAGCGCACCCGCACCGGCCGCGCCACGCCGTCAAAGGCGATGATGCGACCGCCCAGCACGCCCCAGCCGCAGCCATGCGACCTTGTGGAAAATGGCGGCGACGGGCGCGCGCAGCAGGTCATCCACTACCCCACCGACATACAGCCCATTTTAAACGCAAAATGCGTCTCCTGCCACGGAAACGAGAAGGCGGAAGGCGGCCTGCGGCTGACGGGTGACATCACGGAATACTACTGCGTCTCATACGAAGAGCTCTGCAAACGGCAGCTTGCCGGGCCCATCATCCCCGAGTTCACGTCATTCCTTGAAGGTGACCGCGGCAACTACAACGGCGCTTCCCTGCCGCCCAAAAGCCTTGGAGCCCACGCGAGCGAACTCCACAAAATCCTCACGGTTCCCGGCCACCCCAAAAACGCCAAAGACAATCACGCCGGCATGTTGACGGAGATGGAGCGCATGGTGTTCTGCCGGTGGATGGACTCCAACTACCAGTTCTACGGCACCTACTACGGCCGTCATCACCCGGAATGGGCGAACAAATCCGAGGGCGCCTATACGCCTGCGGATTTCCGCCGCAGGCCGACTTTTGATGAGGCAATCAGCTTCTTCGCGCCTGTCTGGCACCGCTGACACCGCGATGGAAGCGGGCGATGGTCATGATGCGCGGTGTGCCGTTCATTTCAAACCGCAAATGATCGCGAAAGATCGGCGGGCGCATTGGGTGAGGAAGGGGGCGCAGGAGACGCTGGAAATAAAAATGGCGTCCCCAAGGGGATTTGAACCCCTGTCGCCGCCGTGAAAGGGCGGTGTCCTAGACCAGACTAGACGATGGGGACGCGGAAGAGGCGTCTATATGACAGCGCCCGCGCGGTGTTGCGCGGGCGTGTCCTATGTCAACACGCCGCAAATGGTAGCAGTGTTCCGGTTTGGAAGTCAAATTCGCGCGGGCGCGCCCTCAGGGATCCCCAGTTTTGTAATAGGTGCATGAATAAAGGCCGAACATGC
>JADHEF010000047.1_pt1 | contig 145437 bp, 109 predicted proteins | sample 8952391 | NCBI WGS metagenome assembly JADHEF01 (sample SAMN16124439, study PRJNA663245) | bioreactor sludge metagenome | isolation source: sludge (nitrite) | place: India:Bengaluru | collected 2019-02-28 | reverse complement strand
GCGCTAAGGCAACTCGTCTCTCTACCCACTTAAACCAAACTGGGGATACATGAGCGATTCCTCTGTTCGCTGGACAAGGAGAGAAATGGCCGAACCTCATTGACAACCGCATCAACGGCATGCAGATCCAACTGATACTCGGCAAGAAACATTCGCAACACTAACGGGGTGAAGAACTGACACAGCAAGAGCCAATGATGGACGATTCGGTTACTTTTACACAGACAGGTTGGCCTGCCTTAGCGTGAGAGAATAGAAGGGTTCTGAGAATTTACTCTTGACTAAATACAAGAAGGAGGCCATCATTGCCCCAAGAAAGGAAATGGTCGGGGTGGTCGGATTCGAACCGACGACCCCCTGCTCCCAAAGCAGGTACGCTAACCGGGCTGCGCTACACCCCGACGCAAGAAGTGTGGATGAATTTTAACACAAGGGGGGAGGGGTTTTCCCGCGTGTTAGGACGTTTTGTTCCGTTTTTTCGCAGCGCGCGGCAGTTTTTTCGGAAGGGCCGGTTTGGCGGGCGCTTTTTTCGCGCGGAGCCGCGCCGCAATCATCTGGGCCGCGCCCATGACCACGGCGTTGTCACCGAGGGTGGCAGTCTGTATCCGCACCTTTTTGCGGAGGAAGGGCATGGCATGGTCCGCCACGCCCCGGTTGATTTCCTCCATGAAGAGTTCCGGCATCGCCTCGACCAGTCCGCCGCCGAAAACCACGGCCTCGGGGCTGAGGATGTTGATGAGGTTGCCCGCCGCCACACCGATGTAATAGGCGGCCCTGCGCACCACGTCCTCCACCATTTTCTCGCCTTCGGTGACGGCCTTTGCTATGACGCCGCTGCGGATTTTCGACAGGTCCGTGCCGCAGTTTTCAAGGATGTAGGGGGCGTCCTCGCGCGCGGCCAGCGCGGCGATTTCCTTGGCGATCGCCACCCGCGAGGCCAGCGCCTCCAGGCAGCCACGCTTGCCGCAGCCGCAGTGGGGCCCGTCGAGCATGACGGTCATGTGGCCGACTTCGCCCGCCGCGCCACTGAACCCGTGCACCATTTTCCCGTCCACGATGATTCCGCCGCCGATGCCGGTGCCGGGGAATATGCCGACCACGTCGCGGCAGCCGCTGATGTCGCCGAAGCACCATTCGCCGAAGGTGCCCACGTTCACGTCATTGTCCACCACCACGGGCACGCCGAATTCCTTTTGCAGCGTCTGCGCCAGGGGGAAGTTTTTCCAGCCCAGGTTGGGCGTGTCGATGATGACCCCGGTGGCCGGGTCGAGGGGACCGGGGGAGCCCACGCCGATGCCGTGTATTTTCGGGTTGCCCGCCTGCTCCAGTGCGGCGCGGATTACCTCGCTGATGCGTTTTTCGGACGGGACGCCGCTTTTTCCCTTGCTTTTCTTCTTGCAGACGCCCAGCACGTTGAAGTCCCGGTCATACACGGTGGCCATCATTTTAGTGCCGCCGATGTCCACTCCGACGACTTTTTCCCCGGCCTTGAGCAGTTTCTTCATGGCAACACTCCTTCCGTGAAAATTGCCGCCCAACAACACGCCGTCGGCACAGGCCCCGGCTTCGGCAAGCATAGCATGACCGCATGAACAGGAGAAAGCCGCCTGGCATTGAAACCGCCGCGATGCGCATGATTTTGACATGCCCCCGCATCGTCTGCTATTATTTTCACGTCTTTGGGCCAGTAGCTCAGCTGGGAGAGCGCCGCGTTCGCAATGCGGAGGCCTGGGGTTCGATCCCCCACTGGTCCACCATTTTTAACCTGCTCCCACGCAACACGTTGCGTGGTTTGCATATGCATCGCAGAGAGGCTTGATGTCCGGGTATTTGCGGGATTTTCCCGTGAATACAGGAAACGGTCACTCTGCGATGCGTGTTTTGGGGACACCCTAAGAAATGCCTGCCGTGTCATCTCCCTGCTTTCGACGCCAAAATTACACTTGATTCCCCGCCAAAAGTGGCCTAATCTTATATTTAGGCAGATGAGTTTCCAATCGGTTTTCATCGTGTCCAGCGGTTTTGGGGTCGTCCTTTTGTTGGGAGGAAATGCCTGTGTTCGCCACCGTGCGGTGCAAGTGGTCGTGGGTTCTTTTGCTGCTCCTTTCATGCATCCCGCTGACTGGATGCCCTCCAAGCGACATCACCCTCCCTGATTTCACCGGCCAGGCAAGAACGGCGGTGGAATCCGCCATTGCGGAGGCGGAACTGGTGCTTGGGTCCCTGACCGAGGCATACAGCGACACCGTCCCGGCGGGTGTCATCATCAGCCAGGATCCCCCGGCGGGCGAAAGCATCGATCCGGAAACGCCCGTTAACTTGGTTGTGTCGCTTGGACCGCAACCGGCAACGGTACCCAATGTTGTCGGCATGGCCCGCGCGACAGCGGAATCACGTATCAGGGGCGCCCGACTTGTGGTGGGCGGCGTGACCGAGGAACACAGCGACACGGTTCCCGCAGGCACCGTCATCAGCCAAGACCCTGCGGCAAATTCAACCGTGGAACCCGGCACCGCCATCAACTTGGTCGTTTCCGCCGGCAGGGCTCCCGTGAATGTGCCCAATGTGACGGGGCTCGCCCAGGTTGCGGCGCAAACAGCCATCACTGGTGCCGGGCTCACCGTCGGCGTCGTCACCCAGACCTTCAGCAACACCATCCCAATGAACCAGGTCATCAGCCAGAATCCCGCCGTAGGCACTTCCGTCCCGCCGGGCAGCGCCGTGGCGCTTGTTGTTTCCCGTGGCTCCCAACCCGTGTCCGTGCCGGACGTGGTGAGCATGACCCAGACAGCCGCTCAGGCAGCCATCACTGGCGCGGGTCTCGCTGTTGGTGCGGTGACACAGGCATACAGTGACACAGTTTCCATCGGCCAGGTCATCAGCCAGAATCCCGTGCCGGGCACCACCGTGCTGCCGGGAAGCACTGTGGCGCTTGTCATTTCCCAAGGCCCAGCACCCGTGGCCGTTCCCAATGTGCTGAACATGACCCGGGCCGCCGCTCAGTCCGCCCTCACTGGCGCGGGTCTCGCCGTTGGCGCGGTGACACAAGCATACAGCGGCACAGTACCGGTGAATAACGTCATCAGCCAGAACCCCGCCGCGGGAACCCTGCTCCCGCCGGGCAACGCTGTGGCGCTCATCATTTCCCAAGGCCCCGCGCCGGTGACCGTTCCCAATGTGCTGAACATGACCCAAGCCGCCGCACAGACCACGATCACAGGCGCAGGATTAACCGTCGGCGAAGTGACACAAGCATACAGTGCCACGGTTCCCACCGGACAGGTTGTCAGCCAAACTCCAGCGGTGGGAACATTTCTCCCTCCGGGCAGCGCCGTGGCGCTTGTCATTTCCCAAGGCCCCCCGCCAGTGGCCGTTCCCAATGTGTTGAACATGACCCAGACCGCCGCGCAGACCGCCATCACGGCCGCAGGATTGGCTCTCGGCGAAGTAACCCAGGCATACAGTGCCACCGTCCCCGCCGGACAGGTTGTCAGCCAAACTCCGGCGGCGGGAACACTTCTCCCGCCTGGTTCATCCGTTTCTTTTGCTGTCTCACAGGGCCCCCGGCCGGTCACGGTGCCTGATGTGGTGGACATGGAACAGTCCCTGGCGGAAACCGCCATTACAAACGCCGCCCTGGCCCTGGGCGAAGTGGCGCGCATGTACAGCTCAACCATCGCGCTGGATCATGTCATCAGCCAGGATCCCACCGCCGGGACAGTGGTGCCCCCGGCCACGCCGGTGGCACTGGTGGTTTCGGACGGCCCCCAACCGGTCACCGTGCCCAACGTGGTGGACATGGAACAGGCTGCGGCGGAATCCGCCATCACAAGCGCCGCACTGGCCCTGGGTGAAGTGACACGCATGTACAGTTCGACTGTTCTGGCGGATCATGTCATCAGCCAGAATCCTGCGGCGGGGACTTCGGTGCCGCCGGCCACCCCGGTGGCATTGGAAGTGTCAAAAGGGCTTGAGCGCGTTCCGGTGCCGGACTTGTCGGGGCTCACCCGTATCGCCGCACGGCAGATGATTACCGGGGCGCGGCTTTATGTCGGCAATGAAACGGAGGAATATCACCCGGCAATCCCGGTGGACCACGTCATCAGCCAGACCCCCCCGGCGGGCACATTGGTTGAGCCCGGCTTGTTCGTGAACATGATCGTGTCGCGGGGCCCCCAGCCGATCATTGTGCCCAATGTGGTGAACATGCCCCAGGCAAACGCGCAGGCGGCAATCACGGGCGCCGGCCTTGCCGTCGGCGGGATAACCCAGGCATACAGCGCCACAATAGCAGTGGGAAATATTGTCAGCCAGAATCCCGCCGCCGGAACCTCCGTGCTTCCCGGCACGGCGGTGTCGCTGGTGGTCTCGCTGGGGCCGGTGGTGCCAAATGTGGTGAACATGCCCAGGCCGGATGCCCGGTCAGCCATCACCGCCGCCGGACTGTCCGTGGGTGAAATCACCGAGGAATACAACCCGGCCGTCCTGCGGGATCACGTCATCAGCCAGAACCCCGCCGCCGGAACACCGGCACCCCAGGGAAGCGCGGTTTCATTGTTGATCTCAAAGGGCCCAAGCCCCGTGACAATCAACTCCATCGAGGAACTGCAGCGCATCGGCAATGAGCCCGGCTATCCGCTGCACGGCAACTATCTCATCGGACAGGACATAGACGCCTCCGTGACGGCGGGATGGAACAGCGGGGCGGGATTCGCCCCCATCGGCAGTCCGGCCAACGCATTCTGCGGAACACTCAACGGGCAAAACCACATTGTGACCGACTTGGTCGTCAACCGGCCGGCCATGGACAACGTAGGCCTTTTCAGCCATGTGACCGCCGCCGGCATAATAGAAAATCTTGTGCTTGAGGATGAAACCGTCTCCGGAGGAGTGCAGGTTGGTGGGTTGGCTGGTTCAAACCAGGGCGCGGTGACAAACTGCCGCATCACGGGAAGTTTTACCGGCCCCAACACGGTTGGCGGGCTGGTCGGTTTTAACATGGGGGCCGTGACGGACTGTGATGTGGCCGGTGATATTTTCGGATCCAATGCGGGCGGACTGCTCGGGGTGAATGACGGCAACGTACTCCGGTGCCATGCGGACTGCCCGGTGACGGGCACCGGATTCATGGGCGGTCTGATTGGCGTCAACCGCTCCGGCGTGCAAAAACTCGGAAAAGTAACCGCTTGTTCCGCCACGGGAAACGTCTCCGGCTGGGGCAACGTGATGGGCGGATTGATAGGCCGCAACATGGGGGGGACCATCACGGATTGCCACGCGCTGGGACAGGTTTCCAGCTCCGGCCAATACATCCCCGACGGCAATGGATGGGCAATCGGGGGGTTGGTCGGCTTCAACGACATTGATCCCATACATCAAATCGGCGGAGTCGTCCAAAAATGCCACGCAACGGGCAATGTGTCCGGCTCGTACAGTGTCGGCGGTCTTGTCGGCGAAAATGAGATTTTGTGCGAGGTGGATCAGGGTTTTGCCACCGGCGCGGTGACCGGCGACTCCTACGTGGGCGGACTTGCGGGGCGGAACTGGCAGACCATCACCAATTCCTGCGCGGCGGGCGCGGTGACCGGCGAAACCAACGCGGGCGGACTGCTTGGGAAAAATGAGGCCATTGACAGTCTGGTCTCCCGGTGTCACTCCACGGGCCCTGTGACCGGCGCAGACGGGTACGGCGGTCTGGTCCGGGGCAATGGCGGCAACGTCCAGTATTCCTACTGGGATATGGAAAGTTCGGGACTGGAAACATCAATAGGCGGCGGCACGGGCAAAACAACCGCTGAAATGATGACAAAAGCAACCTTCGCCGGATGGGATTTCACCACCATCTGGGACATTGAAGAAGGGGCGACCTATCCTTTCCTCCGCGCCCTGAACCTGGGAACGATAACCACGCCGGGCGTGGTTGGGGGCACGGAATCCAACGCAGAAACGGTGATTGCCGCCGCCGGACTGACCATAACAGACGTGACCCGTGTCTGTGATCCCAGAATCCCGCTGGGCCAGGTCATGCGCCAGGCACCGCCGCGGGGCACGAGGGTTCCCGAAGGCGCGGGCATGACCCTCGTGGTGTCCCTCGGCCCAATCCAAATCAGCACCATCGAGCAACTTCAGCGCATCGGAGGCCATGAGGATTACCCGCTGGATGGAAACTATGTGGTGACGCAGGACATTGACGCCTCCGCCACAGCGGCATGGAACAATGGTCTGGGATTCCTTCCCATCGGCGTGTTCTGGGCAACCTTTACCGGCACACTGGACGGAAACGGGCATGTCATCACCGGACTCAGAATCAACCAGTTTCCCGGCGGCTCGGACGCCGGACTCATCGGCTGCCTTGGCGATGGTGGAACAGTGAAAAACCTGGGACTGGAAAATGCCTCCATTTCGGGCGAAAACCAAATCGGCGGACTGGCCGGCCGAAGCGCGGTGGGCGGAACGATCGAAAACTGCTATGTGACCGGAACTGTCACCGGAATCGGAAATGTCGGCGGAATGGTGGGGGTGCATGAGGGGACACTGCTTAACTCGTTCACAACGGCCTCTGTGACCGGATCCAACACCGTGGGCGGACTGGTCGGCATCAACCTGGGCGGAAGCGTAACAAACTGTTACGCGGCGGGTGCGGTTTCCGGCATGGAATTCTTTGGCGGACTGATTGGCGTGGTGCCGGGAACAACAGTCTCCTCCTATTGGGACACCCAGACCACGGGGCAGTCTGTTTCAGCGGCGGGCACCGGCCTGCCAACCACCGAGATGATGACTCAGTCAACCTTCAATGGGTGGGACTTCGCTGATGTATGGGGCATTGTCGAGGGTGAAACTTACCCCTTTCTGCGCCTTTTCAACGGAGGATGAGCGGTCTAGAAATACCACCCCAAAAAAGCAGTGGCACGGCCCGCGGGGACAGCACCACTGTTCAATGCTGAAAACCCGGCCTGCCGTTGTTCAGCAACAGGCCAATCCCTATTTGGCCTCCACGGGGGTGTTTGCGACAACAGCCCCAGACGCTTCCCAACCACCGCCCAACGCCTTGTACAGGGAAACCAAGTCCATCAGCACCAGGCTCTGGCTCTGCACCACCTGGTCCTGCGCCTGACACAAAGACGTTTGGGCCACCAGCACACTGAGAAACCCCTCAAGGCCGCTGGTGTAGCGCTCGTTGGCCAACTGCAATGACTTCTCGCTTAAGGCGGCGCTTTCAGAAAGCAGGTTGCCCCGCACCTGCTCATTGGCGAAGGCCACAAGCCCGTTCTCCACGTCCGCCAGAGCGGTGAGAATACTCTGCTCGTACCGGATGGCGGCCTGCTCCTGCCGGGCGTTCTGCGCCTCGATGTTCGCCCGGATGCGGCCGCCCTGGAAGATCGGAATGGACACTCCCGGGCCAATGCTCCACATGCGGTTGGCGCTGTCCAGCAGACTGCCCGCCGTGCCGCTCTGACCGGAAATGCCCCCCGTCAGCCGGAACTTTGGAAACTGGTCCGCCATCGCCTCGCCAATCCGCGCGGTGGCCGCCGCGAGCTGCCGTTCCGCCTGCCGTATGTCGGGCCTGCGCCGAAGCACGTCCGACGGTATGCCGACCGGAACCGTGGCCGGGGGTGTTGGCAGCGGCGCGGGCTTGGCAAGTTCCTCCGTGAGCGCGCCGGGCGTCGCGCCCAGCAGAACACACAAACGGTGGATTGCGGTCTCAATCTGCATTTCCAGCATGGGCGCCAGCGACTTCGTGCCTGACAACTGCGCCTGCGCGCGCACGCTGTCCAGTTCGCTGCTCAGCCCCGCCTGAAACCGATCCGCCGTAATCCGTGCCGTGTTTTCCTGGGCCTCAATGTTCTTCTTCGTGATTTCGAGGCGGTTTTGCGCCGTGCGCAAATCAATGTAGCCCAGGGCGACCTCTGAAGCCAATGACGCTAAAACACCGTGCCGGTATTCCTCCGCCGCGGCCAGGTCGGCGTCCGCCGCCTCCACGCCACGCTGCCGGCCGCCGAAGATGTCCAGTTCCCAGGCCGCGTCAAGCCCCGTCTGGAAGAGGTCCGACTGGCGCGACGGCGCGCCTTGTGAGCCGGGCGTGTACGTGACGCTCGTGCTGCCGGTGGAGCCGACCCCGTTCTGCATCACGTTGAAATTGCGCCCCCGGACACTGACGCTGGGCGTAAACCCGTTCGCGTTGAGCGTGCCGCCCACGCTCAAGGGTGAAGCGCCGGACTGCGCCTGCGGTTCCACCGATTCCATGCGCCTGTAGGAGCCTGTCACGCCAATCACCGGCAACAGCCCGGACGCCGCCAAGCCGCGCGCCGCGCGCGCCTCCCGAATACGCGCCCCGGCATGCTTCAGGTCAAGATTTGATTCGACACACCGCCCGATGAGCGACGTCAACACCGGGTCATTTAGTGTCGACCACCACGCCGCCGCCTCGGTGGCGGGTGAGTCCGCCTCGACACCGGGGGAGAGGGATGACCACTTGTCCGGAACCGTCTTTTCCGGGGTTTTGTAGTCCGGCCCGGTTTTGCAACCGCCGATACACACCGCAACCAGCACCATCACCGGCGTTATACTCCTGCGCAGCCAATTCATGGTGCGGTCTCCTCCACGGGGGCGGTCCTGGGGGGCGTTTTTCTGGGGCCGCGGCCCAACTCACTGACCCATTGTATGATCACAAAGAACAGAGGCACGAAAAACACGGCGAGGAAGGTCGCGGCGAGCATGCCGCCCATCACGCCTGTTCCTATCGAAATCCGCCCGCCCGCGCCGGCGCCCTCGCTGATCACCAGCGGCAGCACGCCAAGAATGAACGCAAGCGAGGTCATGACAATCGGCCGAATGCGCAGCCGCGCGGCCTCAATGGCCGACTCCACGATGCCGTGTCCGTTTTCCCGCTGCGCGGAGCAGAACTCAACAATGAGAATCGCGTTCTTCGCCGCCAGGCCGACCAGCGTCAGCAACCCAATCTGGAAGTACACGTCCCGTTCTATGCCGCGTAGATAGACCGCCAGCACGGCGCCGAACGCGCCAAAGGGCACCGCCAGCAGCACCGCCAGGGGAAGTGACCATTTTTCATACTGCGCGGCAAGCACCAGGAACACCATAACCAGGCCGAACAGAATCACAAAGAAGGCCTGATTTCCGGCCTTCTCCTCCTGGTAGGAGGCGCTGCTCCACTCAATTTCATAGCCGGGCGGCAACGTGGCATCGCCAATCTCCTTCAGCCGCGCCATCAACTGCCCCGTGCTGAACCCCGGCGCGGGCGCGCCGGTGATCTGAACCGCCGGGAAACTGTTGAAATGGCTGACCACATTGGGCCCCGACTGCATCCGCGACGTTAGAATGCCCGACAGTTCCACCATGTCGCCCGACGCATTGCGCACGTAAATCTTCTTCATGTCCTCCGGCGTGCGGCGAAACGCCGGCTCCGCCTGGAGCTGCACCCGGAAAATGCGGCCGTACTTCACAAAGTCGTTCACGTAATAGGAGTCCAAATAGGCCTGAAGCGTGTTGTACACGTCCCCGATGGGTATGCCCAGCGCCTTGGCCCGCGTGTTGTCCACCTCAACGTACAATTGCGGCAGGCCGACGTTCAGCACGCCGTTCACACCCACAAACATCGGGTCCTTCCGCACTTCCCCAAGAAACGCGGTGGTCACCTCGGCCAGTTTGCGGATATCGCTGTTGCCGCGGCTTTCCAACTGCATTTCAAAACCGGCGCGCAGGCCCAATCCCTGGATTGGCGGGGGCACAAACGCCAGAACCATCGCCTCCTTCATGCCCATGAACCGGCCAAACACGCGGTTGACCACGGCCTGCGCCGAATGCTCCGGCCCAACACGCTCGGACCAGTGCTTCATGTTGACAAACATGGCGCCCGCACTGGTGGAGGTGGACATGCCGGCAAGGAAATCCATGCCGCCAAGCGTCACGGCGCTGCGCACCTCCGGCTGCGCGTTGAGGAAATCCTCTATTTCGCTCATCACGGCACTGGTCCGGTCAAGGGAGGCGCCCTGCGGGAGCATGGCCGCCACAAGAAAATATCCCTGATCCTCCTGCGGCACAAAGGCGCTGGGCACCCGTTTGAACAGGTCCGCGGTTCCGTAGAGCAGCGTGCCAAACACCAGAACCGAGATGAACCCAAGCCGGATCACCCAGCGCACCGTCCCCGTGTAGAGCCAGGTGAACCCTTTGAACATCCCGTCGAACCAGCGGAACATGAAAAGCTTGTTGTGGTTGGGTTTGAGCAGAAGGCGGCAGAGGGCCGGGCTGAGCGTAAGCGCGACGAGCCCGGAGATGGCAACCGATATGGCGATGGTCACGCCGAACTGCCGGAACATCACGCCCGTGCTGCCCCCCAAAAAGGCCACGGGCAGGTACACCGAGGACAGCACCAGCACAATGGCGATGATCGGCCCCGTCACCTGTTCCATCGCCTTGATAGTGGCCTCACGCGGCGGAAGATGCTCGTCGTGCATGATGCGCTCGACATTCTCCACCACCACAATTGCGTCGTCCACCACGATGCCGATGGCCAGCACCAGCCCGAACAGCGTCAGCGTGTTAATCGAAAAGCCCAGCACGAGCATGCCCGTGAACGTGCCCACAATCGCCACGGGCACGGCAAGCAGGGGAATGATCGTGGCGCGCCAGCTTCCCAGAAAGACAAACACCACCAGAATGACCAGGGCGATGGCCTCCGCGAAGGTCTTGGCCACCTCCATGATGGACACATTGATAAACTGCGTCGTGTCCAGCGGGAGGGAGTAGGTCACCCCCGCGGGAAAGCTCCGCTGCAACTGGTCGAGCGCCGCCTTCGTGCCCGTCATCGCCTTCAGCGCGTTTGCGCCCGGCTGCAGCGTCACCAGCATGAACGCCGTCGGCTTGCCGCTCAACCGGCCGAAGGTGTTGTAGCTCAACGAGCCAAGTTCCACCCGGCCCACGTCGCGGATGCGCACCATTGACCCGTCCGGTTCGGCGCGCAGGATGATGTCCTCAAACTCTTTCGGCTCCTTGAGGCGGCCGCTGGTGGTCACCGGTATGGTGAATTCCACGTCGTTCACCCCCGGTTTCGCCCCAATGCGCCCCGCCGCGTACAGGCCGTTCTGCTCGCGGACGGCGGCGGCCACGTCGCCGACGGTGAGCCCTTTGAGCGTGAGACGGTCCGGGTTCAGCCATATCCGCATGGAATAATCCCTGCCGCCGAACACCGTGACCTCGCCGACACCGGGCACGCGTTTCATCGTGTCCAGCATGTAGATAGTCGCGTAGTTGCTCAGATAAACGTCGTCATATTCCGGGTTCGAGGAGTTGAGCGAAATCACGCCCAGAAAGTTGCTCTGCCGCTTGGTGACGCTTGTGCCCTGGCGGATAACCTCCTGGGGGAGCCGCGGTTCGGCCCGTTTCAGCCGGTTTTGCACCTCCACTGCGGCGATGTCCAGGTCCGCCGCGATGTCAAAGGTGCACGTTATCCCAAGCGTCCCGTCGTTGGAACACTGGGACTGGTAGTAGAGGAGATGCTCTATCCCGCTCAGTTCCTGCTCAATCGGCGTGGCCAGTGATTCCGCCACGGTTTCCGCGTTCGCGCCGGGATAGACCGCGGTCACCATGACCGTGGGCGGCGTGATCTGCGGCGACTGCTCGATCGGCATGAACATCATCGACGCGAGACCGCAAATCACGATCACGATTGAAAGCACCGATGCGAAGACGGGACGATCTATGAAGAAACGCGATATCATGGCGGTATCCTACCGGGCCTGGGCCGGTTCGGACGGCGCCCCCGCAGGCACGGGGTTCACGGACATGCCGGGCATCATCACCTTCGCCAACCCGTCCAGAATCACCTGTTCACCCGGTTTGAGGCCGTCCAGGACAATCCAGTCCTGTCCCGTCCACCCGCCCATGGTCACGGGGCGGCGCTCGGCAATCTTGGCCTCACCCACCACATACACGAACGCGCCCGTGGGCGACTGGCTCACGGAACGCTGGGGCACCACCAGCGTGTTGGGGCGTTCCCAACCGCGCAGGTGCGCCTTGACAAACTGCCCCGGCTTGATGCGTTTTTCGGGGTTGTCAAAGGTGCCGCGCAGTTCCACGGAACCCGTCTGTGTGTTGATGCCGGCGTTTTCGTAGTTCAGTTTGCCATGCACGCTGTAGGTGCTGCCGTCGAGCAGCGTTATTTCAATGTACGGTTCCGTGACACCGGACGCCAGCACGACCAGCCCCTTGTCAACCGACTCGCGCGCGTCCAGATAATCCTTTTCCGTGACCTGAAAACTGACGTAAATGGGATCGACCTGCTGCATGACGGCCAGAAGACTGTTTTGGCCGCTGTCCACATAACTGCCTATTTCTTTCAGCGCCTTGCCAATGTAGCCCGTCAGCGGCGCATCAACTTCCGTGTAACCCAGGTCCAGCTCCGTCTTGGCCATCTGCGCCTTGGCAAGCCGCAACGAGGCCAACGCATTGGCCTCCGCGGCCACTTTCTGATCCAGGTCGGCCTGCGCAATCGAACCGGGGTCCTTCACGGCCTGAAGCCGCCTGACCTCCTGCTGGGCCAGTTTCAGGGCGGACTGCGCCTGCTCCACCCGCGCCACGGCCACCTCCAAATCCGCCTTGAAGGAGCGGGGATCAATGGTGAACAGCCGCGCGCCCTGTTCCACGTAGGCGCCTTCCTGAAAGTCGCGCGTTTCGAGAAAACCCTGCACCCGGGACCGCACTTCAACCGTTTTTGACGCCTCGCACACGCCCACATATTCCTTGTCCACCGGAACGGTCCTCAGTTCGACCGTTGCCAGTGTCACGTCAGGGGGAGGCATGGCGCCCATCGAGCCGCCTGGGGCACCCTTGCCAGGCGCGCCTCCAGGAGGAGCTCCGGGGCCCGCCTTTGCCGGGGCCGCGCCCTCCTTTGCGGCGGGGGGGGCTGCGTTGTCCCCGGCTGTTTCCTGCGCGGTCACCACGCCAGCCGCCAGCACCGCGAGGGTCACCATTGCCGAAATGTGCAATTTTCGTGTCATCTGTTCTTTCCTGTTCTTGAAGACCGGCTGTTTCCCGCCCACGAAAATGTCTGAACCGTCACTCAGGCCCGCAACAATTCTTTGCTTCCGCATCCGGCGCCCCGCCAAGCACCTCCTCGATGCGTTGGCACACCTCACGCCACATGCGCGCATGCCGCGGCCCCATCCTTTCCACAAGCTCAATGCCGGCCCGCAGCTTGCGCCGGTCCAACTCTTGAATGAACTCCGCATGCTTTGGGGAGATGCGGATGAGCACTTCGCGACGGTCGGCGGGGTTCTCCTCACGGGTGAGCATGCCCAGTTCCACCAACCGCTCCACGCGCGCGGAAACAGAGGGGGCCTTGACGCACAACACCCGCGCCAATTGCTTAACCGTCATGCTGCCGTTGCTGTGAATGGCCATAATCATCTCAACCTGCGGCGGGGTGAGCGCGGGAAGCGCCTCATCGTCTCCGCCGCTGAAAACATGCTGGTAGAAGTACCGGCGCAACACGACACCGGTGGCGTTCACCGCGCGGGCCAGTTCGATTTTTTCAGCCTGTTTCACCGTGTAGCCCAATTTTGTTTTGCTGCCGAATAATTCGCTTCACTAATTATTACACACACGAACCCAGAAAAGCAATGGAATCCATCTCCCAGTGTGCCCCACACATGACACACGGGTTGTGTTCCGCATCGGCGGAGCACAACCCCAATTCAAGCCCATGCACCTGTTGGAAAAGGACTTGCGGCTATTTCCCCCGGTTCAGAAACAGGTACAACCCCTCCTTGCCGGGCGCTAGAATGTCCTTCCAGCCATTTCCGTCAACATCCTCCACCCAGAAATAAATCCCCACACCGCTCGCCTTGTTTGAAGGGCCGTAGTCAACCGTCACCCGCGAGAAGTTTACCCCGTCCATGTCGTAGTAGTAGGTTCCGAGGGGATCATAATCGCCCGGATCGTGGCCGTTGTGCGCCCAAAAACGCTTGCCCGTCACCAGTTCCGGCTTGCCGTCGTTGTCCATGTCGTGCAGTTGCAGATCATGAAACTGGGAACGGTTTTTCTCAATGTCGTGCTTTGTCCACACGGCCTTGCCGCCGTCTTTTCCCTGCTCCAGCCAGTAGAGCCCGTAATTGTGGGCCTCGCCCACAATCAGGTCGCTCATGCCGTCGCCGTTCACGTCATGGACAAGCACTGGAACGCTGGCCGAACCGAGATTGAAGTCCGGATGCCATATCCAGCCCTTCACATCCCAGGTGTTTTCGGGGTTCTCCAGCCAGCCCCCTGAAAAAATCAGGTCCGGCCGGCCGTCACCGTTCACATCACCGCAGCCGAAGCCATGGCCGCCCGCGCCTTCCGTCTCAATGGTGAACTGTTCAAATTCACCCAAACCACGCCCCTGGGCGTCCCGCTTCAGTTTGAACACATGCACCGGCTTGGTCACGGGAATCACCTCAACCATGCCGTCGCCGTCGAGATCATAAAAGCAGGCGCGCTCGATGTTGCCCACCTTGGCAACGTCATGCACCGGCCAGTCCCCCGGCCCGCCCTTGGGGTTTTCCCGCCAGCGCAGGATCAAATCCCAGTATCCGCCGGTGACAACGTCCATGAACCCGTCACCGTTCACATCCATCGGATAGTTGGAAAAGTCGTCATAATAGGTGTCCACATACTTCATCGGCCCAATGCCGACCGCCTTGTCGAAAGCGGGGCCGGGATACCAGAAACCGCCGGAGAAAAGATCAAGGACACCGTCATTGTTCACGTCAAACACGGAGGCCGCCTCAAAGGTGCCGCTGCCGATGCGTGAACGGTCAAAAGTAACGGGCGTTTCCGCCGCGAACGCCGCCGCGCCCGTCACCAGCAAGGCCAGGAAGATATTGGTTTTCATCCGCGATTGTCCTTCCAAAAGTTACTTGCCGGGAACGGCAACGGTGAATTCCGGAACGGTTCCGTCTGGCCGGGTGATGCGCAGGCCGAAGGCCCAGCCGCCGGCGCGCTGCGAGATCATCACCACCAGCCGGTTTTTTCCCGCCTTCAGTTTGGCCGGAGCCACATCGCTGTCCGTGGCGTATCCCCGGTCCACATCATTCTCAAACACCATTTCACCGTTGACCCAGATTTTTAGGCCGTCATCGGAACCGGCGCGCAGGGTGATGTCCTCGTCCTTCGCGGAGTCAATTTCAGTGACCGCAACGGCGGCGGCGGAATCAATCATCCCCAACTCACCCGCGAGATTGACAAGCCCCGCGATGTCCCCCGAAGACACGGGCTTCCATGCAAGCTGGCCGCCCCCCACGGGATAGACCGCCGCCGTGTCCACATTGGGCTCGCCCGCAAAGGTCACGGAAAAGCCGTTGGTGGACTTCCAGGGGAAGGGCCCCACCACCAGCCATTCCCGCACCGCACCCAACCGGGCGGAAAAATCACCCGCGCCGGGCATGGCCCGCAATCCGTCAATCGCCTGGCGGGCCGTGTTGGGGTCGCTCATCCTGGCCATGATGGAATCCAACAGTTTCTGCGCGTCCTCAGCCCGGCCCGCGTCCATGGCGGCCTTGGCGATGGACATCATGCCTGAGACGGGAAACGTTGCAAGATCCTCATCCTTGGCCATGTCCAACACAAGATCAAAGGCCTCGGCCACGGGAAACTGGCGTATGCCGTTGACCGCGTCCGCCCGCAGTTCCGGGTCGTCCGTGGCCCGGTAAAGGGCCGTGTAGGCCCTGCCCGCGCCGTTGGCCGCGTTCTGGTCGCGCAGATCATCCGCCAGCCGTTTCACCATGGCAACCAGTTCCGGCTTTTCCTCCGGGGAGGCATTCCCAAGCGCCCCGGCCAGCACTGCGGCGGCATCCTCTTGGCCGCAGCGGGATAGCCCCCTCAGGGCCGCCATACGCAACACCGGATCCGCCGACGCCGCCTGTTCCGTCAGCAGGGGCAGGAAAATGGGGTCGCGCCGGAGTCCGAAATTCTCCAAAAGCGGGCCGCGCATGTCCTGCGGCAGCGTGGGCCATACCCCGAGCAGCGCCCCGCCCGCGGCCCTGCCTTTCATGAGACTGAACGCCGTCAGCACCGGGGCCGCGATGCGGTCGGCGTCGGCGTCTGTCAGAAGCGAAACCAGGAAGGGAATCTGGCTGTCATCTCCGAAACTGCCAAGCCCCGCGATTGCGCCGCTTTTAATGACCGAATCGGGGGCGCTTGCGGCGATGGTCTTGTAGGCGGCCATGGCCGTCTCCCATTTTCCGCCCGCGCGCGCCATCTTGTCGGCGAGGCGCAGGCATGCGTCCCACGCCTCAAACATGGATCCTTCATCCGCCCCGCGTGCCGTGTCCAGCACGGACTGCCAGTGGCCGGGCTCTCCCGACTCCGCCAAAATCCGCGCCGCGGCGGCGCGCACTTTGGGCGACGGATCGTCCAGCATCCCGGCTGCAAATGAACGGTCGGGCAGCGATGCCCCGGTGTTGAAAAGCGAGGTGAGCAGCGCATACCGGAAGGCTGCGTCGGCCTCCTCCCGCGCGGCGGCAACCAAGGCTGCAATGGCGGGGGCTGTGCCCGCTTCCTCCAGGGATTTGCGCGCCAAATCGCGTGCGTCGGGATGGGCCAGCAACGCCGCCACCGGGGAGATATCCGTCGCCTCTTCGGTGACAAAGGGAAGGAGTTCCAATGCCCGTTTCAGCAGTTTTGGGTCCTGTTGGGGGGTGACAACGGCCATCAGCCTGGCGCACACCTCGCGGCGCGGCGGATCGCCAACGGTTCCATCCATGGTCACCGGGGGAAGCTGGTGGGCGATATCCCTGAGCACAATGGCCGCCGTGCGCCACACCGTCTCCCGCTCGTCGCCAAGCAGGGCAATCAGGCCGGGAACCGCCTCCACCCCAAACCGGGGGAGCAACTGGCGGGCACGCGCCTGAACCTCGCCGGAATCGTTTGCAATGTCGTTCAGCAGCATGTCCACCGTTGCCGCCGGACCGCCCGCCACCGGCACCGCGATGGCTGATCCCGCCAGCAACAGCACCGCAACCGTCACCATTAAGTGTTTCATTATTATGCGACTCCTTTAATACCCGGCCTAGAGGTGCCAGGGCGCGCGGTAGGCGCGCGTGAGATGACGGTCGGCCTGTTCGTCCCCCACAAAGCGCTCGTTCTCCCCGTCCCAGAAAAGCTTGCGCCCCATCTTGAGGGAAATGCCCGCCAGCAGTACCGGCGTGGTGCTGCGGAAACCCTGCTCGATGTCCGCCGCCGGTTTCTGACGGGTGCGGATGCTGTTGAAGAAATCATTGTGGTGGGGGGGATGGGCCCAGCTTTTCTCGGGCTCGCCCACCCATTCCTTGATGCCCAGTCCGGCGGGCTCCACCACGAAACTGCCCCGGTCCACAAAAAGCGCGCCCTCGGTGCCATAAAAGCCGATGCCGTAGCCCTTGCCGCCGTGGGTGTTGCTGTGGCGCTGCTCCCAGGTGACACTCACGCCGGGATACTCAAACAGGGCCTCTATCGTTTCGTAGTTATCCTGGCCCGCACCGCCCCGGTAGCTGCCGCCCAGCGCCTGCACGCTCAGCGGCCTGTCCTGGCGGATGCCCCACTGGACGATGTCCATCAGATGCACGCCCCAGTTGGTCAGTTGGCCGCCGCGCGCATAGTCATGCCAGCCCATCCAGCCGCCGAAGCGGTCCATCGAGAAGGGGGACCAGGGCGCGGGGCCCAGCCACCGCTCCCAGTCGAGCCCCTTCGGCACATCGGAGGGGGTGTCCCCCAGGCTGAACCCGTTCACGCTCACCCATGCGCTGGCATGGGTCACTCTGCCGATGCGCCCGCTGTGCACCAGATTGATCGCCTTCTGGAACACCGGCATGCTGCGCTGCTGGGTGCCCACCTGCACAATGCGCCCGTAGCGGCGTCCGGCCTCCACCATGGCGCGCCCCTCCTCGACGGTGGTGCACACCGGCTTCTCCACATACACGTCCTTGCCCGCCTGGCAGCCCAGGATGGTGAGCAGGGGGTGCCAGTGGTCCGGGGTCACCACAAATATGGCGTCTATGTCCGGGCGGTCCAGCACCTGCTGGAAATCCTGGGTGCCCTCAATCCGCCGCCCGGTCATGCTTTCCACCTTGTCCAGCATCGGCATGTACCGGCCCTTGGCCGCGTCGCACAGCATCACCAGCTCGCATTCGGGGTTCACCGCCAGCGCCTCGATGTGGCGCGACCCCATGCCGCCGTTTCCAATCACCGCGACGCGCACCCTGTCTCCGGGCGGCACGCGCCGCGCCGCCTGGCGCGCATGTGAAAGGGGCGCGGCGGTCACCGCCGCCGCGCCGAACCCGGCCGACACGGCGCGCCTGAGGAAGCCGCGCCGGTCCATCATCCTTTTCTCGGACATTATTCACGCCTTTCCTTTGCCGGGTCCCGCCGGGGCGGCTCCCGTTGTGCCGTTGCTCAACCCTGCGCCTTCTCCGCCAGCTCCCCGAAGCGGTGCACCACGGCCAGCGCGGGATCAAGGGGCACCTGCGCGTGGGGCGTGCCGGGGGGCGTTTCAATGTGGGGGGTGGCAAGGGGCTTTTTGCCCGCGAACTGCGGCAGCCACTGCGCCTCCGCGTCCAGCATGTCCGCCACCATGTCCCGCGTCTCCTTCAGGGTCAGGGTCGCGGAGGTGAGCGGATCCAGGGCGCATGCCGCCACCACCAGTTCGGGATCGCCGCTTATGGCGGCCTCCACCGTGAGCCCCTGCACGTTCACGTTGGTCAGGTTGAGCGCGGCGCACTGGGGGGGGATTTTTCCCACACGGGTTGGATGCAGCCCCATCTTGTCGGCGAAAACCGGCACCTCAACGCAGCAGCCCTGGGGCAGGTTGGTGATGTAGCCCTCGTTGCGCACGTTGCCCTGAAACTTGAAGGGCTGCCCGGTTTCAAGCGCCTCAAGAATGTAGGAGCAGTATTCCACGCTGCGGTGGTCGATGGCCGTGGCCTCGCCCGCGAGCATGTCCTCGTTTTCCAGACGGTCCGCAATCAGGTTGCACCACTTGTAGTACGCGCCGCTTTCCCCGCCGAAGGACGGCTCGTCGCAGTAGCGGTCCAGCGCCGCCCTGCTGCTGCGGAACCAGGGGATGTACTCGGAAAGGTGCCCCGTGCTCTCGGTCATGAAATAGCCGAAATGGCGCATCACCTCGATGCGCACCTTCTCGTTGATGTAGTACTCGGGCTTCTCGCAGCGCTCCTTGAACAGGGGATACAGATCCTTCCCGCCGTGCTCCATCCGCAGGAACCACCCCATGTGGTTGATGCCCGCCGAAAGGTAGTCAATCTCCTGCTTGGGCACGCCCACATACCCGGCGATGAGGTCCAGGGTGGTCTGCACGCCGTGGCACAGGCCCACATACTGTAGGCCGGGGACGGTGCCCAGCGCCCAGCAGACCATCGCCATGGGGTTCACATAGTTTAGCATCACCGCGTTGGGGCAGAGCTCTTTCATGTCCCCGGCGATTGAAATCATCTCGGGTATGGTGCGCAGCGCGCGGAACACGCCGCCCGGCCCCATGGTGTCGCCGATGCACTGGTCCACGCCGTGCCTGAGCGGAATCTCGTAGTCCTTCCGGAAGGCGTCCACACCGCCTATCTGGAGCATGACAATCACATAATCCGCGTCCTTGAGCGCCTCGCGCCGGTCGGTGGTAATCATGGCCGTCGCGGAAAGGTTGTTATCCTTGATGACCCGGTCGGCAAAGCGCTTCATGCGCTCCAGTTTTGGCATCGTCCGGCTCATGAACCGGAACTCGCTGTTGCGCAAGGCCGGGGTCGCCAGAATGTCCATGAACAGGGTCTTGCAGAACACGATGCTGCCCGCGCCAACCATTGCAATCTTCGGCATTGTTTCGTCCTCCGTTTTTTTTGTTCACCGGCCCGTCCGGGCCGGAGGCCTTTTGTTTCACCGGGGATAGAGTCTACGCGCCCGGACCCTCGTTGTAAAACACGCACAGGCCGTCCTTGCCGGGCGCCACAATGTCGGGAAGCCCGTTGCCGGTCAAATCCGCGACGGCAAAGTGAATTCCCAACCCTTTGGACTCGCGGACCGGCCCGTAGGTGATGACTTGCTTGATGAAATGATCACCGGCCCATTTGAAGTAATAGGCACCGTAGGGATCGAAGGCCCCGGGATCAAAACCGCAATGCGCGCGGTACCGCTTGCCCGTCACCAGTTCGCATTTGCCGTCGCCGTCAATGTCGAGCCACATCATATCGTGGTACTGGGAATTGTCCGGATCGATCACATGGGACACCCATTCCCGCGAACCATCGGGCTTTCTCCGCTGCTCCACCCAGTGCAGGCCGTAGGCATGGCCGCCGCCAACGATCAGATCGTTCATTCCGTCGCCGTTCACGTCGCACACCAGAATGGGAACGCTGGCCGTTTCACCCAGTTTGAACTCGGAATGCCACACCCAGGGCTGTTCCAGGGGGTTTTCAGGAGCCTCAAGCCAGCCATGGTTCAGCACAAAATCCATCCGGCCGTTTCCCGCAATGTCTCCCGCGCCCAGCCCATGCCCCTGCGGGCCGTCGAATATTTTATGCGCCGTGAATTTGCCCGTGCCCCGGCCCCGCGCGTCCGTCACAAGTTTGAACACCACAAGCGGGCCGCCCGGACAGTTGGGAACCAGCTCGGCCACGCCGTCTCCGTCCACATCCCAGGCCCGGGTCGTTTCCACATTGCCTGTTTCGGCAACCACATGCTCCGGCCATTCCTTGTCCGGATCACCGGGGTTCTCCCGCCAGCGCAGCGTGTTGCCCCACCAGCCGCCGGTGATAAAATCCATCTTTCCGTCGCCGTTCACATCCATGGGAATGGTGGAAAAGTCATCGTAATACTCGTCATTCGCCGCCACCGGACCAATGCGGTGCCGCTTTTTGAAGTCCGGCCCCTCGTACCACCACGCCCCCGAAACAATGTCCAAAACACCGTCATTGTTCACGTCAAACACACCCGCCGACTCGTACCGTTCATCGGCCACCAGCACTTTGCGGAATTTCAGGGGCATCGCCGATCCTTTCAGACAGGTTTTTCATCATGAATTGCCTTTTCACCGGCATGGACAATCCCAAACAAGACGAATTTCAACTTGTTATTATCGGATTTTTATGGGACGCGAAAAATAGCCGTGATTGCCATATTTTATCTATAATTGCCTTTATGAACAGCAGCCATGAACTCGTATACGCCGGACGCACCCAGTCCGGCCAGGGTTGGTGGATAAGCCCGCACAGTCATGACTTCCACGAACTGGTTGTCGTGCTGCAGGGCACCGAAGAAGTGCTTGTCAACGGGGGCCTGTTACGGGCCGGGCCGGGGCATGCCGTACTTTTTCCCGCACACTGCGTCCATGAGGAATGGTCCCTGGCGGAGGGGCCGCTGGAGACGCTTTATCTGGGATTCCGGAGCGGGGGGGGGGGGATGCCGGGGGAGCCCCTGACTTGTCCGGACCGCAAGGGACGCCTCCGGGAGTTAGTCGCCTGGATCTTTGCGGAACGCGACGCGTCGCTCCCCGGCGCGGTAAACGCCCGCACCGCCTACCTCACGGCGCTGGTTTCGGAATTTGTTCATCTGGCCACCGAGGGGGGGAATGATCTGGTGGACGAGGTGCGCACTTTCATCCGCGCCAATCTTTCGTCCCCCCTCACCCTGGACGATTTGGCCCGTTCCGCGGGGCTCAGCCGCTGTTATTTCATCCGCGCCTACAGAAAACTCACAGGTCTCACCCCCATGGAGGACCTGCGCCGCATCCGCGCGGAATCCGCGCGGCAGTTAATCCTGACCACGCGCCGCCCCCTAAAAACCGTGGCCCCTCAGGTGGGAATTTCCAGCGAATACCACCTCTCCCGTTTGCTCAAACAGGAACTGGGGGTGTCGGCAAGGTCATTGAAGGGGAAAGGCTAAACCCCCTTCCACCGCATCAAATAATCCCTGGCCACACGCAGATCCTCCAAAGCCTCGGCTGCATCGCACATGGGGGGCTGTTCACCCCGGACTGCGGCAAGGAAATTGCGCGCCTGGCAGCGCATGGCGTGCTCCCAGGGCAGTTGGGGGGAGCTGACCACGGGAGTGGCCCCGTTGCCGGGATCCCGCAGAATTTCCACCCGGCCGGGCCGGTTAAAGGCCATGGGTGCGGGCAGTTCCAGCTTCACATAGCCGTGCTCAAATGCGGCCAGCACCGACTCCTGCCAGTCCACCGTGGTGGTGAATGGGCTCATTTCGATGACACCCGGAACACCGCTTTCCGACCGGGCCACAAGGATTACCCCGGAGGGGTCCGCATGGGTCACCTCATAGGATTCCCCGAAAAAATGCCGGAGCAGGTTGACCTGGTGGATGTAATAATTCACAAAATCGATGTATTGGGCGTAGCCCCCGGCGTCCAGATCGGAGGGGGGGCGCTCCGTCTCCAGCACTTCCGGAACGTCACCCTCGTCCACCAAATCCCAAAATCCGCCCGCAATCCAGTCCCCGGCGGGCATCACCACCCGGACATACTTGAGCGCGCCCAGTTCGCCGCTCTTTTGAAAGGCGCGCACCTGCCCGACGGCGCACACGGTGGCGGGATCGCTGCGCTTGTGGTAGCCCACCATCACCCAGGTTCCGGAGGCCCGGATGATCTCCAGAAGTTTAACACCCGCCTCCAGCGAACCGGTCAGCGGCTTTTCAATGAAAAGGGGCCTGCCAAAGGAAAGCAGTTCAGGCAGCAACACCGCATGGCGCTGGAATGGCTGGGCGCAGACCACCGCGTCCAGCGGCTCCCGCTCCAGCATGGCGCGGAAGTCGTCGTACACGGCGGGCACACCGTATTTGGCGGCCACCCTTTCGCCCGTTTCACGCCGTATTTCGGCGAGGGCGACCACCCGGCACCCGGGCAGGGAGGCGTAGTTGCGCAGATGGGCACACTGGCCCATGCCGCCCACTCCCACGAATCCCACACGCACGGGCGCATTCGGGGACATTATGCGAATCTCCCAATCTTCGCCGCGACGAACCGGCCGCTCAGAGCGGTTTGATGACGATGTTGCGGAAATCGCAGCGGGTGCTGTGGTTCTGCAGGCCGATGAACCCGCCCAGGCGCTTCAGGCCGGGGTGATCCTTGACCTTGTCCATGTGCTCGCTGAGGTCGCCGTTGATGATTTGTTTTCCGTTCAGGGTGACCTGGATTTTCTGGCCCTGCACGCGGATGTTCATCTTTTCCCACTCACCCGCGGGCTTGGTGGCGCGCTCGGAGGGGGCGATGGTGGAATACACGCTGCCGCAGTACTGCCAGGGCTTCAGCGCCTTGTACTCGTCCGCGTAATCATCCAGCACCTGGATTTCCGAGCCCTCAAAGGCGGGGTTGCCCTCGCGGGGGGCGCGGATGAACACGCCGCTGTTGCCGCCGGCGGGCACCTTGAATTCGAGGGAGAGTTCAAAGTCGCCGTACTCGCCCATGGTGGAAAGCCATCCGCCGCCCTCGCCGTCGGTGAACAGCACGCCGTTTTCGACGCTCCAGGTCTTCTTTTCGCCGCCCACCTGCTCCCAGCCGTCCAGGTCCCGGCCGTTGAAGAGCGCCTTCCATCCGTCCGCCTCGGCCATCATTTTGCCCACGAAGGGTTCAATGGCCTCGGCCCAGCGCTTGTACCCCTCGCCGCTCAGGTGAAGCAGGTCGGGCATGATGTCCTTGGTAAGCTCGCCTTTCTCGTTCAAAAAAGCGCCGCCGATGTCCACGAACTCGACCATCGGGTCGGAATCCAGCTTGGAGAACAGGGCCGTGGCCTCGCGCAGTTTGGCCCGGAACTCCTCGGGAACGTCCGTGCGCGGAAAAATGGCCAACAGCAGGACGCGCGTCCCGGGCAGGCGCGAACGGAGCTTCGCCACAATCGCCTCAACGCCCGCGGCTATCTCCTCCGCGGTGTTGTCCCTGTGGTTGTTCGTGCCGATCATCAGCACCGCCACCTTCGGATTGATGCCGTCAATGTTGCCGTTGTCCAGACGCCACAGCACATGCTCGGTGCGGTCGCCGCCGATGCCAAGGTTGACCGCGTTGCGCGGCGCGTAATACTGCTCCCACACCTCCTTGCCGGCACCCTCCCAGCCGTGGGTGATGGAGTCGCCGATGAGGATCATGTCCACGTTGCCCTGCTTCACCCGGTCGTTGAAGCTGTTGTGGCGCGCCATCCAGTCCTTGCCCTCGCGCGGGGCGGGCACGGTGGATGGGGCCGCAAAGCCCTGCGCGGCAAAAATCACCACGGCCAGGGCGGACATCACAAGGAACTTCGCAAAAGGCTTCATTGTTGGCATGGGGGCATCCTCTTTTTTTCTGGTTGAAACCGTCTGGGAGTGTATACCCAACCATGGGGGAAAAAACAAACCGGCAAACCCGCGGCGTCCCGGCTACCGCCCGGTGAACCTGCCGGCCAAAGCGTCAAGCCGCCGCCGCATCTCCCTCATGGGCATGAAATCGCCCTTGCGCTCCGCGGCGGCAATCCCGTCCCGGTATGCGGCGGACGCCTCACCGTGCCGGTCCAGCCGCTCCAAAAGCATCCCCAGCCGAAGGTATGCCGCCGAATAATCCGGATGGGCGGCGACAGCCCGCGCATAGCACGCCGCAGCCTCGTCGGGCTTTTCCATCTGTGTCAGCGCCCCGCCCAGCCCCATGAGCGCCACCGCATCCCCTGGATCCATCTCAAGCACCTCCCGAAAAAGGGCCGCGCGTGATTCCGCCTCCCGCATAATCCGCGCCCGGTCGGCCTCCGCCATGCCGCGGACCCGTGCCGCATCAAAGTCCTTTTTGTCCTCCAGCAGCGCCGCCGCGGCCTTCTCCTCCTCCGCCTCGCGAATCATGCCTTTTGACTGGTAAAACTGGGAGAGATTGGCGCGTGCCATCACCGAATCCGGAAAATGTGCGGCCAGTCCGCGCATCACCATGATGGCCTCGTCCGTCCGCCCGAGCCTGTGCAGGAGCACGCCGAGAAGCTCCATCACGTCCGGATGGAGCGGATCAAGCACATGGGCCTTTTCAAGCAGGGCAACGGGTTTTTCCGGTGCGCCATCCAGGCCTCCGGCCAGATCCAGCGCCTCCCCGTAAAGGGCGGCCGCCCTCCCGGCCGATCCTGCGGGGGGAAAGAGGGGGAGGGGCCGTATCTCCGCGGCACCATACCCCGTGTTGTCCCCGCCATGCAGGCGCAGCACCCGTTCCGAACGCCAGTCCCTGCCAAGCCAGATCCAGCCCGCCATGCCCCCCCTGCCTTCCGGAAAAGCCCGTATCTCCCCGGCCTCCCCGGCTTTCTTCCCGTCCACCAACAACCGGGTGCCCGGGGGCGGGGGGCCGAAGGGGGGATTCTCCCACCACAACACCCCGGTCATGTACTGCCTGACCGTGCCATAAGCGCGAAGCCGCGCCACCACCTCCTGCCCGGTGTAGCAGCCCTTGTTCTCTGAAACCACATGCTCCGCCCAGGGGGTTTCAGACACAATGCACCGTCCAAAAGGGGGGATGGGAAGTTCTGTGAGCAGGGAAAAAATGGGCTGTTCAGCCCAAGAAATCACCCTGGCCCCGGAATCAGCCGCAAGATCGCGCATTTTATCCAAAAAAAGAGCCCCATCGGACGCGTCGGGAATGACAAACCATCCCTCCGGACCCGACTCAGGCATGCGCACGGCCAAGACCTCATGTCCGGCAAGTTCCAGCTCGGCAAAAGTCCCCGCCGACTGGGGCAACACCGCGGCGGCCTCCACTGGGGACAGTCCGGTGCCTGCTGCCAGGTACCAGGCGGCCTCCGGGCCGGTCACACGGAGAAAATCCACGCCTGAAGACATGCAGGAAGCCCTCACATCCTCCAGAAAAACATGGGATTCCACCCGTTCCATGAACGGGGACAGTGCGTCCCCGGGCATGAGCAGCCAGAATCCGTCCCGGTGGCGCAGCATGAGAAACAAGGAAAGAAGCCGCCCCTTCCTGTCCAGCATTGCATTCCAGCGGCAGGCCCCCTCCTTGACGGAAATGACATCCGCAGAGGTTTGGGAGTGGAGCCACACTGCGCAGTCGTTCCCCGACAATTCCATGACTGTCCAGCCTGAAACAACTGACACAGCAAGGGAGCCGGGCGAAAATGCGGCCTTTCCGGACGGGTTACCTCCGAATCCTCCGGCATCCATGCCGGTCACACGGAAAAGGACTCGCCGCAGCCGCAGGTGCCCGACGCATTGGGGTTCTGAAAGACAAAGCCCCGGCCCTGAAGCCCCCCCTGGTGGTCAAGCACCACAGAACGCAGGTACACCGCCGACTTCTTGTCAAGGTAAAAGAAAAGGCCCTTCTCTTCGATGACATGGTCGCCAGGGCGCATTTCGTCAAAATCGAGCACATACGAGAAACCGGAGCAACCGCCGCCCTTCACCCCCAGGCGCACACCCAAGCCCGTTTTTCCCTCCTTTTCGCGGAGGTTTTTCAACTGGGCAACAGCCCCTTCGGTTACGGTGACCAGCTTGGGGGAATGCGTCGCGTCCCGCATCGTCTCGCTCATCTGCTTGTTTCCTTTCGTTAAAACTCAGCCGCCCGCGGACGCGCCCTCGTCAACGGGATGCTTGTCCACCACGTCCTCAAGGACCTCAAGCAGTACTTCCACGTCCACGCCGTAGGCCTCGCAGACCTGCGAAATGGTCTCAAAATGGCTGATACCGCAGTGGGCGCAACCGCCGAGGTGGAACGCGGCAAACACCTCGCCCACACGGGGATGAACCGCCATTGCCTCGGCCACCGCCATGTCCGCATTAAAACGTTTCGCTTTTTCCTCGCTCATTTTGTTTTCCTTTTCTTTGCGAATGACCCGTTAACATCCGTCCAAAGGGGCTCTATTCCGCCGCGCACCGCGCCGGACACCCCCACCATACCCCCGGAAGACCCGCAGATCAAGACAAACTAGCCACTGTTTGCATCCCGGCATCCGCGCGGTTATCCTCTTGCCGGTCCGAAGGCACATGGAAGAATGGCAATGAACCTCATCCGCATCGCAAAAGTCGCCGATTTTTCCCTGGAAAACCCGGTGAAATCCTTCAAGATCATCGGCAGGCATGTCGCCGTTTTTCTGGAACAAAACGGCACACTGCGCGCCATGGAAGTGGGTTGCCGCCACCAAAACGCCAATCTTTTGCAGGGCAGACGGGAGGGTGACAAGGTCACCTGCCCCTGGCACGGATGGCAGTACAACCTTAAAACGGGGGAGTGCCTGCGCGGCGGAACCAACGCCCCCCTGCGCCCCCACCATTGCAAAGTGGAAAACGGCAACGTGTTCATATCGGCGCAGGCCGTGCCCGAAGGGGAAACGGTCCTCACGGCCTCCATCAACGCCAAATCAGAATAACATCACAAAAATCAGCGCCACCTCGATGAACAAATGCGCCAAAAAGGGCACCACCAGGTTGCGCCGCCTCAGCACATACCAAGTCATGGCAAGGGAAAAAACCACCATGCCACCCGTCTCCAGCAGGGGTTTTTGGAGATGATACAACCCTTCAGAGAGGGGCACCACCAGCCAGCCAAAACGGGGAAAATCCGTTGAAAAGCGCCGCAAAAGAAAATACCGGTGCAGAAATTCCCAAGCGGGCAGCCAGGAAACCACCCACAGCAGTTTCATCACCAAAAAGGAAAACCGGCCGCCGTTGGGAAACGCATGGGAACCGTAAAGTTCATACAAGGAGGGGATAAACTGGGTGGCAATCACCGCCACAAGGCCGATGAACGCCATTCCGGCCAGAATATACCAGTCTTTTGTTTGCACCCGGCGGGTGCTGAACATGCCCCATTCCATGCCCCAAAGAGACCAAAGAAGGGGGATAAGCAGCCACATGACCAGTTTAAACAGGTCAAATTCCCTAAAAACAGCGGCACCCAACCAGCCGCTCGGAAATGCTGGAAGCACATACTGAAAAATACCCTGCAAATCCGATAAACGCCATTCAAAGACCGCCCAATTTATTGTCTGGTTGGCATTGTTGGCGGCCATGGCATCATAAACAAGCACTGAAGCGACATAGGCAAGGACAACAAAACTTTTATAGGGCAACTGGCCGGAGGGCACCCACTCCACCGGGGGCAAAACCTCCCTGACGGCCGCGTTCACCCGGGGCCTGCGCGTGGGCGCGGCGGGCTGGGCTTTCTCCGCCTTTAGCGGTTGTTTGACCGGCTTTGGGCGGGCTGATTTAACAGGTGCGGGGGAAGGGGAGGCAAACAAATCACCCTGACCATCCTGCTCCTTTATGCGCGGCTTTCTGGGTGATTTTGATGTGCTTTTTATTCTTTTTTCGCTTTTTTTATTGTTTTCCGGGGTCATCTTTTTTGCTTTTCTTGGGATAGGGACAGCATTCAGCAACAGCACATCCGGAGCACTTTGGGGCGCGGGCGGCGCAGACAGCACGTCCGTGAAACACCATGAAATGGGAAAAAAGCGTCCATTTGTCCGCAGGCCACACCCTGCGCAGGTCCTTCTCAATCTTTGCCGGTTCGGTGTTTTTTGTGAATCCCAGCCTGTTGGCCACCCGTTTGCAATGGGTGTCCACAATCACACCCTGCCCGCCAAAACACTCGCCCATCACGGCGTTTGCGATTTTCCTGCCCACCCCCGGCAGTTTCAACAGTTCCTCCATGGAGCCGGGCACCTTGCCATCGTGTTTTTCCAACAGTATTTTGCTGGATTCCTGGATTGATTTGGCCTTTTGGCGGAAAAAACCGCAGGAATGGATGGCAGCCTCGAGTTCCGACCTTTGGGCGGAGGCAAAATCTGCGGGGCTCCGGTATGTCTTGAACAGGTCCCGGCAGACAATGTTCACCCGCGCGTCGGTGCACTGGGCGGCCAGAATGGTCATGACCAGCAGTTGAAACGGTGACTTGTAGTCCAGCGTGCAGCGCACATCGGGATAAGCGCGGGACAGCCGGTCATACACATCCAGCGCCCTGGCTTTTTCCGCGGCGCTCACGGCTTTCGAAGGCATTTCAAAAACTCCTCAACCGGCCGGCAGTTTAACACGTCCTCCCTGGTGAGCCATCCCTTGCGCGCAATGCCCACCCCGAAGGGGATGTTGCGCAACCCCTCCACCCGGTGCGCGTCGGGGCCAATGACAAAACGGGCCCCCTTGTCGCGGGCGCGCCGGAGATGCCGCCAGTCCATGTCAAGCCGCCGCGGGTTGGCGCTGATTTCTATGGCCACGCCGTTGGCAACCGCGGCGTCCACAACCTTGTCCACATCAAGGGGGTACCCGGGGCGTGTGAGCAGCAGACGCCCCGTGGGATGGCCGAGTATCATGGTGTGCGGTTTTTCCAGGGCCTTGATTACCCGGCGCGTGGCCTCATCCTTTGACATTTCCAAATGACTGTGCACGGAGGCGATGACCACGTCAAAAGTGGCCAGCACGGAGTCGTTATAGTCCAGCCATCCGTCCCGGTGGATGTCCGATTCAATCCCCTTTAAAATCCGCACACCGCCGGAGCGTCGGTTGATCTCGTCAATCTCCAGGTGCTGCCGCGCGACCCGTTCCGGTGAAAGGCCGTTTGCCTGGCCCGCCGAGCGGCTGTGGTCGGTTATCACCAGGTATTCAAACCCCATGTCCGCCGCCTCCCGCGCCATCTCTTCCAAGGTGTTCACCCCGTCGGACCAGGTGGAATGGCAGTGAACCACGCCGCGCACATCCCCTTCCCGAATCAATTGGGGAAACGCGCCCACCTCCAGTTCTCCTGCGCCTTCGCGCAGTTCCGGCGGCACGAAAGGCAGTCCCAGCGCGTTGTACACCCCCTCCTCACTGCCACAGGGCACAGGGGAACCATCCGCCCTGGAAAGCCCTTTCGCACCGAGTTCCAAGCCCTGCTCACGGGCCCGCTGGCGCAGGGCCAGCGTGTGCGCCCTGGAGCCGGTGTGGTGGATGAGGGCAAACGGGTGGACGGCGGGGGGGACCGCATGGAACCGGGCGGGAATACCCGTGTTAAGCCTGACGGTGACATTGTCCGGACGCCTGGAAACCACCTCCGCCACGCCAGGGGCGCGCATGAACCGCTCGAGAAGGGGCCGCGGCGCGTCCGCGGTGGCGATAATCCGCACGTCCCGCACGACCTCCCGGTGACGCCGCACATCACCCGCAATTTCAGGCATCTCCGCGCAACCGTCTCCGCCCAGCCAGTCTCGAAGTTCCAAAGCCGACTCAAGGGCTGTGTTTAGACGATACAAGCCCCTTCTTTCCTCAAGAAATTCGATGCTTTCCAGCACCTTGTCCTGAAGCGCCCGCCCATACCCCTTGATGCCCGCCAGTTCCCCCGTCTCACAGGCATGGTGCAACCTCTCCAGGGAGTCAATTCCGTGTTCCCTGTACAGGGCTATAACCCGTTTCGGCCCCAATCCCTGCACACGCAGCAGTTCAATCACCTGTTCAGGGTACTTGACCCGCAGTTTTTCCAGAAATTCAATCCGTCCGTGGGCGAGGTATTCCAGAATCTTCTTCTCAAGCGCCTCGCCGATTCCCTCCAGTTCCCGCAACCGCCCCTCCGCAGCCACCTGCTCCACCGGCGCGTCCAGCGCCTCCAGCACCCGCGCGCCCTGGGTGTAGGAACGGATCTTGAACGGGTTTTCCCCCTCCATCTCAAGCAGATGGGCCGTCTCGTCGAAGAGATCCGCTATTCTTTTGTTGGTTGAAAGCACCAGACAGGACCCCGTATTTATTTCACCGCAACCGGTCCACGTCATTGTATACCATTCACCCGGCCCCGGTCATTGCCCGGCGGTTGAAAATAATGCCGTCCGTGCGGGAACGCCTCCGTGCACGGAATTGTTCCAGTCCGTATAATGCACGCAAAACCATCCCCGCACGGGGCGACAGGAGCCATGCCATGCAGGAAAACGGTAGTCTCGTCGCTGTGACTCTCCAGGACAGGGTGCTTGAAATACGGCTCAACCGTCCGGAAAAGAAAAACGCCCTGAACGGGGAGATGTATTCGGCCATGACGGAGGCGCTCCAAAACGCCTCAGCCAGTCCGGAAACCAGGGTGGTGCTCTTTGCGGGCGGGCCCAACTGTTTCACCAGCGGCAATGATCTCATGGACTTCATGACCGGCATGTCCGCGGGTGAAAACCATCCCGTGGTCCATTTCCTGCGCGCGCTGCTCTCCTTTGAGAAACCCATGATCGCGGCGGTCAACGGCGCGGCCGTGGGCATTGGCACCACACTGCTGCTCCATTGCGACCTGGCCTACGCCTCCGGCGACGCATGGTTCCAAATGCCCTTTGTGAACCTGGGCCTCTGCCCCGAGGCCGCCTCCAGCGTGCTGCTCCCCCTGGCGGCCGGCCCCCGCCGAGCCTCGGAAACCATCCTCCTTGGGAGGCGCTTTTCGGCCGAGGATGCGCACTCCTGGGGCCTGCTGAACGGCCTCACCGCCTCCGGGCAGGCGGATGACGCGGCCCGTGATGCGGCGCGCCTTCTGGCCGCCCAGCCGCCTGAGGCGGTCAGGGTGTCCCGCCGCCTGCTGCGCGAACCTTTCCGCCAGGCCGCCGAGGACGCGCTGAACCGCGAACTTGCCGCGTTCCTCGCCAGGCTCACCTCGCCGGAAGCGGCGGAGTCCTTTGCCGCGTTCTTTGAAAAACGCCCCCCCGATTTCTCAAAGTTTTCATGACCCGGCAAATACGGGAATTGGGCAGGAAGGCATGTGCCTGTTTCCCAATGGCTTACGAATCCCTTGGACCACGGGCGGCGCCTCCCGGTTTGGCCCCCATTCGCGCCCGGGCGGAGGTTGATTACGCGCCGCCGACACCGGATGCGTATCGCAATTCCCCGGGTTCATCTGCTACACTTTGCCTGTCAGGGTGCCGCCGCAAGGCAAACGCCCGGCGGGAACGGGTGTTCTCCCGTGTTGAACCCCCCATTCCGGACTTCGGCAACCGCCCTTTTTATGATTTGGAGACCCGAAACGCATGCCCAAGAAAAATTCTCGGCAGGAATTTTTGACCCTGTTCGGCTTCCTTCTGGTGGTGGCGCTGTTTTTGTCAAACGGCTTTGTGGCGCGCATCTCCGCCGAAGAAGAGGAAGTGGACGTCTACAAGGAACTGGAACCCATCGGCGTGGTGCTGGACATCATGCTCCGGGAATACGTCCGCGATGTTGACATGAAGAAGGTGGTGGAGGGGGCGCTCGGCGGCATGATGGGGTCGCTGGACAGAAACACCTCCTTCATCACCGCCGAAGAGCTTGAGGCCATGCGCGAGGACACCAAGGGCGAGTTTGAGGGCATCGGCGTGTCCATCATGCTGGATGACGATCAGAACATTTTCGTGTTCCACCCCATCCCCAACTCCCCGGCGGCGCAGGCCGGCATCAAGCCCTTTGACCGCATTGTGGCGATTGACGGCAAGTCCACCAAGGGAATGACCACGGCGGACGCGGCGGGACTGATCAAGGGCCGCAGGGGCACCACGGTGCGCCTGACCCTGCTCCGCAAGCCCAAGGACGCCCCCGAAGACGCCCCCGGCGAGACCCTCGACATCGAGGTGCGCCGCGACACCGTTCCCCTGGAGAGCATCAAGGAGGCGCAGATGCTCAAGGACGGCATCGGCTACCTCCGCCTGAGCGACTTCAAGGACAACACCAGCGCGGACATGGCCAAGCGCATACAGGAATTCCTTGACGCGGGCATGAAGGGCCTTGTGCTGGACCTGCGCTGGAACCCCGGCGGCCTGCTCACGGCATCCAAGGAGGTGAGCGAGCTTTTCCTGCCCAAGGGCTCGCTGGTCACCTACACCCGGGGCCGCACGGGCAAGGACGGCAACGCCAACAAGGACGACATGCGCCTCGTCACAAACAGAAAGCCCGTGCTTCCCGAGGGGCTGCCCATGATCATCCTGGTGAACGACAGCACGGCCAGTTCGGCGGAAATCGTCACCGGAGCGCTCCAGTTCCACGAGCGCGCCCTGGTGCTTGGCGAAAAGACCTTCGGCAAGGGCAGCGTGCAGACCATCATCCCCCTGCAAAAGCCCGCCAACACGGCGCTGCGCCTCACCACCGCCCTGTACTACACCCCGGCAAACGTGACCATCGACCATCAGGGCATCCTCCCGGACATCGAACTCAAAATGACGCGCACCGAGGCCGAGGCGCTGGCGAAACAGCTCGCCGCCTCCTTCGAGGACAATCCCGAAAACCAGTACAGGCAGAACCACGGGCGCATGACGGAACACCCCGCCACGGACGAGACCGTGGACGACACGCAACTTTTAAAGGCGTGGGAGCTGCTCCGCAACGGCACGCCCCTGGCGGATCTGATTAAACAGCACCACCGGGACGTCCATGACACACAGATGACCGCCGAGGACGCCGCCGCGCGGAACGGCGCGCCGGCGGAGGCGGCCCCGGCCGAAGCCCCCGCCGCCACCGAGCCCGCGGAAACCGCGCCTGAACCGCAGGAGGGGGAGGAAGCCCCCGCCGAGCCGGTCTGGTAGGGGGACCGGCAAATTGCGCGCACAAGAACGGGAAAACAACCGGCTCCGGCCGGTGACCATCGAGCGCGGCTTCACCAAGCACGCGGCGGGTTCCGTCCTGGTGTCCTTCGGCGACACCCGGGTGATATGCACGGCCATGTTTGAGGATCGCGTGCCCGCATGGCTCAAGGGCTCGGGCAAGGGGTGGGTCACTGCGGAATATGCCATGCTCCCCGGAGCCACAGCCACACGGGGCAGCCGTGACAGCAACACCAAAGGGCGTGCCCAGGAAATCAGCCGCCTGATTGGAAGATCACTGCGCGCGGTCACCGACCTTCCGGCAATGGGCGAGTGCCAGGTGACCATTGACTGTGATGTGATTCAGGCGGACGGGGGCACGCGCACCGCGGCCATCACCGGCGCGTGGGTGGCCCTGCATGACGCCTTCCAAACCTCGGTAAGGCGTGGACTGCTCAAGGTTCCGCCGCTGCGGGGCGAATGCGCGGCGGCAAGCGTGGGACTGGTGGACGGGGAACTGCTGCTCGACCTGGATTACCTGGAGGATGTCCGCGCGCAGGTGGACATGAACGTGGTGATGGATGGGAGGGGCAGGCTCATCGAGGTGCAGGGCTGCGCCGAGGGGGAACCCTTCCCGCGCGCGACCCTGGACGACTTGATTGCCCTGGCGGAAACGGGAATTCAACACCTGACACAACTTCAGCGGGAGTCCGTATCCAATGACTGAGACACTGCTCATCGGTTCTGGAAACCTGAAAAAGGCGCGGGAACTCGCGGAGCTCCTCGCGGGGCTGCCCTGGGAGGTGAAATCCCTGCGTGATTTCCCCGCCGTTGAGGAGCCCGAGGAAACGGGCAAAACATTTGAGGAAAATGCGGCCCTGAAGGCCCGGTATTACGCGGCGCATTTTGGCGTCCCCTGCATCGCTGATGATTCCGGGCTGGTGGTGGACGCCCTCGGCGGCGCGCCCGGTGTGTATTCCGCAAGATATGCCGGACCAAGGGCCACCGACGACGACAACAACGCCAAGCTGCTCGACGCCCTGGAGGATTTCCTCTGGCATGAGCGGACCGCCCATTTCTTCTGCGCCGCCGCCTTTTGCCGCCCGGGTTCGGACGCCGTCCACATTGAGACGGGACGCGTCAACGGCCATATTTCCATGGAACCTTTTGGATCGGGCGGATTTGGCTATGACCCCCTTTTTGTGCCGGAGGGATTCGACCAGACCTTTGGCGAAATGGGCAGCGATGAAAAACACGCGCTCAGCCACCGCGGGGAGGCCTTCCGCAAAATGCGGGTTTACCTGGAATCCCTGCGATGACGCAGGTTCTTCCCGCAAATGCGGAGGGGATGGGGCGGGCGGTCGCCCTTTTGCGGGAGAATCAGGTGGTCGCGTATCCCACGGAAACCGTGTATGGTCTGGCGGTCAACCCCTTTTCCGGGGCCGCCCTGGATGCCCTGTTCAGTGTGAAACTGCGCGACCGGGGCAAGCCTGTTTTGATGATAATCGGCTCGCAGGCCCATCTGGCGGGACTGGCCGCCCCCCCCTCGGAACGGGCGCGGAAATGCATGGAGGCCTTCTGGCCGGGACCGCTCTCGCTGCTGCTTCCCGCGGCGGAGGGGCTGTCACCGCTGCTCACCGGGGGAAACGCGAAGATTTGCGTCCGCTGCCCGGGGCTTGGGCTGGCGCGGGAGTTTTGTGACGCCTGGGGCGGTGCGATCACCTCCAGCTCCGCCAATCTTTCCGGCGCAGAACCGGCGCGCACGGCGGCGGCGGCGCTCATCCCCGGTGTGGCGGGAGTGCTTGACGGGGGCGCCTTGGGGGATTCCATGCCCTCAACGGTGTATGATCCGGACGGGGACATGGTGCTCCGAGAGGGGCCGGTAACCCCGGAAATGCTTCGGCGGGTTCTTTAGGGGACCATCCGGGCTGGACGAAAGGAACATTGCCATGATTATTGCCGTGGGTTGCGACCACGCGGGATACGAGGGGCCGCCGCCCCTGTACAAGGACGCCATCGTGAACCATCTGCGGAACGCGGGGCATGAAGTGGTGGACTGCGGCGCCTTCGGCCCGGAGTCCGTGGACTATCCGGACTATGCCGGGAAAGTGTGCCGTGCGGTGCTGGAGGGCGGCGCGGATCTGGGCATCCTGCTCTGCGGCACGGGCATCGGCATGAGCATCGCGGCCAACCGGCATCCCGGCATACGCGCCGCCGTGTGCACAACAAGGGACATGACGGTCCTGTCGCGCACCCATAACAACGCGAACATCCTCTGCCTTGGAAGGCGCGTGCTGGCCATCGGGGAATGCCTTGACCTGGTTGACCTTTGGCTGTCCACCCCCTTCAGCAACGGGGAACGCCACGCGCGCCGCGTCTCCAAGCTGGGCTAGACCGATTCAGGAGCTCCCTTCCCATGAAAAATCTCACCCCGGGTGAAATTGTTCTTGAGCTGGACCGGCATATCATCGGTCAGCGCGAGGCCAAACGCAAGGTGGCCATCGCCCTGCGCAACCGCTGGCGCCGCCAGCAGCTCAGCGAGGAGCTGCGCGACGAGGTCGCCCCCAAAAACATCCTCATGATCGGCCCCACGGGCGTGGGCAAAACAGAAATCGCCCGCCGGCTCTCCAAACTGGCCGACGCCCCCTTCATCAAGGTGGAGGCTTCCAAATTCACCGAGGTCGGCTATGTGGGCCGCGACTGCGAGTCCATGATCCGCGAACTCACCGAAGTCGCCGTTAAAATGGTGCAGGCGGAAATGCGTCAGGAATGCGAGGCCAAGGCCCGTGAAAACGCGGAAAAACGCCTTCTTGACATCCTCTATCCGGGGCGGCGCCCACGGCCCCCCATGCAGTCTTTCCGTCCCATGGATCCCGCCTCGGGCGATGAGGGACCGGCAAAAAACCTGTCACCCGAGGAAACGGAGGACCGGGCGAGGGAGCTTATCGCGGCGAAACTGGCGGCGGGCGAACTGGAGGACCGCGAGGTGGAGGTGACGGTGAGGGAATCGGGCTCCAATGCGATGATGCAGGTCTTCGCAGCGAACGGCATGGAAGAAATGGGCATGAACATGCAGGAAATGCTCGGCCGCATGATGCCCCAAAAGACCAAGAGCCGCAGGGTCAAAGTGTGTGAGGCCCGGGAAATCCTTATTCAGGAGGAACTCCAGGAACTGATCGACATGGACCTGGCCGCCCGGCGCGCCATTGAACGCGTGGAAAACACGGGCATTGTGTTTCTTGATGAAATTGACAAAATCGCCGGAAGGGGCGCGCCGGGACACGGTCCCGATGTCTCCCGGGAGGGCGTCCAGCGCGACATCCTGCCCATTGTGGAAGGCAGCACCGTCATCACAAAACACGGCCCCGTGCGCACGGATCACGTGCTTTTCATCGCGGCGGGTGCCTTTCATGTAACCAAGGTGTCGGACCTGATTCCCGAGCTTCAGGGACGTTTCCCGATTCGTGTGGAACTTGCAAGCCTGACTGCCGACGATTTCGTGCGCATCTTGCGCGAAACGGAAAATTCACTCATCCGCCAGTATGAGGCCATGCTTGCCACGGAAGGGGTGGATTTGTCCTTTGACGCCGACGCCATTGCCGCGATTGCCGAATTTTGCCAGCAGGTGAACAATGAATCCGAGAACATCGGCGCGCGAAGGCTCCATACCATCATGGAATACCTGCTGGAGGACATCTCCTTTGACGCCAGGGACTTGTCCGGCTCAAGCATTTGCATATCCGCCGAGATGGTGCGGGACCGCCTGAAGAACACGGTGGAAAAGCAGGACCTGACCCGGTATATCCTGTAACCAATTGGGGAACATTCGTTTATGAGGAAATTCCCTTTTTTGGAACAGGCGGGGTTGCGGGTGGCGGCCATCTCGGATCTCTCCGACGGGGACTGTGCCCGAAATGCCACGAACCCTGAAGCGTGCCGCGATTTTTTGCAAAGATGCGATGCGCCTCCCCAACAGTTGGCGCGGGTAAAACAGGTGCATGGTGTCACCATTCTTTCCGTTGACAGTCCGGCGGATGTTGCGGACGCCCCTGAGGCGGACGGTCTAATAACCTGCAATCCTGATGTGGTGCTGGGAATTTCCGTGGCCGATTGCGTGCCCTTGTGGCTGTATGATCCCTGCAACAGTGCCGTTGCCCTGCTTCACGCGGGACGGGAGGGAACTGTTGCGGGAATAGCCCGGCTGGGGGTAAGCGCCATGGTTGCCCAATTTTGCAGCCGCCCTGAGCATCTTCTGGCGGTCATCGGTCCCTCCGCCGGTCCCTGCTGTTATGAGGTGTCCTCCGAAATGGCCGCCGATCTTGAAAAGCAGGGGGTGGCCATGCGGGGAAGAAACGTGGATCTCTGGGGGGAAAACACGCGGCAACTCCTTGAATCAGGGGTAGTTACAGCCCATGTCCATGCCGCCGCCGAGTGCACCATATGCGGTCCGGGTTACCATAGTTTCCGGCGTGAGGGGGGGAGGGCCCGAAATCTGGCTGTGGCCCGGCTTTAGACCCAAACCCAACCCGCCCCGGATGCGCGCATAAAATTCCACCCAACAATTTATGAGAAAAGAGGTTGCACAATTCCGCCCCGTTGTGATAGCATAATTTTCCCAAGAGAGTGACTTTATCCGAAAGTGGGTCGCGACCCACTTTTTTTATTGTTCAAGATGGTTATTTTAACCATCGTATGGCGTTGTTTTGGCTAAAAACGGGAGTAGACATGTCGGCTGATGAAATTGTCCGGACGGCTTGGGCCATGTTCGAACCCGAACTGCTGGCGCAGGGGTACGAACTGGTCGAAGTGGAATACGGACGCCAGGACGGCTCCCAGGTTTTGCGCATATATATTGACAAGGAAGGTTCCGGTATCAGCTTGGATGACTGCACCAAGGTCACCCATCTGCTGAACCCCCTCCTTGACGCCAATGATTTTGTCGGGTGCGGCTACCTCCTTGAGGTTTCCTCCCCCGGTATTGACCGTCCGCTCCGCAAACCGGAACATTTTCTCCGGTATGCGGGGGAGGCGGTTAAAGTGGTCACCCAGACCGCCGTGGGCGGCAGAAGCCGCTTCAGCGGCGTGCTGAAGGGTTTTGACGACGGCATGGTCCTTTTGGACGTGGACGGAGAGACCGTTTCTGTTTATTTGGAAAATGTGAAAAAGGCTCGGTTGAACCGATAACGCCATAGTGAGGGTGCAGCCTTGGCTGATGAACTTAAAATCGCTCTTGAACAGATTGAGAAGCTGAAAAGCGTTGACCGGTACACGCTGCTGGAGGCGATCCGCAGCGCGCTGGAGAAGGCCGCCCAAAAAGGGGTGAACCGCGCCTCCAACATCACTGTGGACGTTGATCCGCACACGCTCGCCTTCCATGTGTTTGAAATCCGCACCGTCACGGACGTGGTGGTGGATCCCTCCTCCGAGATTTCGCTTGAGGAGGCGCTCAAGCTGAATTCGGATGTGGTGCTGGGCAACAGGCTCAAGGTGCCCGCGGAACCGAAGGATTTCGGGCGCATCGCGGCGCAGACAGCGCGGCAGGTCATCATCCAAAAACTCAAGGAGGCGGAGCACGACCGCATCTACGGCGAATTCAAGGAGCGCGAGGGTGATCTGGTTTCGGGCTCTGTGAAGCGCATTGTCAACGGCAACCTCATTGTGGGCATCGGCCAGGTGGACGCCATTGTGATGCTGAGCGAGCAGTCCCCCAGAGAGCGCTACAAGGTCGGCGACCGCATCCGCGCCCAGGTAATCAAGGTGGAAAAGGCCCAGAAGGGCACGTCGGTCAAGTTGTCGCGGACCTCGCCCGATCTCGTGCGCAGCCTTTTCGAGGGCGAGGTTCCCGAGATATACGAGGGCGTCGTGGTCATCAAGGCCATTTCACGCGAGGCCGGCAGCCGCACGAAGGTTGCGGTGATGTCAAAAGACGCGAATGTGGACCCCGTGGGCGCCTGCGTGGGCCTCAAGGGTTCGCGCGTGCGCGCGGTTGTCGAGGAATTGTCCGGGGAAAAGATTGACATTGTCCGCTGGGTGGACGACCCGGTGCAATTGTGCATCAATGCGCTCAACCCCGCCGACATACTGCGGATCCACCTCAACCCGGACACAAAGTCAATACAGGTGATCGTGCCGCAGGACCAGCTTTCGCTGGCCATTGGCAAGCGCGGCCAAAACGCCCGGCTTGCGTCCAGGCTGCTTGGCTGGAACATAGACATACGCGGTGACAAGGAAAACGAAACACCGGAGCGGCCCGAAGGCGCGGAAACCGGGGAGGATGACGGCGGCAGCGTGGAACAGTCTTAAGAAATGGTTTTTTTCCCAGCAAACAGGCCGGCGAGGGGTTTAAAACCCGGCGCCGGAGATTCGTGCCGGTTGTATGATTCCCGATGGTCTGGAGGTGTGACGTAGATGCCGACAATCACCAGTCTTAGCAAAAAGCTGGAAATGAGCGCCGACGAGGCGCTTGATTATCTCCGCAGGCTCGACTTTGCCGTTGAGACCGTGGATTCCGAACTTGACGACTCACAGGTCGAAGCGTTGATGGATATTGACGAAGATCCCGACGCTTTTGACCGGATGATTGAGAAAAAGCGGAAGGAGGAGGAGGCCAAGGCGAAAAAGGCCAAGGCCGCCGCGAAAAAAAAGGCCCCCGCAAAGAAAAAGGCAGACGCGAAGAAGGATGACGACGGGGCCGGGGCGGCTGAACCCGAGCAGGAAGCCACACCGCAGCCTGAAGCGCCCGTGGCAACCATCATCACAGAGGATGAACCTGCCGCACCGGTTGCGGACATCCTTGTGGAATCCCCGGTCCAGGATGAGACTGTGGAAGTTCCCGCGCCCGCAGCGCCTCCAGTGGAAGAGGCCGCAGTGGAAACGGAACCCCACGAGGCGGAGAGCATCGACAAGCCCCTTGCGGATACGGCACCCGCCGCCGTGGCGGTTATCGACGCCGAGCCCGCCGAAAAACCGCACACGAGCAAGGCGGAAATCATCGACGAGTCCGATCCTGCCGCGGAATCCGCCGCGCTTCTGGAGGCGGCCGTCGCCCACAAGCATGCGGAGCATGGCTCCGGGGGCGCGCTGGCCGAGGCTGAGCGCATCCATGAGGAGGAGCTGCTCCGCAAGACGCAGCGGGAAAAAGAAAAACCCGCCAAACCACCCATCGCCGTGCCCGATCCGGATGTGGTGGCGCAGGTTATCGCCAGGGACCGGGAGCGCAAAATGCGCAAGGAACAGGCCCCCCGCGAACGCGCCGAACGCGGTGCCCCCCGGGACGCGAACACCGGCGCGCCCCCGGCTGCGGGCGGGGTGGGCTCCGGCCGCTATAAGGCGCCGACCACCATCAATTTCGGACCCGACGCGCGTCCCGGCGGCGGACGCGGCGGCGAAAAACACGGCGCATCCGGCAAAACCGCCAAACAGAAGCAGAAAAAGGCCGAGCGCCTCCGCCTGCTCGAGGACAGCCTCCGCCGCGAGGCCGCCGCCGCAGTCAAGGACTTCCAGTCAGGCAGCACCATGGTGGGCGGCAAGAAAAAGCGGAGAAAATACCGCGGCGAGGACGGTGAGGGCCTTGAGAAAGACCCGAATTTCTCCGGAGTCATCACCATCGAGGACTCCATCACCGCCGAACAGCTCGCAAACCAGATGGACATGTCCGTCACAGAGCTGATTCTCGAACTGATGGACATGAACATCCTGATCACAAAGAACCAGACCATAGATTTGGACACAGTCCGCCAGTTCGCCGAAAAGCACGGCTTTGAGATTGAAATGTCCATCCCCGAAGAGGAGGAGGTGTTCCGTGAGGAACCCGATTCCCCGGAATCACTGGTGCGCCGCTCCCCCGTGGTCACCGTCATGGGCCATGTGGACCACGGCAAAACGACCCTGCTGGACAAAATCCGGTCGGCGAATGTTGCGGAGGGCGAAGCCGGCGGCATCACCCAGCACATCGCCGCCTATTCGGTCCAGCTGCCCAACGGCAAGGTCACCTTCCTGGACACGCCGGGCCACGAGGCATTCACCCAGATGCGCGCGCGCGGCGCCCATGTCACCGACGTGGTGGTTCTTGTGGTGGCCGCGAACGACGGCGTGAAACCCCAGACGGTGGAGGCCATCGACCATGCGAAGGCCGCCGAGGTTCCCATTGTGGTCGCCATCAACAAGTGCGACATGCCCGCGGCCCAGCCCGACAAGGTGCGGCAGGAGCTGACCCAGTACGGCCTGCTGGACGAGGCATGGGGCGGCAAGACGATTATGAAGAACATCTCCGCCAAAATGGGCGAAGGTGTTGACGATTTGATGGAGTTGCTTGTGCTCCAGTCCGACATGATGGACCTCAAGGCCAACCCGTCCAAGCGCGCCCGGGGCGCCGTGATCGAGTCCGAGATCACCGTGGGGCAGGGCCCCGTGGCCTGGGTGCTTGTCCAGAACGGCACGCTCCGCGTGGGCGACGCCTTCCTTGCCGGGTCCACCTACGGGCATGTGCGCAACATGACCAACTCGCGCGGCGAGGAGATACAGGAGGCCGGCCCCTCCACCCCCGTGGTGGTCACCGGCTTCAGCTCCCCGCCCGACGCGGGCGACGTGTTCATTGTGACGGCGGATGAGCGCGCCGCCCGGGGCATCGCGGAAAAGCGCCTGGCGGCCGCGCGCCTCAAGCGCGGTCCGGCGGTGAAGCACATGACCCTGGAGGATTTCCACGCGCGGGTTTCCGGCAGCGACCAGAAGACGCTGAACATAATCATCAAGGCGGACGTGCAGGGCTCCGCGGACGTGCTGACCACCAGCTTCGGCAAAATCGGCAACGAGGAGGCCAAAGTGTGCGTGGTGCACGCGGGCGTGGGCGGCGTCAACGAATCCGACGTGCTCCTTGCCAGCGCCAGCGACGCGGTCATCATCGGCTTCCATGTCACGGCCAACCCCAAGGCCAAGAAGCTGGCCGAGCAGGAGGGCGTGGACATCCGCACCTACCGCATCATCTACGAGGCGCTGGACGAGGTGAAAAACGCCCTGGAGGGCCTGCTTTCCCCGGACAAGAAGGAGGTCACCTTCGGCCATGTCGAAGTCAGGCGTGTTTTCCGCTCCTCCGCCCTCGGAAACATCGCCGGTTGCTATGTGCTTGACGGCGAGGCCCAGCGCGGCGCGAAGGCGCGCCTGGTGCGCGACAGCGTTGTGATCTATGACGGAAAGATAGAATCCCTCCGCCGCGAAAAAGACGACGCCCGATCGGTGCTCGCCGGGTTCGAGTGCGGACTGAAGCTTGAACGGTACGAGGATGTCCAGGTCGGCGACATAGTCGAGGTTTACCGCATCGAGGAGGTCGCCAAACTTCTTGGGTAATCCGGGCCGCTGACATGACCATAGGCGTTCTTTACCTGGAGATTCTCGTGCCCGGGGCGCGTTCCCTGAAGGACAAGCGCGGCGTGCTGAAAAGCCTGAAGGCCAGGATGCATGACCGGTTTAACTGTTCCGTTGCCGAGACAGGGCACCAGGACACGTGGGGTCGTAGCCAGATTACCGTCTGCGTGGTCAGCGGCGAATCGCGCCACGCCAACACCCAGCTGAACGAGATCGTGAATTTTGTGTCGTTGCGCCACGACGCGCAACTGGCCGACTACCGGATAGAAATGCTATGACAGAAAAAGGACGCGCCAGCCGGGTGGCCGAGCTGGTCCGCGAGGAAACAGCCAAACTGCTGATGAAGGGCATCAAGGATCCCCGCATCGGATTTGTCTCCGTGATGTCCGTGCGCATGTCCAGCGACCTGCGCTACGCGAACGTCTACGTGAGCCTTTACGGCAGTGAATCGGAGCGGAAAAGCTCCCTTGTGGGCCTCCGGAATTCCGCCGGCTGGATCCGCAGGGAAATCGGCAAGCACCTGCGGATGCGCCACACGCCCGAGGTCCGCTTCTTCCCGGACGACACGCTGGACACGGTGTATCATCTGGAGGAGGTTTTTCAGGAAATACACGAGGACCAGCAGCACACCCCCATGCTGGAGCTCAGCCTGGAGGAGGCCGCCGCCGAACTTGACCGCGCCGACTCGCTTCTGCTCATCACCCATGTGCACCCCGACGGCGACGCCATTGGCAGCATGCTGGGCCTTTGCCACATGCTCAAGGCCCGGGGGAAAACCCGCATAGCCATGGCAATCGACGGGGACATCCCCAGAATTTACAAAAGCCTTCCCGGCGCCAAATCGATTCTCGGCGCGGACGACGACCGTCCGTTCTACGACCTTGCGGTCATGCTGGACTGTTCGAGTTTTGACCGCATCGGCGCGCTCGGGGAGTGGATTGAGCCCGGAAAACGGCTCTTGGTGCTCGACCACCACACCGGCCCGGGACCGCACGGCGCGTCAGGGCACATTGACACCTCGTGCGCGGCGACGGGCGAGCTGATTCTTATGCTTTTTGACGCCGCGGGGGTGGAGCTTTCCCCCGCAGCCGCGCACTGTCTTTATGTGGCGCAGGCGACCGACACCGGCGGCTACCGCTTCTCAAACACGACCGACCGCAGCCATGACATGGCGGCGCGGTTCATCCGCGCGGGGGTTGACGCGGGCGCGGTGAACAGGGAGGTGCTTGGCGTTGTGTCCAGGCCCAAATTTGAACTGCTCCGGCGCGTCCTCAACCGCGTGGAAATCACCTGCTCCGGGGCCCTCGCCTCCTCCTGGGTCACCAGGGGCGACATCACCGAGGTCCAGGGACTGCAGGAGGACACCGACGGGCTGATAAACCACCTGATACAGGTCGAGGGCGTCCGTGTGGCGGCCCTTTTTTCGGCCCTGGAACCGGACACCACCAAGGTGAGCATGCGAGCCGCGCCCGATTTTGACTGCGCGGCCTTCTTGAACGATTTTGGCGGCGGTGGACACAAGGCGGCCGCCGGGGCGACGCTCGACATGCCCCTTGCCGGCGCGCAATCCACCGTGCTTGAGGCGCTGGTCCGCGCGCTTTCCGCCGTGGCAGAACGTCCGGAGGGCGGGGAATGAACGGCCTCCTCCTGGTTGACAAGCCCGCCGGCGTGACCTCCCATGACGTGGTGGACATGATCCGCCGCGCATCCGGCCTGCGCCGCATCGGCCACACGGGCACGCTCGATCCCGGCGCCACCGGTCTCCTCGTGCTTTGCCTGGGCCAGGCCACACGACTTTCCGAATACCTCACCGGCCTCGACAAGGTGTACGAGGGGCGCATGAAACTCGGGGTTGTCACCGAATCGTATGATTTGGACGGCGCAGTGGCGGAGGAGCACCCGGTCCCCGCCCTCACCTCCGGCGACATCCAGCGGGAATGTGACCGGTTTGTCGGGGAAATTCAGCAGGTGCCCCCCATGATGAGCGCCGTGAAGGTGGGGGGGAAGCGGCTGTATAAAATGGCGCGGAAGGGCGAGGTGATTGAGCGCCAGCCCAGGCCGGTCCAGGTGCATGACTTTACGGTCACCAGCTGGGAGCCCCCCTTTGCGGGCCTTTGCGTTAAATGCGGCAGCGGCACCTACGTCCGCAGCCTTTGCCACGAGGTGGGGCAGTCGCTGGGCTGCGGCGCGGCGCTGGCCTCGCTCCGGCGCACCGTTGTCGGCCCTTATTCGGTTGACCAGGCGGGAACAACGGATGCCTTCACCGATCCCGGCACGGTTGCGGCAAGGCTTATCCCCATGGACGACGCGCTGACCATGCCCTCAGTCACCGTGGACGGCGTGCACGAAGCCGTTGTGATGACCGGCGGCGCGGTTTCCTGCGGCAACCTCGATCCGGCCGCACTGCCGGAGGACGGGCTAATCCAGATAAAAAACTGCGACGGACGGCTTCTTGCCATTGCGGTGGCGAGGGCAAGCGCGATGGGCCTGCGCGCCCACCCCAAGCGTGTGTTCCCGCGGGAAGATTAACGCCGGACAGGGGAGGCTTCAGCCATGCAAGTTGTTGAAAACGTGCTGCGCCTGGAAAATCCGGTGCCCAATCTTTCCCTGACCATCGGCAGTTTTGACGGGGTGCATCTCGGGCACCGCAGCCTTCTGGCCGCGCTTTTTGAGGAAAGCCGGGAGGCGGGCGGCCCCTCGGGGGTGATGATACTCAAACCCCATCCCCGCCAGTTCTTCTCCCCGGAAAGCGCACCCAACCTCCTCACCTGCGACACACAACAGCGCCGGCTTCTTGAGGAGGCCGGTGTGGACTATTTGTTTATCCTCCCCTTCTGCGCATCGGTGGCCTGCGCCGACCGCTGGGATTTCCTTTCCGGCATCGTTGTCGGGCGGTGTGGAACGCGGCGGCTCGTGGTTGGTCATGATTTCCGCTTTGGGCGGGGCGCCCGGGGCAACTATGAATACCTGCTTGAAAGCGCGCCGGAACTCGGCCTGCGCGTGAGGCAGGTGGATGCCCTTGTCATAAAGGGCCAGTGCGTCAGCAGCACGCTCATCAGGGAATTGGTCATCAGCGGGGAGATGGAGCAAATCCCGAAATGGCTTGGCCGCCGCTACGCCATTGAGGGGACGGTTGTGCGCGGCAGGGGCATCGGCGCAGGCATCGGTTTCCCCACGGCGAATGTGGAACCCTGCAACTCCGCGCTGCCCGCCCACGGCGTCTACGCCGCCGAAGTCATCCTGGACGGCACACCCCGCCCTGCGGCCGTCAACATCGGCATCGCACCCACCATCCGGCAGGATGAAATGACAATCGAGGCCCATCTGATTGACTTCCAGGGGGATCTGCTCGGAAAAACCGTCGAAGTGGTTTTCCACCACAGGCTGCGGCCCGAAAAGAAATACCCCTCCGTCGCGGAACTTGTCAGGGCAATCGGGGACGATGTCAACACCGTTCGGGAGTATTTCAGGGGATAAATAAACAGCGGCACAATCGTTGAGATCGTGCCGCTGTTTTTGTCCGCGCGCCTGTGTCAGATGAAGAGACTGGCGTTTGACTCGTTGGCCGCGCCCAAAAAAGCGCCCACGCCGCCCACCTCAATCCCGTCCATCAACTCTTCCAGGCGGAGGCCCATCACGTCCATTGACATGGAGCACGCCACCAACCGCACCCCCGCCGCCCGCGCCGAGTCAATCAGCTCCGGAAGCGACTGGACCCGCTTGTTTTTCATGACCTGCTTCATCATCACCGTGCCCATGCCGCCCATGTTCATTTTCGAAAGCGTGAGCTTGTTCGCACCCTTCGGCATCATCCACCCGAACATCTTGTCCATGAACGGCTTCGGCACCGGCGGGGAGGAGTCCTTCCGCAGGGCGTTCAGCCCCCAGAAGGTGAAGAAAATGGTCACCTTGTCGCCCATGGCCGCCGCGCCGTTGGCTATGACAAAGGCCGCCAGCACCCGGTCCAGATCGCCGCTGAAGCACACGATGGTTTTTCCCGATGCCGTGGGGGCGGACGGCGCGCCCGCAACGGGGCCACAGCAGGAGGCGGCAACCGCAGTTGCCGCATTCTTCCTTATGAGCGCCACATACCTGCCGCCCCCGGAACGCACCGACACCAGTTCGTTGCCGGTGCGGCTGCACCATGCGGGCACATCCGCGGCAAACCCCGGGTCCGTGGACACCACCTCCAGCAGGTCACCCGCGGCAAGCTCGCCCATCCGTTTTCCCACCTGGCTGAGCGGCCCCGGGCACTGAAGACCGCACACATCAAGTTTGACCATATTCGCCTGTGTTTCCACTTTGTTCTCCTTCTTTGGGGCTTCCTCGGAACATTGGGCGCCCGGCGCGCAGCATGCGCCGCCGGAAACGGTTGCGGAGGCGGGCGGGTTGAACCAGCACCAGGTGCGGAAACCGCCGTTAAGGTTGCAGGCCCGCACGCCGTTCTGGACCAGCATCCTGGCGGCGACATATCCCCGTAATCCCACCGCGCAATAGGCCACGACAGGGCGGTCCGTGGGCACTTCGCCCATGCGGCCTGCCAGTTCATCCACGGGAATGTTCACCGCGCCCGGCAACGCGCCCGCCATCATCTCATCGGGGGCGCGCACGTCAAGCAAAAAGGCGTCCACGGGCAGGTTGTCCGCCTCAACCGCATCCACATCGCCGCGCAGAATGTTTGCCGCCACAAAGCCGAGCATGTTGATGCCGTGCTTGGCCGCGCCCCACTGCGGCGAGTAGGCCAGTTCCAGTTGTTCCAAATCGTAGACGGTCAGTCCGCCGCGCATCGCCGTCGCCAGCACGTCCACCGCCACTTCCACCCCGTCGGGGCCCACCACCTGCGCGCCGTAAATTTTCCCTTCCGGCGAAAAAAGCAGCTTCATGCCCACGGGTTGCGCGCCGGGATAATACCGCGCATGCTGCATCGGGTGGACATAGGCCCTGCGGTGGGGGATGCCCGCCGCCTTCAGGCGTTTTTCGCTCCACCCAGTGGAGGCCGCCGCAAGGTTGAACACCTTGACAATGGAGCTGCCCTGCACGCCCGGATACACGCTCTCCCGTCCGCAGATCACATCGGCGGCCACACGGCCCTGGCGGTTCGCCGGACCGGCCAGCGGAATGGCAACCTGCCCGCCCATCACCGCATCCACAACCTCCACGGCGTCACCAACGGCGTAAACATCCGGCGCGCCCGTGCGCATGCCGCCATCCACCACAATGTGCCCTCGCGGACCAAGGGGGATTCCCGCCTCTTTGGCGAGACCGGAACGGGGACGCACCCCGGCGCACATGCACACCAAGTCGGCGGGCAGTGTTTTCCCGTCGCGCAGGGTGACAGAACCGGGGGCGACAGACTCAACCGCGTTCTCCAAGTGCACGTCAACGCCGTTCAGGCGCAGTTCCTGCAGCAGGGGGGCGGTTATTTCCTTGTCCAGCGGCCCCATCACCTGGTCAAGCACCTCCACCACGGACACGGCGAGCCCCAGGTGGCGCAGGTTTTCCGCCAACTCAAGGCCAATGAACCCGCCGCCGATGACGCACACATTGCGCGCGCCCTTTGCGGCGGCGGCAATCCTGTCCATGTCGTCCAGATTGTTCAGCGTCATCACATGGGGGAGGTCCGCGCCGGGAACTGGAAGCATTATCGGCTCCGCACCGGTGGCCAGCACCAGGGTGTCGTATTCCTCGGTGTAAACACTCCCGTCCGCAAGGTTGCGCACCTCAACCTTTTTTGCCGCCGTGTCGAGCCTGACAACCTCCTGCCGGGTTCTGATGTCAAGGCCGTACCGGTTTTGAAGCATTTCAGGGGCGGCCACGACCATTGCGTCCCTGTCCTGTATCACGCCGCCTATGTAATACGGCATGCCGCAATTGGCAAAGGACACATTGGGGCCCTTCTCAATCACCACGACCCGCGCCGACGCGTCAAGCCGTTTGATGCGCGCGGCACAGCTCATGCCCCCGGCGACTCCGCCGACAATCACCACTGTCTTGCCCATTCAACTCATGCTCCCTTGGTTGTTTGAATTCTTCTACGCAAAGCGCGAAAAAATCTCGGACAATTCTTCGGTCAATCTTTTCATGCCTTCCCTGTCCGTGCTGCTCTCATCAAGACAGGTCTGCAAGTGCTTTGAAATTATGGTCTTTGCCACCGACCGCAGCGCGCCCTCGGTGGCGGCGAGCTGGCGCAGCACCTCCACGCAGCCGCGCCCCTCCTCCATCATCTTTTTTATGCCCCTGATTTGCCCTTCGGCACGGCTGAGCCTTGCGATCAAGGCGTCTTTTTCTTCTTTTGTCGGGCTCATCACGCGCTCCTGTTACCCATACCCGGTAGGGGTATATATTATAAACCCATGTTGGTGCAAATTTGTTCCCCCTGTCCAAGCGTTTCAAAAAGCAGCGCCCACGGTGATTTGACGCAATTCACACTGGGGTGCCGCCCGCCCGCTGTGCTATGCTTAAAAAGTGGCTCCGATGGAAACCACCGCCACCGGACAAGGGTCTATTTCTGGAATTTAGCAGAGCGTCCCGGAACTTTTTCCGGGGTTCAGGCCATTAAACAGGGCCTGTTCTTGGATATCTTTGCCAACAAGATGGGTTTCGGCGGCTTGCCGAAACGGCCATCATAACAGTGAACCGTTCATGAGGCTGATGAATCTTCAATATTTCAACCGGCTTCCGCACGGCATCCATGCGTTGTTGTCGTTGTTGTTGTCGTTGTCGCTCCTTTCCTGCTCGACCACCCATTACCAGAAAAAGGCCGACGACGAGGCCTATAAAATTCTTGAGGAAAAGTCGCAATCTGTGACGGGCAGCGAGGAGGAATTCAGCATTGACTCCTCCAAGGACACTGACCCGCTGGCCGGTTTTCCCGTGGTCAATGAAAATGACCCTTCCCTCGGTGTGGAAATGCCCCCCGAAACCGGCATGCACATTCTGTCCCTTGAACAGGCGGTCATCGTCGCCACGCACCACAACCGCACATACCAGAACTCCCGCGAATCCGTCTATCTTCAGGCGCTTTCGCTCACCCTGGACCGGCACCGGTATGCGCCCATTTTTTCCGGGGGCGCCTCCGCCAACTACAACAGAAGCACCCGGGATGTTGTGCTTCCCTCCGATTTCACCCAGTCCATCAAGGCCGCCCGGGGCGTGGCGGGCGAGCTTGAACAGCTCACCGGCACCTCCGCCGCGTTAATCAAGGCCTACACGGATGTGGTGGAGTCGGCGGGGGGGCTGGCGGGACTGGACGAGCCCCGCACGGTGATCGTGGACGAGCGGAGCGTGACGGGCGACACCCAGGCCGGGGTGGACCTGCTGCTGAAGGGCGGGGGGCGCATCGCCCTCACACTCACCTCCAATTTCCTGCGTTTCCTCACGGGCGCCCCCCGCGAGGACGCTTCCTCAACGCTTGCCGCGTCTTTTTCCCAGCCCCTGCTGCGGGGCGCCGGCCGCGCGGTCAACATGGAGCGCCTCACCCAGTCGGAGCGCAACGTGCTGTATGCGATCCGCGACTACACACAGTTCCGGAAACAGTTCGCCGTGGACATCTGCAACGCCTACTACGGGGTGCTCCAGCAGCGCGACGTGGTGCGCAACACCTGGAGCGGCCTCCAGAACTCAAAAAGCAGTTTTGAGCGCCAGGAGGCCTTTGCCGCGGAGGGGCTCAGCACGCAGTCCGAGCTGGGCCGCCTGCGCCAGTCCTATCTTGACTTCAAAAACCGGTACACCAACTCCGTGAGCAGGTATCTGGAGGAACTGGACCGGTTTAAGATCCTGCTTGGCCTGCCCACCAACGCGCCCCTGATGCTGGATGACGGGGAACTGACCAAGCTCCGTGACAGCGGGCTGTTTCATCCGGCAATTTCCTCGGAGGACGCCGTCCGGGTCGCCATGGCCTCGCGGCTTGACTACCAGAACGAGCTTGACGCCGTTGACGACGCGGAAAGGCGGGTGCATGTCGCGGAAAACGGCCTGAAACCCCGCCTTGACATGGTTGCAGGCGCAAAAGTGCCCAGCATGCCCGGAAATTCCTACGAGAAACTGGATTTCAAACGGATGTCCTGGAATGTCGGGCTGGACATAGACCCTGTTTTTGACCGCAAGGCCCTGCGCAACGCGTACCGCACCAGCCTGATTGAGTTTGAAAGCGCCAAACGCAAGCAGAGCCTCGCCGAGGACAACATCAAGCTCGACGTGCGCGGCGCATGGCGCGACCTGGACCAGGCGAAGCGCAACTATGACGTCGCCCTGGAAAGCGTGAAGCTCAGCGAGCGCCGCGTGGAGGAGCAGAAACTCCTCGCCGAGCTCGGCCTTGCCACGGCCAAGGACCAGGTGGACGCGCAAAACGACCTCATACAGTCCCAGAACAGCCTCACCGCGGCCCTTGTGGGCCACACCATCGCCCGGCTGGGCTTTTGGCGCAACATGGGACTGCTGCACATAAAGAAAGACGGCCTATGGGAGGAAATACCCTATGACGACGCCGCATTCGCAGACACCAAGACGCAGTAAACGCCTGCGGCGCATCCTGGCCGCCGCCGTACTGCTTGCGGCGGCTGGATATCCGGCGTGGCGTTACTTTTCCGCCCCCTCCGGCGGCCAGGAGAATTCCGGCTCCACCTTCACCGTCATGCGCGGCCCGCTGGAAATATCCGTGCTTGAGGGGGGCAGCGTTGAGGCCCGCGAATCCCAGGAGATCAAGTGCGAGGTGCAGGGCGAGACCAAGATACTCACGCTGATTGACGAAGGGCACATGATAACGCCGGAGGACGTCACCAACGGCCTTGTCCTGATCGAACTGGACTCAAAAAACCTGCTGGACATGCAGGTTTCGCAGGAGCTTGAGTATCAAAACTCGCTGGCCGCGCTCACCAATGCGAAAGAGGCCTACGACATCCAGCTCAATGAAAATGAAAGCGATATAAAAGCGGCTGAACTGGCGGTCCGCTTCGCCCGGATGGATCTGGAAAAATACCTCGGCGAATCACTGGCGGCGGAAATCATCGCCAAGGTGGATGAAAACACCGCGAAATATCAAGAGAGCGTCCCGGCGGAGGAGGAGGCGGAATCACTTCCGGCTGAAGACGAGGAAAATGCGGACAACGGCGGCAGCCAGGAAGACGCTGCGAAAACATCCGAAACAGCGGAGTCAAATAGTCTGGTTTCCGACGCCCCCGCCGAACCCGAGCCCCCAAGGATCATTCCCGGCATTGACATGCTAAAGGAGGCGGATCCCTCCAAACTAGGCGACGGCGAGGCGCAGCAAAAAATCCGCCAGCTCGAAAACGACCTCGTCCTCTCGGAGCAGGACGTGAGCCTGGCCACCACCAAGCTGGAGGGGACAAAGCGCCTGCTCGAAAAGGATTTTGTCACCAAGACCCAGTTCGAGAGCGACCAGAACGCCTTTAACAGGAAAATCATCTCCAGGCAGCAGGCCGAAACCAGCAAAAACCTGTTCCTGAAGTATGAGTTCCCCAAAATGGCACAAAAGCTGGTCTCGGATTATGAGGAGTCCCTGCGCAAGCTGGAGCGCACACAACGGCGGTGCGTCTCAAAAATCGCGCAGATGGACGCCCAGCGCCGCTCCGCGGAGGCCCGCCACCTGTTGCAGACAAAAAAGCGGAACGAAATCATCGAGCAGCTTGAAAAGTGCGTCATACGCGCCACAAAGACCGGACTGGTGGTCTACGGCACCGGGGAAAGCTCCTGGCGCTCCGATCCCATCGAGGAGGGCGCGATGGTGCGGGAGCGCCAGGTGCTCATCACCATCCCCGACACGAGCGCCATGGCCGTGAAGGTGAAGGTGCACGAGTCCTTCGTGAAAAAGATCAAGCCCGGCCAGGAGACGCATGTGCGCGTGGACGCCTATCCAAACATCCAGCTGGACGGCAAAGTCCACCAAATCGCGGTGCTGCCGGACGCGCAAAACCGGTGGATGAACCCGGACCTGAAGATCTACACCACCACGATCTATGTGGACGGCCAGTACGAGTGGCTCAAGCCGGGCATGAGCGCCGAGGCGGAAATCATCGTGGACCGCCTCGAAAACGTCGTTCAAATACCCCTGCAGGCGGTCTCCCTGGACGGGGACCGGCAGGTCTGCTATGTTTCCACCGCGCTGGGCGCGCAGAAGCGTGAAATTCAAACCGGCAGCTACAGCAGCGCCATGATTGAAATCACAAAGGGGCTTGAGCCCGGTGAACGGGTGCTCCTCAGAACGCCCGACGGCATGCAACCGGAAAAAACGAACGGCAACGGCGCGCCGGAGGGAAAGGGGAACGGCGAAAAGAAAAAAAAGGAGCGCGCGCCAAAGGAGAAGCAGGGCGCGCCGGAGGAAAAGGCCCCGGAGTCCGGCGCATGACGGCCACCCCCGCCATAGTGGAGCTTGAGCGGGTCCGCAAGACCTACCACATGGGCTCGGTCACGCTGAACGCCCTCATGGACATTTCCGTCACCGTGACCGAGGGCGAGTACGTGGCAATCATGGGCCCCTCCGGCTGCGGCAAGTCCACCCTGCTCAACCTGCTTGGCTGCCTGGACCGGCCCAGCTCCGGAAGATACCTTCTCGGCGGCGAGGACGTGTCCCGGCTGGACGACGACGACCTTTCCGAAATCCGGGGCGCGCGGCTGGGTTTCATCTTCCAGTCCTACAACCTCATCCAGCAGTTGAACGTGCTGGAAAACATCGAGGTGCCCCTTTTTTACCAGGGCTACCCCGCCGACACCAGCCGGGAAATCGCCGCATCCCTCGCCGCGCGCGTGGGGCTTGCGGAACGGCTGTACCACAAGCCCTTTGAACTGTCCGGCGGCCAGCAGCAGCGCGTGGGCATCGCCCGCGCGCTGGTGAACGACCCGCTGGTGATTCTCGCCGACGAGCCCACGGGAAACCTGGACTCCAAGTCCGGCACGGAAATACTCGCGCTTTTCGACGAACTGCGCGGCCAGGGAAAAACCATCATCATGGTCACCCACGATGATGAAATCGGCCGCAGGGCGCAGCGGGTGATCCGCCTGCGCGACGGGCTTCTGGAGTCCGACGTGCGCAATGGCTGATCACCCCAAAAACACGCCCCCCCGGCGGCGGCTGCCCCTGGCGGCCACCGGCCTCACCATCAAGCTCAGCGTGAAAAGCCTCTGGCTGCACCGGCTGCGCTCCCTGCTCACCGTGCTGGGCATCGTCTTCGGCGTCTGCTCGGTCATCGCCATGCTGGCCGTGGGCGAGGGTGCCAGCCACGAGGCGCAGGAGCAGATCAAGCGGCTGGGCAGCAACAACATCATCCTGAAAAGCGTGAAGCCCACCGACGGGCAGAAGATGACCACCCAGCAGAGCTACGTCATCGAGTACGGGCTCACCTACCTGGACGTGGAGCGCATCCGCCAGACCATCCCCGGCGTCACGGTCATCGTGCCCGGCAGAATCATCCGCGAGCGCATCTACAACGCCACCCGCAGCATGGACGCCGAAGTGGTCGGCACCGTCCCCTGGTATCCGCAGATGCGCAACCTCGACCTCCTCCAAGGCCGCTATTTCACCGAGCTGGAGATGGAAACCCGCAAAAACGTGTGCGTCCTCAGCGCCCCCATGGTGGCGCAGCTCTTCCCGCTGACCCCCGCCATCGGCGCGAACGTGCGCATCGCGGGCGACTACTACAAGGTGATCGGCGTCATCAGCCAGGAGGCCTCGGTCAACCCCTCCGCGGCGCAGGGGGGGCTGGCGCAGCCCGGCGGCGGCCAAATCACCGGGGCCGGCGCGACCAACACCCCGCGCATGTACATTCCCCTGACCGCGGCCAAGTCGCGTTTTGGCGAGGTGCTCGTCCGGCGAACCTCCGGAAGCATGGAGGCCGAACTGGTGGAGCTGCACGAGCTCACCGTGCGCGTGGACAAACAGGAGGAGGTGGAGGACACGGCAAAGGTGGTCTCCGAAATCCTCGCAAGAAACCACAAGAAAAAAGACTACGAACTGGTGGTGCCCCTTGAACTGCTCCGGCAGGCGGAGCGCACCAAGCAGATTTTCAACACCGTGCTGGGGGCCATCGCCGCCATCTCCCTCATCGTCGGCGGTATCGGCATCATGAACATCATGCTCGCCAGCGTCACCGAGCGCACCCGCGAAATCGGCATCCGACGCGCACTGGGCGCGAAAAAGCGTGACATTGTCGTCCAGTTCCTGGTCGAAACGGTCATCCTCTCCGGGGCGGGCGGACTCATCGGCGTGGCGCTCGGGGTGATCATTCCCTACTTCATCAGCCGTTTCGCCGAAATGGCCACCATCGTCACCCTCTGGGCGCCCATGATTGCCTTCTCCATATCCACCATTGTCGGCCTCGTCTTCGGTATCTACCCCGCCCTGCGCGCCGCCAACATGGACCCCGTCGAGGCCCTGCGCCACGAGTAACCCCCACATTTTCCCCCTCCCCGTAGGGGCGGACCCCCGTGTCCGCCCGCGTGATATTTTTGTTCCTAATTTGCACTTGGGGACAATCTATCCCCAAAATTGCACCCCGCAAGAGGCAACATATCAAAAAAACCAATAAGTACAACAGGGCAAAATTAAATTTCGAAGACATACCCGTCATCAAATACAGATTGGTTATGGTATCGAAAATATGTATTTATAAAAAATCTAATCATTAACGATAAAATTTTCCAAAGCTTTGATTATTGGCTTTGTTCTTTTATATCTTTCTAAAAATACTATCTCATTTTTTAATGTTGATGCGTCGGTATGGTAGGAGAGAATTTGCACAAGATTTTTATTATATTCCATTACACCAACCCTTATATAGATATTTTTGCCTAATAAAACAAAGACTAACGATGGAATTTGATACAGGGCAACAATTATCAACGACATTATTAACGACAATCTAAAATACTCAATAAAATATTGATTTCCATATTCTAACATATCATTCATATTTGAATAATAAACATAAAACGTCACATATGTGACAAGACAATTCCAATACAACAACTTATTAAGTACAGAAACGAACCCGTGTATTCTTCGTGAATATAAACCAAGCAAATATATTCCATTTTTATTTATTTCTCGAAATGCATCAATACACTCTTTAACACTCATTATTTTCTTTTTTACAATCTGGCATGGCGAAATATGATAAAGTATTATTAAAAAAAATATAATATCATAAAATAGCATTGTAACTATTTTGAAATTAAAGCATCTTCCGAAAAAATCTAAGCTCATGAACACAAGCGATGCATAATATACTATTTTATGGCGACTTCTTTGAGCGTCTAACAATACGCATATCAAAAACAACACAAAAAGCACCAGCAATGTCCATGCGCCACTATTGCTAAATTCTATGGTCGCATTATCGACATCATAATAATATAATAATCCAATTACTGTAGCCGTTTTACCAATAACATGAAGTGATGCACAGATCAACGCGCATATAATATAATATCTATAATATATGTTCATTTTTATTATTGCCTCCTCATTGCTCAATTTGCTTTTTACAAAGTAAAGTTTAGTGACGACATAGAAGATGATTGTCAAATAACACGGTGAAGCTTGAACAACCTGCCAGGATATCTGCCATCTTAAGTCCCCCTTCCGAAGGGGGATTTAGGGGGATGTTGCTTGCCCGACGCAACCCCAAGATCACATCCCCCGACCTGCTTGCGCAGATCACCCCCTTCAAAAGGGGGACATGGGGAACGTGATTCCCCGGCCTATGCCATCTTCCCGGCATGATCTCCGCCATCAACTGTTCACCGGTCAGATCAGTCATCGTACCGCAGCTTATGCTCTCTTTCCGGCGCGTCCCGCACCTGCATGCCAAGCCATTCCGGCACCGGACAGCCCAAACCCTCACTGATTCAATTGTCAATGACAGCAACCTACCCACTGCGGCCATTCTAGCGTCCACCGCCGCATGGCGCAACAATCCGATCAGAAAACCACGCCGCCCCTCCGGCCAAAAGCCCCCGTATGTTATCATTTCTGCAAAGTTCCCCTTGGAGCAACCCCATGCAGGATCCGGTAATCAAAGCCGTTGAAACGGACGACGAACTGCACCAGGCGAATGATCTGATGGCCAAGGCGCACTGCGCCGACTATTTCAGCGGCATGGAATGGCTCTCGTCCACAGGGCAGGGCTATCCCGACTACCTCCGCGAGCACACCCGCGTCGCCCTGTGGGGGGGGCGGGTGGCCGCCGCGCTCAGAATCACCACGGACACCATCCGCATCGGCGAGGCGCGCCTGCGCACCGGCGGCATCGGCTGGGTCACCACGGCGAAGTCCCACAGGAAACGGGGCCTCATGGCGCTGGTCATGGACGACGCCCTCCGCTACATGCGCGAGCACCGGTACCATGTGTCCATGCTTTTCGGCATCCCCGACTTTTACCACCGCTGGGGCTTTGCCACGGCGCTCGCCGAATACGCCACCACCATACGGGCCGGCGAGGCGGACGCCTCCCCGGATCCCAGGCACCGGGTGCGGAACGCCAAGCCCGGCGACATCCCGGTGATGAACAAAATCCACCTGTCCAACGACAGCCAGACCGCCTGTTCCCTCATCCGCACCACGATGCACATGGCCAACAAATGGCGGCGCTGGTCCGCAGCCAGGGTGCTGACCAACCAGAACGGGAAGGTGCTGGGCTATTTCCGGGGGGAACGGCAGGGGGATGTGTACGTTGTGGACGAGTGCGGCGTGGCCGACGCGGCTTTGTGCGGCGCGCTCCTAAACGCGGCGGCACGGGAGGCCCATGCCCAGTTTTTGGGCGTCATGCGCTTTTGCGCGCCCCCCGACCATCCGCTCATACGCCATCTTGTCCGGTTCAGGTCCGACCATGAAATGGCCACCCACCGCGACGGCAACGGCATGATGGCGCTGGTACACACCGGGGAAACCCTTGAGTCCATGATTCCGGAATGGGAAAGCCGCCTTCAGCGGCATTTCCCGGCGGACGGCCGCGCAGAGGCCACGCTTGCGGTCAACCGCGCCCTTTTCAGGGTGCGCGCCATTCACGGGGCCATTGACGTGGGGCCGGGGGCCGGCGCGAACAAATTCAGCCTGTCCCCTCAGGAACTCATGCAGCTCATCACCGGGCACCGGCACCTGGAGGAGGTTCTCTCCACCAAGCGGCGCATCATCAACCAGGACGGACTCGCCCTGCTGCGGGTCCTTTTCCCGAAACGCTCCCCCTTTGTGTGGCAGGCGGACCGTTTCTGACCGAGGCCCATGGAGAAAACAAGGGAATGAAATTCGGAAAAGCCCTCATTGACGGCAAGGCGTCCCTGGTCACCCTGCTGGGAAACCGCTGGATAAACCTTTCCCGGGCCGCAGTTGACCAGCACCTGCACGTGGAGGGAAAGCCCTTCCCCTGGATGGAGTCGGTGGACGAACTCATCCGCGCGGGCCTCTTCAACCGCTCCTTTTACCGGCGCGTCACAGAATTCTGCCAGCGCCACGGACGGCTTGAGGCCTACCTGCTCAAAGACGCCCCGGAGTTCCTGCTTCCCTGGCGTCCCGGCAAAATCATCGCCATCGGCAGAAACTTCCACGCCCATGTCGCGGAGTTTGACAACAAGCTGCCGCAGGAGCCCGTCTACTTCAACAAGGCCCCCTCGGCCTGCATCGGCCCCGGCGAACCGGTCGTCATCCGCAGTGAATACGGCCGGGTGGACCATGAGGGCGAGCTGGGCGTGGTGATTGGCAGGCGCGCGTCCCGCATCGCCGCGGCGGAGGCGCGGAACCACATCGCCGGGTACACCCTGGTGAACGATGTCACCGCGAGGGACATCCAAAGAAGGGACATGGGGGAGGGGAACCCCTGGTTCCGCTCCAAAAGCATTGACACCTTCTGCCCCATGGGGCCGGTGGTCGTCATGGCCGACACCCTGGACTGGCCCGTCCGGGAGGAACTGGTGGTGAGGGTGAACGGCGCGGAGCGGCAGCACAGCAACACGGACAAGTTTATCTTTGACATCCCGGCGCTTCTTGAGGCGGTGACCCGGCTGATCACGCTGGAACCGGGTGACCTCGTCTCAACCGGCACGCCGGAGGGTGTCTCCCCGCTTCACGGGGGCGACATTGTGGAGGTGGAGTCCCCCGAAATTGGCATCCTCCGCAACCCCGTGGTCCTGGCCCCCTGACCACCAATCAGCGCAGGTTTGCCACGCGCAGGCGCTCGCTCAGGGTGATGATAATGTTCACCAGCAACTGAATGGCCGTGTCCGGCTGAAGCGCGTGGCTGATGTCATCCATGTTTAACGCCAGCAGGGAAGACTGCTCCGCCACAACCGCCGCCGCGCTTCTGGGCGCCTGGCTCACGAGGGCCATTTCCCCGAACATCTCGCCCTGGGAAACCCTGGCCAGCATTCTGTCCCCGTCCTGTATCTCCACGCAGCCGTTCAGGACGACATACATTTTGTCGCCCGTGTCCCCTTTGGCGAACAGGACGTCACCGGGAAGGTACTCCTCCGTCTTCCCCCTGGAAAACATCCGGGCCACCTCCTCGGGCGACAGCCCGCGGAACAACTGCATGCGGCGGGCGAGAACGCCGTAGGTGTTGCGCATGCTGCTCATCATCACCGTGGTCATGCGCAGTGTCATTTCCTCGGCGCCGCCCGAATCACCGCCCTCTTCCCCCGGGGCCTCGTCGGGCGGGGCCAGCACATCGGAATTCTGCTCCTCCGGGGAGGGATGAAAGACGGATTCGATCACCGCGTCCCCGCCCGAACCGTCAAACTCGCCCATTTCGGCGGGGGTGGCCTCGGGCGTCGTGTCCGCCCCCGTTTCCACGGAGGCGGTTTCCGGGACGGCACCCGCCGGGACCGGGGCGGCCTTCATCAAATTGGCCAGATATTCGGGGGTTCTGGATTTGCGCTCACCCTTGAACATTCTGGACATGACGGCCTCAAACTGGCGGTGCGCGCACAAAATCGGCTTGATGCGCAGGCCCGGGCACAGCTCGTAAACCTTCTGCAACGCCCGCTTGTCCAGCGGGTTCACCATTGCGATGGTCAGGTTCCGGCCCAGCTTGTCCACCGGAATGAGGCGGTAATCCATGCACGTTTTGCGGGGAATCAGCTCAAAAAGCGACTCGTCAATAAGATAGTCAAGCAGGCTGATATGGGGGATTTTGCAGTACTTGGCCAGGAAGGTAACCAGCGAATTCGCGTCCAGCGCGCCCTGCTCAACCAGGATGTCCCCAATGAACTCGCCCGAGTCTTTTTGCCGCTCAAGGGCGCGCCGCATCTGCTCGTCCGTGACATGCCCCTGGCTGAGCAGCACCTGCGGCAGCGTGTCGCCGGAGTGCGCCGGCGCGACAGGGGTCACGGAAACCCTTCGGGAAACAGCCGGACCCGGACTCCTTGAGGGCGGCGGCGTGTTCCCGTCCGCTGAACCCGCGGCGGGTACGGACGCCGGTTCACCCTTGCCGGAGGAGCCTGGCTGAACGTCTTTGTCTTTTCTGCCCCAAAACACAAAACTTACCCCAAAAATAAAGAACCATCATCTTCTCAACTACATTCAACACACAGATTCTAACACTAATTTCCCCCGCTGAAAAACAACCAACGCTTTTCGCAAATAACCGGATTGCCGGACGTGATGCTATAATTGCCCATCCTTAAGGAGACGGATTGTATGCATGTTTTAGTAACCGGCGGCGGGGGATATCTGGGCACGGTGCTCACCGGCCTGCTGGCGAACCAGGGGCACAGGGTGCGTGTTTTTGACCGTTTTTGCTTCCTGCCCCCTGAAAGCGCCCCGGACACCCTCTTTCCCGGCCTTGGGGACACGGTGGAAATCATCTCCGGCGACATGCGCCGCCTTCAGGACAGCCCAAACCTGCTGGCGGGCATGGATGCGGTCATACATCTTGCGGGGCTGGCCAACGACCCCTCCTGCGACCTTGACGAGGACATGGCGCAGGATGTGAACACGGAAAGCACCCGCGAACTGGCGCGGAAATGTGTTGAATCCGGTGTGAAACGCTTTGTGTTTGCTTCAAGCTGCGCCGTTTACGGCCGCGGGGTGTTTGAGTTTCTGGACGAGGAAAGCCCCGTCAACCCCGTTTCCTCCCTCGCCAGAACCAAGCTGCAGGCGGAACAGGCGCTCCTTTCCCTTGCGGGGGAGAACTTTGACCCGGTGATTGCCCGCATGGCCACCCTTTTCGGCCTTTCCCCGCGCATGCGCTTTGACTTGGCGGTGAACCAAATGGCCGCGACGGCGGCCCAGCAGGCGCGCATCGTGGTGCGCGGCGGCGGCGCGCAGTGGCGGCCCTTCCTGCACGTGCGCGACGCGGCCCGCGCGCTTGCCCTCCTGGCCTCCGCCGAAGCGAACGTGGTGGCCGGACAGGTGTTCAACGTGGGGGATGACGGGCAAAACATCCGCATCCGCGACCTGGCGGACAGGGTGGCCCGCCATTTCGAAAATGTTTCCGTGGAAATCGCCAAGGACGATGATGACAAGCGCGATTTCCGGGTGCGCTTTCAAAAAGCGCACGAACGCCTCGGTTTTTCCGCGGAAACCGGCATTGACGCGGGCGTGGGGGAGCTGCGGCGGGTCTTGTCCGGGGGTGGCTTTGACCCCTTTGACGAGATGCACATCAACGTGGCCAGGATGAAGCGCCTCCGGGCCACGCCGGTGGAGGAGGGGGGCGAGCCGGTGGCGGCCCGGTTTGTGCCCTTGGGCAGGCCCTGCCTTGGGCCGGAGGAGGAGGAGGCGGTTTTGGGGGCGCTGCGCAGCGGCTGGCTCACCTCCGGGCCGCAGGTGCGCGTCTTTGAAACCATGCTGGCGGACACGGTCGGCGCGGCCCATTCCGTGGCCCTTTCCTCCTGCACCGCCGCGCTTCACCTGTGCCTGGTCCACCTGGGGCTCAAGCCGGGGGACGAGGTGATCACCTCGCCCATCACCTGGGCCTCCACGGGAAACACCCTTCTGAACATGGGCCTGCGGGTCAAATTCGCGGATGTCGAGCCCGACACGCTGAACATGAGCCCGGACTCGCTGGAGGCGGCAATAACAGACAGGACACGGGTGATCATGCCCGTCCACATGGCGGGACACCCCTGCCGAATGGATGAAATCCGGCGGATCGCGGAAAAGCACAACCTCACCATCGTGGAGGACGCCGCCCACGCGCTGGGCGCGCTGTACAAGGGCGAGCCGGTGGGTTCGCGGGGCGACTACAACTGCTTCAGCTTTTACGCGACCAAAAACATCACCACCATGGAGGGGGGCGCGGTCACAACGGCCTCCGGCGAGGTCGCCGGGAAAATGCGCATGCTGGCGGCGAACGGCATGGCGGCCACCGCCTGGGACCGGTACGGCCGCAGCGCCGTGCCCACCCCCGCGCAGGTGGTTGAGCCGGGGTTCAAATATGCCATGGGCAATGTGGGCGCGGCCATGGGCGTCGAGCAGCTCAAAAAGTTCCCCTCCTTCAAGGCCATGCGCGCGCGGCTTGCGGGCCTGTACCGCGAGGCCCTCGCGGGGGTGGGGGAGATTGCCCTTCCCGTGGAGCACGAATGGGCGGGGCACGCCTGGCATCTTTTCATCATACGGCTGCGGCTGGACCGGCTCACCTGCGGCCGCGACGAAATCGCCCAGGATTTGCGCCGCGAAAACATCGGCACAGGCGTCCATTTCTACGGACTGCACCTGCACCCCCACTACCGCGACGCCCTCGGCATGCGGCCAGAGGACTGCCCGGAGGCCACCCGCGCCTCCCAAGACATCCTGTCCCTGCCGCTTCATCCCATGCTTTCCGACAAAGACCTTCACGGGGTGGTCTCGGCTGTGAAAAAAGTGCTGGCCCACCGGTGCAAAAAGGCCTGACACGGCAATCTGGTTGTAGTTTCGGGAACCCCGCGCCGGCAAATGACGGCGTGGGGGACAAGGAGCACTCAATTGACGCCATCCCATCCAAAATATCTGCCCACCTCGCCAACCTGCTTTGTGTGCGGCGAGGAAAACCCCTGCGGCCTCCACGCGCGCTTTCACGTCGAGGATGACCTAGTGGTCCTTCCGCTGCGGCCCACCGAGCACCATTGCGGTTATCCGGGCGTGGTGCACGGCGGCATCATCGCCGCCGCACTCGATGAAAGCATGGGCTGGGCGGCCGCCCGCGCCCTTCACCGCATGTGCGTGACCGGCGAACTGACCGTGCGCTACCTGAAACCCCTGCCGCCCATCCATGGATTGGTGGTCCGGGCGGGCGTGCTTAAGGCAGGCCGCCGTATGGTACACACCCATGCCCGGCTGGAGGACAGGGACGGGATTTGCTACGCCAGGGCGGAGGGCAAGTTCCTGCCCCTCTCCGTGGAGGAAACGCTCCGGGTGGACGGCGGCATGATTTACCGGGGCGGCGAGGAAAAGGTCTTCGAGTCGCTGCACGGCAAATAAAAAGACGGTCCGAAGCCTTAACAGCCCGGTCCGTCTTGAAAAATTACCCGGTGTGTTTGCCCGGCCTTACTTCTTTTCCTCGTCTTTTGCCGTAATCCGGGCCATTTCCTCCGGGGTGAAACGGCTGTTGGCGACGGGACCCGGCGTCCAGCACTGCTCGAGCGGACCGGGCGCGACCGTTTTGACGGGAATCCTGAAGACTTCCCGGCCTTCGCCATCCTTGGTCACGCAGCCTCCGGCGCGAAGCACGGCCTCGCGGGCCAGTTTCTCGGAAACGGCGACAAGTCCGGCAAAATCATAGTCGGTGTGGCTGAACTTGACGTCGCTCTTCAATGCCGAGGTGAATTTCTCAGGCAGTTTTGAGGCGCCCACGGTGGTGAAAAGAACACCCGCGGCATTGGAGGGGTTGCAGTCGGAATCCTGTCCGCAACGGGTGGAGATGATGATGGTCTGATCCAGGTCCCCGCCGCCGTAGAGCAGCCCCATCACAATGTAGGCCCCGTTGATTTTTGCGTCAATATTAAAGCCGCCCTCGTCGCCGCAGGAGAATTTACGGTAGGCGGCGTCCTTCTGGTATTTGTCGTCAATGAGCTGCCAGGTTTTTTCCCAGTCGGCGGGATTTTCACGGTGCCAGCGCAGCACGTCGCTGACGCACTCGTGGTACTGGCTGCCCGCCGGTATGCTGCGGAGGGCCAGTTCGACGATTTTCACGGGGTCGCTTTCAAAATAGGCGTGGGCGTACATGGCGCCCACAAACTGGCCGCCGTACAGGCCGTCCCCGTAGTTCATCAGCCGGCCGAATTTTTCCCCCAGTTCAACGGCATAGTGGGGCATGCCCGGCGCGATGATGCCGCTGAAGTCGGCCTCAATCTGGTAGTCAATGTCATCGGCGTGGCTGTTGAACTGCGGGTGCCCGGAATCCGGCGGGGCGATGCCCGCGCGCAGGTTTTTGCGGCCGAACTTGTTGGCGTGCCAGAGCTCGTAGCCGCTGTTGGCGAAGTCAATGCCCGCCTGCCGGAGGGACACGTCCCAGCCGTGCTGTTCCAGCGTCCGCACAAAGGTCATCTCAACGTAGATGTCGTCCTGGGCGTACTGGTTGATCATGTCCGGCGTCCACTTGGGCATGTCCTTTTCGGGAATAATCCTTCCGTTGAAGTTGAACTCCGTGGGGCCGCCCCAGCCGACGCCCGCCATCTGGCCAAGCCATGCCGCCTTCATCTTGTCGAGAAATGTGTCCACCGGCAGGGTTTTGAAGGCCGGATCTGAAAGGTCGGCGCAGTCCGCGAAGGCCGGCGACATACCGCACACCGCAAAAAGGCAGCATAAACAAATCATCCGCATGAAACTCGTCTCCTGTGTGGTTAATCCCGCAGCGCAGGTTAATTTACCATAAACCGGCCCCAAATCCATCATTTTGCGCACAAACACGGATTCCATCCACCGCTTGACTCACTCAGCAGAAAACAAGAATTCGGAGTTTTTGATTTTTTAACGAGAATTATTATATTATGGACGTCCTAAGGGGAGCTCAGGAACTTGGTTCCATGCAATTATCCGTCAAAGACGTGGCAAAAATATTTAATGTGGGCGAAAAAAACGTTCACCATTGGGTAGAACAGGATGGATTGCCCGCTTTCCGGTTGAATAATCGGCTTTTTTTCAACCGTGTTGATGTCATGGAATGGGCTGCGGCGCGGAATTTAAACGCACCGACGCACCTGTCCGGAGTGAGGGAAACCCCGGCGGGCGCTTTGCCCGACCTGTACAGCGCCCTTGCCGAGGGGGGTATTTTCTACAAAATTCCGGGGGCGGACAAGGAATCGGTGATGCGCTCCGTGGTGGCCGCATTGCGGCTTCCCGACACGGTGGATCGCCAGTTCCTGCTGGAAGTGCTGCTGGAAAGGGAATCACTGGGTTCAACCGCCGTGGGAAACGGCATTGCGATTCCCCATGTGCGCAATCCCATTGTGCTAAACACCAATATTCCCCTTGTGTCGCTGAGTTTTCTGGAAAACCCGATCGAGTTCGGGGCGATGGACGGCAAGCCGGTACACGCCCTTTTCACCATCATCAGCCCCACCATCCGGGCGCACCTGCACATGCTTTCCTGTCTTGCCTTTGTCCTGCAAAACGGGGAAATCAGGTCACTTCTGGCGGGACAGGCCCCACCCGAGGCCATCATGGAAAAAATCGGCCAACTGGTGCCGGGCATCCCCCCGGGCCAACCGGCGGAGTGACAAACAACCGTGTTTCTTCTCGTCTTAGCCATGGGTGTTCTTCTTTTTGGCGGCCTGCTCTCCTGGATACTTGGCGGCAGGGGGGGGTACGGGCACGCCGCAGGGGTGCTGGGCTGCCTGTCCGCCTGCGGCATTGGCCTTTTTCCATCTGTTTCCTGCCTGTTGGAGGGCACTGTGGAGACCCTTTGGCTGCCATGGGCGGTCCCCTTTGGAGAATTCTCCCTGCATTTGGACGCCCTGTCCGCGCTCTTTCTTACGGTGGTTTTTCTTGTGTCGGGCCTGGGTGCGCTCTACGGAAGCGAGTACCTCCGGCCCGGACAGGCCCGTCACAGCCACTGGTTTTTCTACAACCTGCTGGTGGCCGCAATGGTTCTTGTGCTTACCGCATGGAACAGCCTTCTGTTTCTCATCGCCTGGGAAACAATGAGCCTGGCCTCCTTCGCGCTGGTCGTCACGGATGATCAGAAACGCAGCGTTCGGGATGCGGGATGGGTCTACCTTGTGGCCATGCATCTGGGGGTGTTCTTCCTGTTTGGGCTGTTTTCCCTGATGGGGCACCACGCGGGGTCGATGAATTTCAACGATTTTGCGGCAATGCCCGCATTGTCCCCGGGCTTGGCCGCGGCGCTGTTTCTGCTCTCAATCCTGGGCTTTGGCATGAAGGCCGGATTCGTCCCAATGCATGTGTGGCTTCCCGAAGCCCATCCCGCCGCACCAAGCCATGTGTCCGCCGTCATGTCCGGAGTCATGATCAAAACCGGCATATACGGCATATTCCGCATGCTCGCCTTTTTCGGCCCGCCGCCCGCCTGGTGGGGATGGGCATTGATACTCATCGGGCTTGTTTCCGGGGTGTACGGGGTGCTTTTCGCCCTCGCCCAGCATGACCTTAAACGGCTTCTCGCCTATCACAGCGTGGAGAACATCGGCATCATCGCCCTGGGAATGGGAATCGGGCTGCTTGGAACCTCCCACGGAGCGCCGGTGGTGGCGTTTCTCGGGTTTGGCGGGGCGCTTCTTCACGTGATCAACCACGCCATCTTCAAGGGGCTTCTTTTCCTGGGGGCGGGGAGTGTGCTTCATGCCGCCGGCACGGCGGACCTGGAGCGCATGGGCGGGCTCCTTAAGAAAATGCCCCGGACCGGTTTTTGCTTCCTAATCGGCGCGGCCGCGATCACCGGCCTGCCCCCGCTCAACGGGTTTGTGAGCGAGTACATGATTTTCATGGCGTCCTTCAACGGCGCAGTCTCCGGCGCGCCCGCCCTTTGCATGCCGCTCATCGGCGCCCTGGCCGGCCTCGCGCTGATTAGCGGCCTGGCGGCGGCTTGTTTCACCAAGGCCTTCGGCGTTGTGTTTCTTGGCGAAACCCGTGTCACACCGGCGGTTTTTCCAAAGGATCCCGGGGCGCGCATGGGTTCGGCAATGATGGTCCTGGCCTGCGCCTGCGTGCTGTTGGGTGTTTTTGCGCCGGTCTCCGCGGGCATCGTGCGGCCCGCCGTGATCGCCGCGGGCGCCCCGATCCCCTCCAGCGAAATCACTGCCCTTGCGGGACTGCCCTGGATAATGGGCGCCGCCGCCGGTGTGATCGTGCTGGCCGGCATGCTGGCGCTGTTGCGGCGCCGGCTGCTGGGCGGGCGGACGGTCACAGAGGGCGTGACCTGGGACTGCGGTTATGCGGCCCCGTCCGCGACGATGCAGTACACCGCCTCGTCATTCGCCCAGCCGCTGACCAAACTGTTCGGCAGGATACTATGGACCAGTTCGGCGGGGCATGGAACGGCGGGGTTCTTTCCCGAAAACGCCTCCTTTGAAACAAAAACGGCGGATGTGTTCCACGCCTATTTTTATCATCCCCTCTTTGTCTTGGGGGCGCGGTGCTTTTCATGGTGCAGGTGGCTGCAGCACGGCAGCCTGCATATTTACGTGCTTTACATTGTCATAACCCTTCTGGTTCTTTTGGTCTGGAAACTTGGATAATCCGATGGCGTCAACATCACTCATACCCCCGATCCTGGGCCTGCTGTTCGCGCCTTTGCTGCTGGGTGTCGTCCGGCGCATAAAAGCCCGCATGGCGGGAAGGACCGGCGAGCCGCTGCTCCAGGCCTATTATGATCTTTGGAAACTCCTGCACAAGGGGGCCGTTTACAGCAAAACGACCACGGTAATCTTCCGCGCCGGACCTGTGGTGTCCCTTGCGGCAATGATAACCGCCCTTTTCATCACCCCCCTTGGCGGCATCCCCGCACCGCTCACATTCGCCGGGGACATGATTCTCTTTGCCGGCTTGATGGGGCTGGGGCGTTTTGCCACGGTCCTCTCCGCACTTGACACGGGCTCAAGCTTCGAGGGGATGGGGGCGAGCCGCGAGGTGCAGTATGCAAGCCTCTGCGAACCCGCTTTTTATCTCGGCCTGGTGGTGCTGGCCCAGTGCACGCAGACTGTTTCACTGGGCGGTGCCCTTTCCGCCCTGTCCCCGCAGCACTGGGGCGATCATGGCATGATGCTCATCCTGGCGGCGGCAACCTTTTTCACCGTGTTTCTCGCTGAAAACTCCCGGATTCCCTTCGATGATCCCAACACCCATCTGGAGCTGACCATGGTTCATGAGGTCATGGTGCTTGACCACGGAGGTCCGGATTTCGCCTTCATCAGCTACGGTGCGGCCCTCAAACTTTGGATGACGGGCTCCATTGTGGCGCAGGTTCTTCTTCCACTTCATTCTGGCTCCCTTGCCCTTTCAGTCGCCGGCGGATGCGCGGGCATGGTGCTGCTGGGTGTGTGCACGGGCCTGGTTGAATCGACCATGGCCCGGCTCCGGCTGCTCCGGGTTCCGCAACTGCTGGTGGGCGCGTTGGCGATGAGTGTCTTGGCGCTTGCCCTTGGGCTTATGAGGTAATCCCCGATGTCACAACTGGCAAACCTCTCCATTCTCATGATTGCCATGACCAATCTGGTGCTGCTGGGCACCAGCCGCCTCGGGCTTTGCGTGCGGGTGGTGGCGCTGCAGGGCGCGGCCCTGGCGCTGTTCACCCTGCTTGACAACGCCGCCAACCTTTCGGTGCATCTGGTGCTGGTGGCCCTGGCGACCCTGGTTCTCAAGGCGTTCGTGTTTCCCCGGCTGCTTTTCAATGTGCTGCACCAGACGGACGTGCGCCGGGAAATGGAGCCTTATGTGGGGTACACCTCCTCGATCATGCTTGGCATGGCGCTTTTGCTGCTTTCAAGGGGCGTCAGCCGCCAGCTTCCCCTCGACAACGCGGCCCTGCCCCCCCTTGTGCTGCCCATAGCGCTGTGGACCATATTCGTGGGATTGTTCCTGGTGATGGCCAGGCGCAAGGCGATTTCCCAGGTGCTCGGCTATCTGGTCATCGAAAACGGCATATTCGCCTTCGGCGCGGCGCTGGCGGGTGAGATGTCACTTCTGGTGGAACTGGGCTGCCTGCTGGATGTCTTCATGGCGGTGTTTGTCATGGGGCTGGCCATTTTCCATATCAACAAGGAATTTGACCACATGGACACAGACCGGCTCACAGCCCTTCGGGATTAATCAACAATGGTCCTGCTACTGCCCATATTGATTCCCGCCGTGGCGGGGGTGCTGGCGTTTTTCATCCGCCGGAAAAGCGCCTGCAAAGCGCTGTTGACGCTCCCGGCGGCGGCGCATTTTTTGCTAACCGGCCTGTTTTGGCTGCAACCGCCCCGGCCCTGCCTCAACGGCTGGCTTTTTTTGGACAGTGCGGGGCTTCTGTTTTTAAGCATCACCAGCGGCCTCTTTCTGGTTTGTTCCGTCTATGCGCTGGGGTACCTTTCGCGCCAGGCGGCTTCCGCCGCCGGCACAGGCGCCCACCCGCCGGCGCAATCCCCGGAATCGGTCTTTGCCGGATGCATGCTCCTGTTCCTCGCCTCAATGAGCATGATCGCGGAAAGCGCCCATTTTGGGCTGCTTTGGGTCGCCGTTGAGGCCAGCACCCTGGCAAGCGCCCCGCTCATCTACTTCCACCGCAACTCCCGCTCGCTGGAGGCCACCTGGAAATACCTGATGGTCTGTTCCGTGGGCGTCGCCCTCGCACTGCTCGCCAATTTCATGCTTGCCGTGTCCGCCGGTCCCGGCACGCAGATGGTGCTTGAATCCCTGACAATGCGGGGCGGGCACCTCTCGCTTCCGTGGTTGAAGGCCTCCTTCCTGTTTTTCCTCGTTGGCTACGGCACAAAGATGGGGCTTGCCCCCCTGCACAACTGGCTTCCGGACGCCCACAGCGAATCCCCCTCCGTCGTGTCCGCACTGCTTTCGGGGGCGCTGCTGAACTGCGCCTTTCTGGGCATACTCCGCGCCTACCAGGTCTGCGAGGCGGCCGGCATTGGCGCCTTTGCCCGCGAACTGTTGGTCGTTTTCGGGATGCTGTCCATCGGCCTCGCCGCAATATTCATCATCGGCCAGGCGGATTACAAACGCATGCTCGCCTACTCAAGCGTGGAAAACATGGGCATTCTGGCGCTTGGTGTCGGCATTGGCGGCGCCGCGACCTTTGGGGCCCTGCTTCACTCGGTGGGACATTCCCTGACCAAGGCGCTCCTTTTCCTTGCGGCGGGTAATATTCTTTCCGTTTATCAAAGCAAATCCACCCGCGAAGTGACGGGAATCATCCGGCGGCTTCCCGTGTCGGGAATGCTCTGGCTGCTGGGCTTCTTGGCCATCACCGGTTCGCCGCCCTTCAGCCCGTTCCTCAGCATATTCACCATTTTCAACGCAACCATCGGCGCGGGGCGGCATGTTCTTGCCTGCGCCTATCTTCTCTTCCTTGGGGCTGCGTTCATTGGCATGGCCGGCATCGTCCTCAGGATGGCGCTGGGCACCCCCTCTGAAAGGCATTCCACCGCCGGGCCCCCTGAATCATGGCTGGCGACCGGACCGCCCCTGTTGCTGCTGGCGGCGGTTCTGCTGTTTGGCGTTCATCTTCCGGCGCCCCTTCAATCGGTGCTTGCCGAGGCCGCGCGCACGCTGGGAGGAACCATGCCATGAGCCCCCTGACCACCATAAGAAACGCACAGCCACAGCCCCTTTCCGGTCTTCCGGAGACGGGTCCCTCCGAATTCCGCCAGGGCATACTGGAACAGGTGGAAGAGGGGGGGCGGCTGGCCGCGCTGTTTGGCACCCCCAGCCATGACGGAAAGATCCGCATCATCGGGGTGACGGCGAATGATCAGGCCGGCCTGCTGTGCGCCGGGTCAACCATTGTGACGGACGCCTACCCATCGTTGACGCCGGAGTGTCCACAGGCCCACCTGTTCGAGCGTGAAATTTACGAACAATGGGGGGTAAAACCGGAGGGGCATCCCTGGCTTAAACCGGTCCGTTCCCCATCCCCAGCCCCCCCTTCCGCCATGACGCGATGCGCGGCGGAAGCCCCCCGGCAAAACGATTTCTTCCGGGTGGACGGGGAGGAGGTGCACGAAGTGGCCGTTGGGCCGGTGCACGCGGGCATCATCGAACCGGGACATTTCCGGTTCCAATGCCATGGCGAACATGTGTTTCATTTGGAAATTTCCCTTGGCTACCAGCACCGGGGCGTGGAGCGCGCCCTGGCGGAAGCCCCCGGCCGGAAGACAATCCATTACATCGAGACCCTTGCGGGCGACACGACGGTCGGCCACGCCACCGCCCACTGCAACGCTGTTGAGTCCCTTGCCGGGGCGCGGGTGTCCGCACGGGTGCACGCGCTGCGCGCCGTCGCCCTGGAACTGGAGCGCCTCGCCAACCATACCGGAGACTTGGGCGCGCTGGCGGGGGATGTCGGCTTCCTGCCCACCGCCTCCTACTGCGGCCGCATACGGGGTGATTTCCTTAACATGACCGCCATTCTCTGCGGCAACCGTTTTGGCCGCGGGTTCGTCCGTCCGATGGGCTGCCCGCTGGAGCCCGGCCCCGGCGCGGTCGCGCTGTTGCTGGAGCGGATGGCCATGGCGCGCAGGGACGTCACCAGCGCCGTGGAACTCCTTTGGGAGGCGCCATCCGTGCTTGCCCGATTTGAAAACACCGGCACCGTTTTTCCGGAAACCTGCCGGCTGCTTGGCCTGGTGGGGCCTGCGGCGCGCGCATGCGGCCTGTTTCAGGATGTCCGGGTGGATTTCCCCACGGGAATCTACCGTATGGCGCACATACCCGTGTCCGTCTATCAAACCGGGGATGTGCTCGCGCGCGCGCTGGTGCGCTGGCTTGAAATACAGCGTTCCATGACGTTCATCGAGGAGCAGCTCCGCCATCTCCCCGAAAAGGGAACGGAAGCCGCGGGGGGCGCACCGGCGGCGGAGAGCATGGTGGTCTCACTGGTGGAGGGATGGCGCGGCGAAATATGCCATGTAATCCTGACGGATGCGGCGGGAACGCATGCCCGGCACAAGGTTGTCGATCCCTCCTTCCACAATTGGATGGGGCTGGCCGCGGCCCTTCGGGAGCAGCAGATCTCCGACTTCCCGCTGTGCAACAAAAGTTTCAACCTGTCCTATTGCGGACACGATCTTTGAGGTGAGTCCATGTTGCGGATTTTATCGGCGAGACTTCTGCAGGGGCACAGGACCATGGCATACCCCGATGCCGCGCCCGCGCTTCCAGAACTCTTCCAGGGGCTGCCGGTTATCGGGTCCGGCCAATGCGGGGATGCCTGCAATGAATGCGCCGCCGTCTGCCCCACCGGGGCAATCCAACGCAATCCCGGCGGCGGGCCCGCCCTGGACATGGGCCGCTGCCTGTTCTGCGGGGAATGCGCGCGGACATGTGAAAGCGGGGGGATCTCCTTTTCCAGGGAACATTCCCTGGCATCCCGCACTCGGGAGGGGCTTGTTGTCACGGAGTCAACTGTCCGTGAAAAAACCTTGGCGCTGGACGCTGCCGCCCGCCGAATTTTTGGGCACTCGCTGAAACTGCGCCAGGTGTCGGCAGGCGGATGCAACGCCTGCGAGGCGGACCTGAACGTGCTTGGCACACTTGGTTTTGATTTGGGCCGGTTTGGGATTCAATTCGTGGCGTCGCCGAGGCATGCCGACGGCATCGTTATCACCGGTCCAGTTTCGGAAAACATGGTGCTCGCCCTCAAAAAGACCCATGACGCGGTGCCGGCACCGAAATTGGTGATTGCCGTGGGCGCGTGCGCCATCTCCGGAGGGGTGTACCGGGGGCATCCGGAAACCCGAAACGGGGCAACTGACCTGTTGCCTGTGGATTTGTTCATTCCGGGCTGTCCGCCCCATCCGGTCACCCTGCTGGATGGGTTACTTCGGCTCCTTGGCCGAATCGGCTGATATTTCCCCGCAAACCACATCCAGATTTTTCACAGACTCCGCCACCCTGAGGGCAAGCCTGCCCACCGCCCTGTTCATGGCCATGCCGTAGATTTCCCTTCCACTTCCGCCCAGGGGCTCGGTTTCGCACAGGGTTTCAGCCCACACGAGTTTCTTTTCCCGGCTTTGCCGCATTTCCAGACGGGCCTCCACCCGCACAACCGGCGCATCTCCGGTGATATCCACAAAAAACGCGCGCAACTCCCCGGTCATGATGGCATCCGGGCGGGACATGTCGGCGGCGTTTCCCACATCATGAAAGCGCCCGGTGGCCACAATCGCGTCGGTGACCGCCCGTGTCACCGCCAATTCGGGGGACTCACTCCATGTTTCATCGGGGTAATACTCCAGCCGGCTGCCCGGGCGAAGCACCGCCACCCGCTTGTCGAAAGAATTGCCCGCAAGCAGGGGGCGGATGCCGAGGGTTGCCGGAATGGACTCAGCCGCCCTGCCCACCCCGCCGAGTTCCGGGGCAAGCAAAAAATGCCCCACGGGCGCCACGGAAGAGGGGCCAAGGCATCCTTGGCACAACAGCGCAAGAACCGCCGCGCAGGCAAGGGCCGCCGGGACGGCTGCTCCGGTTTTCATGAGGGCCATGGTTCTCCTCCTGGGGGTTGACGGTGTCATTTGTTCGGTCCCACCGATTTCACCGAGGCCTTGCCCCGAACAAGCTGCGAGGGATCCTGCTGGAGCGCGTCCACCAGGAGCCGCATGCTCTCAAAGGCGTCCCGCAGCTCGTTCATCGTGGCGCGCAGGTTGTATTCCATGTTGTCCGCCTCGTGGGTGACATTCGCCGCGACGGTGTTCATCTCCTCCACGGTCTTCTGGACCCGCCCGGCGAGCTCCGAAATGTTCGTCATCATTTCGTTCAGGTTCTGCTGGGTGCCCTCCACGTCAACCACTTTGACTTTTTCGTTGGCGGTGGAGAGCAACTGCTCCATTTCCCGGGCCACCCGCTCAAGGTCCTGGCTCCGGTTCACCAGCGCGTCCACAACGCGCTTCGACTCGCCGCGCAGCTCCTTGACGGCGCCCGTCACCTCGGTCAGCATTTCGGAGCCCTGGTCCACCAGGCCCTTTCCCTTTTCGATAAGGCCCTTCACATGATCAACAATTTCCTTGACGTCGCCGTCCTCAATATGGCTGAGTTCCCTGTTGATTTTTGTGGCGATTTGCGACGCCTGCTCCATGATGTCCGTGATTTGCGAACTGACCGCCTCGATGGTGGACTTCTGCGCCATTATCTGGCTGTTTTCGGGCAGTTCGGGCAGGGTCTTGTCCCCTCCGCTCAGACTGATGGCCATGGTGCCCGCGGCGAGGCTGAACAGCACCAGACGGCCCTCCACGCCCTGGTGCAGCGTGACTTTCTCCGGGTTGACGACCATCTCCACATGGGCCCGCTGGTTCGGGGTGACGAAGATGTCCCTCACCTTGCCCACCGGGACGCCCAGATACTCCACCATGCCGCCCTCGTAAAGGCCCAGGATGGACTCGTCAAACTCAATCCAGTAATGTTCGCCCGGTTCCTTGTAAATGCCGGAAATGACCATGGTGGCCACCACGGATATGGTGGCGCAGGCCAGCAGGAACAGGCTCACTTTTATTTTTTGTTTTCGCGTGGCCACAAGCCGTCTTCCTTTGTTTTACATGATCTGCCGCTGCTCGATGTGCTCATCGGGGCGGCGTTCAAAAAACTGGCGGACCCGCTCCTCACCGCATTTGTCCGCTTCATCCATGGTGCCCAGGAAAATAATCCTGCCCCGGTCCAGCATCAGCACCCTGTCCGCCACAAGGCGTATGGAGTCCAGTTCGTGGGTGACAATCACAAAAGTCATGCCGAGCAGGCGGTTCAGTTTCAGCACCAGCTCGTCAAGCCCCGCCGCCATGATGGGGTCGAGCCCGGCGGAGGGCTCGTCAAAGTACACCAGCTCGGGGTCCACCGCAATGGCGCGCGCCAGTCCGGCGCGCTTCTTCATGCCGCCCGACAGGTCGCTGGGCATCTGGTGCTGGGCGTGGGCCAGGCCCACAAGGCTCAGTTTCATGCGCACCAGGGGATCCACCAGCGCACGGTCCACCCTGCCGAACTCAATCATCGGCATGGCCACATTGTCCCCGACCGTCATCGAGTTGAACAGTCCGCTGGACTGGAACGCAATCCCGATGGACTGCTGCATGACCGCCAACTCGTCCTCGTCCATGGAGGCGATGTCCCGGCCCTGGAAAATGATGCGGCCCGCAGTGGGCCGCAGGAGGCCGCACATGTGCTTGAGCAGGGTGCTCTTGCCGCATCCCGAGCCGCCCACGACCACAAACACCTCGCCGCGCCGGACATCAAAGGACACCCCGTCCAGGACCTTCATGTCGCCGTAGTGGGTGACCAGATCCTCGATCCGGATGATAACGTCGTTCTGGCTCTTGTTTTCCATGGGCTCACTCAAGCACGTAGTAGAACACGGACGCGAAGACGATGTCGATGACAATCAGCATGAAAATGTCCATCACCACGGCGCGGGTGGTCATCCGGCCGACGCCCCTGGAACCGCCCACCACCCTGAACCCGTTGTGGCAGCCTATCAGGGCGATGGCCATGGCGAAGAACAGGGACTTAAGCATGCCCTGGACGATGTCATTCATCATGACCGCCCCGAGGGACTGCTCATACCAGATGGAAACGCGGAAACCAAGAACACCCACGCCCCAGAGCGCGCCGCCCAGCACGCCCGACACCATGCCCAGCACGGTCAGGCAGGGAAGCACAACAATCATCGCCATCAATTTTGGGGCGACAAGGTACTGGGACACGTTCATGCCCATGCCCCGGAGCGCGTCTATCTCCTCCTGCACTTTCATGGTCGCTATTTCAGCGGCGATGGCCGCTCCGGTGCGGGCGGAGACCACCACGGCGGTCATCACGGCGGCGAGTTCCCGCGCGAAGGCGATGATGACCAGGTTGGCCACGTAAATCTGGATGCCGAAGGCCTCCACCTGCTTGGCGGAAAGCATGGCAATGATGAGCCCGAGCAGGAAATTCATCAGGCACACGATTCGGACGGCGCGCACGCCCATCTCAAATATCTCGTCCACAAAGGCGCCAAACCTGAACCCGCGCCCCTCAAGCGGCGCGACCAGGGTCCAATAAAGAGCGTCCACGCACAGGGCCGCAAATTCCCTGAACTCAACGGTGAAGTTGATGACCTCCCCGCCGAATCCCTCCAAAAAAACCGTGTCATCCTGTTTCCGCACGCCGGGCTTGCCCATTCCCGGTGTGATCATTTCAAGAAAGGTGCGCACATCCCCGGCGGCGTTGCGCCATTCGGCGGCCCGCCCGTACTTCTCCAGATGCTCCGCAATCCTCACCAGCCAGGCACCGCCAAAAGAGTCCATGGAAACGGTGCCGGACAAGTCAAAAACAACCGTCTCACCCTGGGCCTTGACGGAAACAGCCCTGCGGACGGATTCATAGAGAATCCGTCCCGACTCCTGGTCCAGTGTCTCCGGGCAGGCGTAAAGGGAGGGGTTCATCCCGCGCCATCCATCTTTGCGGAAACCAGCATCTCAAATTCCTCTTCGCTGAGGACCTTCACGCCCAGGGCGCGCGCCTTGTCCAGTTTCGAACCGGCTTCCGCCCCCGCCAGCAGATAATCCGTTTTTTTGCTGACACTCCCCGTTGTGCGGCCGCCGAGGCGTTCTATGCGGGCATGCACCTCGTCACGGGAGCCCTGGAGCAGGGTTCCCGTGACCACAAAACTCAGTCCGTCCAGCGGCCCCGCGCCCCCCGGCTGGGGGGTGATGACGCCGCTTTCCATGGACACACCCGCAGTTTGCAAGTCAAGTATTAGCATACGGTTGGCCGCCACGTCAAAGAATTCCCTGATGCTTGCGGCAACCACCGGCCCGACATCCTCAATTTTGGTCAGTTCTTCCGCATTCGCCGCAAGCAGTTTCTCCATGGATCCAAAATGGCGCGCCAAAGTTTCCGCCGTCCGCGCACCCACATGGCGAATGCCCAGGGCAAAGAGAAGACGGCCCAACGGACGCGTCCGGCTTTCGGCAATGCCGTTGATTAGATTTTCCGCCGATTTTTCCCCCATGCGCGGCAGTGCGGCCACGGAGGCCCTTTCCAGCCTGTATAAATCCCCGGCTGTTTTCACCATCCCCGTGTCCACCAGCTGCGCCACCAAGGATTCGCCCAACCCCTCAATGTCCATGGCTTTTCTGGAGGAAAAATGCTCAAGACGCCCCTTTACCTGGGCGGGGCAGGCCATGTTGACGCACCGAATGGCAACCGTATCTGGATCCCTGCGCACCACGCTGCCGCATTCCGGACAGTGTGACGGAGGAACAACGGACTCCGCGCCTGCGGGGCGCTCCTCCGGCACATGACGAAGCACCTGCGGAATAATCTCCCCGGCCTTTTGCACCTCCACCAGATCGCCCGCGCGCAAATCCTTGAGTGCCAGATCCTCAAAATTGTGCAGGGTGGCCCGTTTTACGACAGTACCCGCGAGGAGCACAGGCTCAAGCTCAGCCACCGGGGTGAGCGCCCCGGACTTGCCCACCTGCACCGTGATTTCCCTCAGCCGCGTCCGGGCAACCTCCGCCGGGAACTTAAAGGCTATCACCCAGCGGGGCGCCTTGGACGTCGCGCCCAACTGTTCGCGCTGGTGTCTGCTGTCCACCTTAATCACCATGCCATCCGTGGCATAGCCCAGCGCATGCCGATCCGTGCGCCATTGCCCGCACACACTGATTACCCGCTCAATGTCCGAGCAGCGCTCCGCCAGCGGACTCACGGGCAGACCCAGCGACCCGAGCAGCTCCAATGTCTTCGTATGGCTGGCGGGAAGACCACCGCCGCACTCCACCACGTCATAGAGAACCACTTCAATCCGTCTTTTGGCCACCTCGCGGGAGTCCAGCAGTTTCAGGGTTCCCGCGGTGGTGTTGCGCGGATTTCGGTAGGGTTCCAGGCCGTCCCTGTCCCGCTGCGCGTTCAACCGCTCCAGTTCCGCAAAGGTCATAAACACCTCGCCGCGGGCCTCCAGCACCCGGGGCGCGTTTTCAAGGCGTAGCGGGAGCGAGCGGATGGTCTTGATGTTCTGTGTCACATCGTCACCGGTGACACCGTCCCCCCGGGTGGCGGCGCGGACCAGCACGCCCTCCTCGTAGCGGAGGCTGATGGATACGCCGTCCAGTTTCAGTTCCACCACATATTCCGGGACCTCCCGGTCCAGCCCCTTCCTCACCCGTCCGTCAAACTGCCGCAGATCCGCCTCGTTGTAGGTGTTGTCTATGGAGAGCATGGGCACGGCGTGCCGCACGGACGTGAAACCCGGCAGCGGCGCACCCCCGACACGCCGTGTGGGGGAGTCCGGTGTGGCCAGGGACGGATAATCCTTCTCCAGTTCCTGGAGCCGACGCATCAGCGCGTCAAATTCGCCGTCCGATACCGCCGGGGCTGCGTCAATGTAATAAAGCCGGTTGTGGCGCTCAATTTCACGGACAAGCCGGGCGTGCTCCCCGCGCGCGCCGCCGGGAACGGAACCGTCATCCTCGGGAAACAGCAGGTCTGTGTCCAATCAACTCTTCTCCTTCCGGCGGCAGACAGCACCGGCCGTGGGGGGATTATAGCCGAAGAATTGCCCCCGTTCACCGTTCCCCCCGGAGGACGCCGGCAGCCGGCATGGAAATGGGCCAACAATTTGCTTGAAGTGACCCGCCCTGATTCTTACCATGTTAGACGGATGCCCTGATTGGGCCCATGGGAGACATGACAGAAATGACAGACTTGGGAAAAGTTTCCAGCCTGCTGGGCTGGCCGGAAAAGCGGAAAGAAATTGAAACCACCCTCAGGGGTTTGCTCGGCGGCCTGCCCGCCGGGCGTGTGGAGCCGCAGGTGAAGGTCACCGAGGAGCTGGAGTCCCGTTCCTACACCCGCAGGCGCGTCAGTTTTTTCGTGAGCGAGGACGAGATTGTCTACGGCTGGCTCTTCGTGCCGGACGGCAAGGAGGAGACGGCCGCCATTCTCTGCTGCCACGACAAAACCACCTGCGGCAAGGACGAACCCGCCGGCCTGGACGGCAACCACCGCCTTGCCTTCGCGCAGCATTACGCGGAGCGCGGCTACATCACCCTTGCCATTGACACCGCCACCGCGGGCGAGCGCACCTCGGTGAAGCGGCAGCCGTATGACACGGAGGTGTTCTACAAGGACAACCCCGGCCTGAGCCTCGCCGGAAAAATGCTCGCGGATCACATGCAGGCGGTGGAGGCGTTCTCCGAAATCAAACGGGTGGACACCGCCCGCATCGGCGTGATCGGGCACGGCCTCGGCGGATTCAACGCGCTGATGCTTGCCGCCTTTGACGACCGGGTTCAGGCCTGCGTGTCCAGCAACGGTTTCACCCGCTTTGCCACCGACAAGACGCCGGGCATGTGGGCGGACGGCACAGGGCTGGCGCTCATCCCGGAAATCGCGAAAATCGCGGCGAAAAAGGACGCCCCGGATCTTGACTGGGAGCACATCCTCGCCCTTGCGGCGCCGACCGCCGTGCAAATCATCACCTCCGTATCCAATTCCATCCACGTCAACCCGAAGTCCTGCCAGAAGGCCGTGAACCAGGCCGGACGCATTTACAAGCTGCTCGGCGCCCAGAGCGCCCTCAACCAGTTTGTGAACCATGACGGCAATGAGTTCACGCCTGAATCTCTCGAAGTGGCCGACGACTGGTTCGAACGCTGGCTCTGAGCCCGGCCCGCAGGGTATAATGACGGTCAAGCCCCGCACCCCGTTGTGCGGGGCCTTTTTATCCCCTACAATGCGCAAGGACGGCATCCTGTCATGGCGGCGGCATCCCCACCAAAACCACTCATGAGCGTCATGGACCTCGTGAAAAGTTACGGCAACCAAACCGTGCTTGACGGGGTTTCCCTGACACTGAACGAGGGGGATCGCGTGGGCCTGATCGGGCGGAACGGCTGCGGGAAGTCCACGCTGCTGCGCATCATGGCCGGGCTGGACGCGCCCGACCGCGGCCAGGTCACCCGCACCCAGGGCGTGAGAACCAGCCTGCTCAGCCAGCAGTGCGCCCTAAGTCTCCAGCAGACCGTGGGGGACGCGCTGCGCGCCGCCGCATCAGAACTGTCCGATCTTCTCCACGCCTACCAGGAGGCGGTTCACCGGCTGGGAACCCTTCCCGGGGAATGCTGGGAGTACCGGGAGGCGCAGGCGGAATGCGACCGTCTCCACCACGCGCTGGACATGCGCGACGGATGGCAACCGGAACAGGAGGCGCGCCGGGTGGCCACGGCGCTGCGCCTGCCGCCGCCGGATCGGATGCTCCATTCCCTGTCCGGCGGGGAACTGCGCCGGGTGGATTTGGCCACCCAGCTCATCCTCCATCCGGACGTGCTGATGCTGGACGAGCCCACAAACCACATCGACACGGAGAGCGTGGCCTGGATTGAGTCCTTCCTGGAGCGTTACGAGGGGGTCTGCGTGCTGGTCACCCACGACCGTTATTTTCTGGACCGGGTGGTAAACCGGATTATCGAGCTCGAATTCAGCCGGACCTACTCCTTTCCCGGCAACTACGCGCGGTTCCTCGAATACAAGTGCGACGTGGAGGAATCCGAGGCGCGCGCCGAAAGCAACCGCCTGGCCCTCATCCGCCGCGAACTTGCCTGGTACCGGCGCGGCGCCAAGGCCCGCTCCACCAAGCAAAAATCGCGCATTAACCGCCTCATGGACGTGCAGGAACAGGGGCCGCCCCCGCGGCACCGTGATTTCCTTTTTGAAATACCGGAACCGGAACGCCTGGGGAAAAACATCCTGGAGGCGCGCCAAATCTCCCACGGATTCGGGGGAAAAACACTGTTCCGCCATTTTTCACTGTTCATGCGCACCGGCATGCGCGTCGGCATCATCGGCCCGAACGGCTGCGGAAAGACAACCCTCCTGAGGACGCTCATGGGACTGGAACAGCCTGTGTCCGGCGAGGTCGAGATGGGCGAGTCGGTCCATCTGCTCTATCTGGACCAGCATCATGAGGAGGTGGACCCCGCGCAGAGCATTTTGGATTACGTCTCCGAGGGCGCGCGCTTTTGGGAGGTGGGAAAGCACCGCGTCTTTGTGCCGGCCTATCTGGAGCGTTTCCTTTTCGACAAGGAAAGCGTGAACATGCCCATGGGCAACCTGTCCGGCGGGGAGCGCAACCGCATCGGGCTGGTGAAGCGCCTCCTGCGCGGCGGCAATTTTCTTGTGCTGGACGAGCCCACCAATGATCTCGACCTCTACACCCTGCGCGTGCTGGAGGAGACGCTGCTCGATTTTGACGGCTGCGCCCTCATCGTGAGCCACGACCGCTATTTTCTCAACCGGGTGTGCACCCACATGCTGGTCTTTGAGGGTGACGGGACGATAACGGAGATCACGGGCAACTACGACGACTACATGCTCTACAGGCAGCGGATGGAGGAGGACGCACGCACGGCAAACAGGGAGGCGGCGAGGCTTGCCGCGAAATCCGCCCCAAAAACGGACGCGGGGCCTGAAAAGGCGAAAAAACTCTCCTGGAATGAAAAACTGGAGCTGGACGGAATGGAATCCGCCATTCTGGGGGCCGAAGAGACTGTGGCGGCGCTTGAGGAAAAAGTGCAAAGACCCGGTTTCTATGAGCAACCCCACGAAACGGTCGGGGAAACCCTCGACGCGCTTGCGGCGGCAAAAGAACGGGTGGAAAAGCTTTACAGCCGATGGGAGGCGCTGGAGTCCCTCAAAAACAACCCGGGGGGATGATTACTCAGAACCAACGGGCTGAAAAAGGGAAAAGATCGTCTGAAAAACCTTGAAAAACTGAAAAACCAAGGCGATTATTGAAAACACGAACTGCATGATGCGTTCTCCCGGGTAGAATCCCGTTTGTCAGTCCTTCGCGCAGACAACCAGCGCCGCAATGACGCCCGGTATCCAGCCGCACAGCCAGAGCACCGTCACTATCAACAGCGCGCCGCACCCCTTGTCAATCACCGCAAGGGGCGGAAGAAGCAGGCATATGATTGCGCGCAATATTCCCATCAGACCGGTGTTTCCTGCGTCATTTGCTTCCAGGTTTCAGTCTACCAGAATTCTTCCGCCCCAATAAACACCCCCGGCCCGCCGTCCGCCTAGAAACACACCATGAACGGGGCGTACAATATGCGAGTTGCCTCCTGGAACAACCACCCTGAAACATGTATGAATCCCTGAAACGTCCGGGGGATTGGCGCATCCGGGGGCGGCCGGACAACCGAAGGAGAATGGATTAATGCATGAAAACAAGGGCTTGGTCGCGGTGCTGATGGGCGGCCAGAGCACGGAGCACGAGGTTTCCCTGCGCTCGGGCGCGGGTGTCGTTGCGGCGCTTGGGCGCCGCGGATATAAAGCCGTTCCCGTGGTTATCACCATGTCGGGGGAATGGCTCTTTCCCGGCGAGACGCCCCGTTCCTTCCATGATGCGGTGGCCCGTCTTGACGCGCTGCGTCCCGACTGCGTGTTTATCGCACTGCATGGCGGCGCGGGGGAGGACGGGCGCATGCAGGGGCTGCTGGACCTGATGGGCCTGCCCTACACGGGCTCGGGATGCGCCGCAAGCGCGCTGGCCATGGACAAGGTGCGCGCAAAGGCGCTCGTTGAGTCGGCGGGCGTCCGCGTGGCAAAACAAATTGTCCTGGACGCGGCGGACTGGGCGGAGAACCGTTCCGGCTGCCTCGAACGCATCCGCCGGGATATTGGCCTGCCCTGTGTGATCAAGGCCCCCTGCCAGGGCTCAAGCTGCGGCATGGCCATAACCTTTGACAGCGCACGGCTGGAGGAGGATCTGGACACAGTGATGGCGGTGGAGGGCCGCCTGATGGTGGAGGAGTACATCCGCGGGCGCGAGGTCACCTGCGCTGTGCTCGATGCGGAACCGGCGGGCGCGAGGGCCCTGCCACTGACGGAAATATGCCCGAAAACGGCGACTTTCTTTGATTACACGGCCAAATACACCCCCGGCGCGTCGGAGGAAATCACTCCGGCTCGGGTGCCGGAAGAGACCGCGGCGGCCATCGGCGCGATGAGTCTGGCGGTGCACCGCGCCATCGGCTGCGCGGGATGGAGCCGCAGTGATTTTTTGATTGACGAAAACGGGCCGTTGTGGCTGGAGGTAAACACCGTTCCGGGCCTCACCGAAACGTCCCTATTCCCCCAGGCGGCGGCGGCGGTCGGAATCGTGTATGATGAACTGATGGAACTGTTTGTGGCCGCAGTGCTGCGCGCCAAGGCGGCACAGCGATAAAAGGACGCACGGACATGGGTATCGTATTCACAAAGCTCCACGGACTGGGCAACGACTATCATTTCATTGACACCTCGAAATATCCGGTGGAGGATCCCCCGGAACTCTCCCGACGCATGAGCCACCGCCACCTCGGCGCGGGCTCCGACGGGATTATCCTGGTCATGCCCGGAAAAGAGCATGAATTTGCGATGCGCATCTTCAACGCCGACGGCAGCGAGGCGGAGACCTGCGGCAACGGTATACGTTGCTTCGCCAAGTACGTTTACGAGCGCGGCATGACGGACAAGACTGAATTCGTCATCGAAACCCTCGCGGGGCCAAACCGCGTCCGGTTGAACGTGTCCGGCGGCACGGTCGTTTCCGTGCGGTCAAACATGGGCAAGCCCCGTTTTGAACGGGCGGAAATTCCCATGACAGGTCCGGCGGGCCGGGTGATGGAGGAACCCCTCACTCTGGACGACGGCCGGGTGTTTCAGGTTACCTGCGCGAACATCGGCAACCCCCATGCCGTGGTCTTTGTGGAGGACGCCACAAAGATTGATTTGGCGGACATCGGCCCGCGCATTGAGAGGCATCCCGCCTTCCCGCAGCGCACCAACGTTGAATTTGTCACCGTCCGGGATCGCGCCAACATTGTCATGCGCATCTGGGAGCGGGGAAGCGGCATCACCATGGCCAGCGGCAGCGGCTCCTGCGGGTCGGCGCTTGCCTCCATGATCACCGGCCGCGTGGACCGGCGCGTCAATGTGCACCTTGTCTACGGCGTGCTGACCATCGAGTGGGCGGAGGACGGCTGCGTCTACCAGGAAGGCCCAGCCACCGAGGTGTACACGGCAGAATGGCCGGAGTAACCCCGCATACACCGGAAGAGGAACCGGAAACGAACGCGCCCCCACGCCGCATGCGCCGTTGGCTGGCCTGGACACTGCGGTTTTTGATGGCAACCCTGTGGGTTTTCGCGGCGACAACCGCCCTTGAATTTTTGGCGCGGACCATGGACCGGCGGGTGGAACATAAAAACCCCCTTGTGCATGCCTATCTGGGCAAGGCCCCCTGGCCCAAAGACTGCGCGGAAGAGCCTCCCATTCCGGCTTTTGAACCGCTGCCGCCCGGCAGGCTGCTGCTCACCCACGAAGATCGTGCCGAAGACGCATGGCTCGACCCAGTTTTGGACCGGAATGGTCCTGAAATGGCCGCCCGAATCGCCCTTTTTCCCGGGGCCTCAGATGCGGCGCGAAACGCCTTTGCAATAACCCACAGTTATGGTGTGGTGTGGTTCGACAAACCTTTCCATGGAAAAGCCGTCTATGGAAGCAACAGGGAATTCCGCATACTCCGCCTCCTGACCCAAACCCCGCATGGACGGTTGCTGGCCCGCATCCTGCGCGGCGGCACATTCCGGCAGGCGTACGGGGGCGTTCAGGAGAGCATAAAAGCCGGGCGGCCCGTCCATATCGCGCTGGCGGTCAATGACGACTTCAGGGAACGATTGGACGCATGGTGTGTGGGCGCGCCGGGAGTGGGGGGGTTCGTATTTTTCGACGCCTCCGGCGATTCGAGCAGTCCGCCGGAGACAGCGCAGGCCGACTCCCCCTGGGCGGTGCCTTTTTTCAAATACAAACCAAACCTGCGGGGCCACAAGGGCGCTTTCGGCGAAAACTACGACACGAATGAATTCGGCCTTCGCGACGACACCGTGGTCCTGCCCAAGCCCGAAAAGACATACCGGATACTCTGTGTCGGCGGCTCCACAACCGAGGAGGGGCCGACCAACGCGGAAACATACCCGAATCTTGTGGAGCGCCACTTCAGGGAACATCCCATTGACGGGTGGTCGGTTGACGTTGTGAACTGCGGCATTTCGGGCATGACCACCGGAAAACATCTGCTCCGGATGAACGACTACCTCTCCATGGAACCCGATCTGGTGGTGATGTACGAGGGGATCAACGATCTCACGCTCGACCTGATGCCGGAATGGACCAGTGGGTGGTGGTTTTCCCCGTCTTTACCGTCCCGCTCCAGCTTTGCCCGCCGTTGGCTGGATGGTTTCCTGGCATCTTCCAAAGCGCGGCGGGTGCGGGATTTGACGGAGCAAACCCTGGCCAATCTTGAGTTGATGCGGCGCGTATTCCGGCGGCACGGGGTTCCGGTGCTGTTCTGCGGGGCGGCCGTGCCCGACTATCCCTCCCTGTCGCCGGAGGAGCGTGAGTATTATGCGTGGGACGCGCGCAAGCACTGGAACAACCCGGCCATGTCATTCAGGGTGTACCATGAAATGGTGTGCTGGCTGAATGGGGCGGTGAAGGCGCGCTGCGGGGAAACCGGCGCGGGATTCATCCCCACGGACACCGCACTGCGCGGAGGTTCGGCTTTTTTCGGCGACATTTGCCACATGCGCTTTTGCGCCCTGCCCCGAAAGGCGGAATGTGTGGTGCGCGCCATTGACGCACCGTTGCGTGAATTGCTGAAAAACGGCTATTCCGCCCCGGCGGCGCGGTAACGGTAGGCAAAACGCCCCGGCGGCGCGCTGTCGCCGTTGACCGTGAACGACATCGGATCTCCGTCCGGCAGGGTGTTGTCGGCCCATTTAAAGCGGAAATCCGGCCGTTTCTCCCCGTCCATCCCCGGAAGTTTCCTGGGAATGGCCAAATGCATGCGGTTCCCCTCCATCCTGAAGGGAATCAGCCCGGCATCTTTCCAGATGCCGCCGTCTTGATGCATTTCCAAAACAAGGCTGTTTTCCCGGGGCGTCACACGGTTGACCACATAATCGAAACCCTCCCAGCCGGTGCTGTGATTGCCGTCCGCGTCAATGTAAAGCCGCATCCAGGCGGGGTCGGTGGGGGGGGTGACGGGCGCGGCGGTTTCCACCAGAAAGTACAGGTTTTCCTTGTCGTGCGCCACTTTGGCGCGCACAATGTCGTTGCGTCCGGTGTTGTTCACCTGCCTGCCCGCCTCACCCCAGCCGGGATGGTCGCGGTGGACCGTGTCGCCCCGGTGGTCGCGGTATTCAGGCTTCACCCCGTCCCATTGTGAAAACGGCCCCTCCAGGTTGATGCTGGTTTTCCCGGCGGCAACAGGCCCGGGGCGCGCGCCCTTGTGGCGTCGGATGAAATCCACAGTTTGATAGTAATAGGCGTCTCCGTGGCCGCCCCGCATGGGCTCGATGTCGCGGCTGTTCTCGTGGTTGAACTGGTCCACAAACATCACCGGCTCCCGGACGCCGTTGAACTCGTCAAAGCGCATGGCGATCCATTCGTTCCAGCCGGTGACAAACACGAAAGCGGGATCAACCTCCAGCGCCCGGCCCCATTGTTCCGCATAGTTCAGGCCGTGCCAGGCCGCATCAGGACGGGTGTCCCAGCCGCCGTTGTGAAAACTCCTGCCCTGCGCGCCCTTTTCAGAAAGGCAGCCCAGACGCCCGTTCACCGCGTTTTGGGCCACGCCCACCGTCATCTGCTCGGCCTCGTCCCGGCTGTTCTTAAACACATGCTGCGGAAACACCTCCAGCCAGCCCCATTGGTCCGGTCCGTCGGGGCCCGTGAAGTAGGAGGGCACCGGCTTTCGGAAGGTGAAAAATTCCCGCGCCGCCCCCTCAACCTTGGCGGGATCCGCCATAATCAGGGGCTTCCCCTCCCACATGAACCAGAGTTCGCGGTGCAGGCCGGGGGCGTAAAGCTCCGCATAAAGCTCGTTCACCACATTTTTCGGGTCCCAGAAAGGCGTCAGAAACGCGATTTGGGGCGTGGCGCCCCCGTCCGCGCGCACTGAGGCGAAAACCTCGCAGAGCGCCGTGTAGTTTTTCTTGTAGGTGGCCTGGTTGGTCACGTCAAAAATGATCACGTCCACCCCGGCGTCCGCCAGCATCTGGGCATGCCTGCGAAGCACCCACCGGTCGTCGGAAAGGTAATAGCCGAAGAGCGGCTCGCCCCAGTGGTGCATGGCGTGCATCGGCCCCCAGGCGGGGTGGTTCTTGTCCTGCATCGCTTCGGGATGCGCGGCGAGAATCTTGGAAATGTCGTGTGGGCCCGTCTGGCCATGCTCGCCCTGCCAGAGAAAATAGAACATGCCCACCTTGCGGTCCGGGCGCGGCGGCCCGGCGGTCTCGAAGGTGGACACGGCGCGGTCCAGCCCGTCCACCGCCTCCCAGGTGTCGCTAAACACATCCCATGTTCCGGTGGGTTGCGCGTAAAGCGGGGCCGCACAAGCAAGCACGGCCGTGGAAAAGAGCAGGACGGTGCGTGTCATGGTTTCTCCCGGCGGGGTGTGTCAGGTGCTTTCCCACTGGCGCAGGCCGAAGCGGGACAGGTAAATCGGAATGGACTGAAACGACTGATTGAGAGCGGGCAGGGCGCGCAGAAAGGCCCGTTTCCGTTCGCTTTCCGGCCCAAAGAGCAGGGTGAGCGAACCGCCGTCGCCGCCCGCGCCGTTCACCTTCCAGCCCACCGCGCCATGCTGTCTCGCCAGCGCGATGACCTCCTCCGCCTCCGCCGAAACCAGGGCGGGGTGGAGCGCCTTCTGCGCGTCGGTGTTCATCACCATGGCCCGGCCCAGCGCCGGGAAATCCCCCGCGAACAGGGCGTTCTTGCCCGCGTGCGCCGCGTTGCGCAGCGGCGCCAGCGCGGACTTGTCGGCGTTCTGCCTTTCAAAACCGGCGATGACCCTGCCGTGGACCTCGCTGGAGGAGTGGGACTTGCCCAGGAACACCAGCGCCAGCCGCCGTTCAAGCTCCCACCAGATGCTGTTCGTAACCATGATTTGCGACACGCTCGCATGGGGGTACTGGTGCATCTCAATGAAGCAGATGCCGCCGTAGGCCGAGCAAAGCTGGTCCTGAATGCCGCACTGGAGGCCCAGTTTCTCCGTCTCCACCCGGTGCGCCATGGAGGCCACCTCGTGGGGGGTCATGCGCCTGCCCTCGGTCAGCAGGTCGAGCGCGCCCAAAAGCGCCACGCTCACCGCGGCGGAGGTGCCGGTGGAGCAGCCCGCCGGCGCGTTGGAGTACAGGTTCACCTCGAAGGACAGGTCCTTCGGCAGTTCCATGATGTCCAGGCACGCCTCCAGCAGCGGGTGCCGGTCGTACTCAATGGTAGCGGTGTCAATCACATACTTGTCGCCGAAATTTTCGGCGTTTATGGTGATGCGCCGCTCCGTGCCGCCGCCCCGCGTGACGTATATCTGCACCTCCGCGTAGGGGTACACGCCCATGTTGAAGACGGCGCCGTATTCGGCGAACCAGGTGTCGGTCCAGCCGCCCAGATCGCAGACCCGCACGGGTGCCGTGGCGTTGATGACCCTGCGCTTTTCAGTGTCCGGCATGAATGTGCTCCCTTGTCTTCCAGCACGCTGGATTTTGTCCGCCCCCCTGGGGCGCGGCCCATTTTACCCTTTTCCAAACCCCGCCGCATCCCGTATTTCCCCGGCGCCCACCACGCGCAGCGCGAAGGCAAGCGCAATGAAGAGCGCCAGAGAAAGGGGGCGCGCCCACCAGCCCGGTACCAGCATCAGCAGCGCGGGCGCGGCAAAGGCCGCATGGGGCAGAAGCGCGTCGCGGACGGGCAGCGGCACGCCGCAGCGGCGCAGGTGCGCGGTTTGAAGCAGATCATTGGCCGCCATGGCGCACAGGGCGGCGCAGCCCGCGCCGGGCAGGCCCAGCAGGGGCATCAGCGCCAGATTCGCCGCAAGGCCCGCCGCCACGGCGGCGCTGTTGATGACGGTGACCGAAACGCCCCGGCCCAGCGCAATCAGCGCCTGCCCGGAGACACCCGCCTGAAGCGCAAGCACAGCCGCCGCCAGCAGCAGCACCAGCACGGTCGCGCCGGAAAGGTAGTCGGCGGAAAAGAGCAGGACTATCAGCGGCTCCCGCACGGCCATGACACAGATCGCCCCGCCGTAACCGAGAAACGCGGAAAGCCTCGCCGTGCGCCCCGCAAGCAGTCCGGCAGCCTCAAAATCGCCCGATGCAACATGGCGGGTCATGTGGGGAAGGTACGGCGTGAGCGCCGCGCCCAGCACGCGGGTGATCATCATGGGAAGCCGCTTCACCATTTCCAGCACGGCGGCGGGGGCCAGTCCGAGCAGCAGGCCCGCCAGCAGCGTGTCGGAACGCTGGGACACGAAATTGAGCATCTGGTTCGCGTAAAGGGGCGCGCTGAACCGCACCGCGCCCGCGGCGGTCCGGAAACTGGGGCGCATGCCCGTTTCGCGGTTTGCCGCGGCGGCGGCGAGAAGCACCTCGCAACCGTAGGCCGCCGTCAGCGCGAGCATCAGCGCCTCCACACCCCAGCCCCGGTGCCAGACGATGGCGCCCACCAGCGCCGCCTGGAGCAGCGCCGCCAGCATCATCGCCGCCGCGCGGGAGGCGTAGCGGTCCATGCCCGCGAGCATGGCCAGCAGCAGGTCGCGGAACGCCGCCACGCAGAACAGCGGCGGCAGCAGCCAGGCCAGCGCCAGCGCGCCCTGCCATTTCTCCGGGATAACGCCCGACAGGGGATGGCGCAGCGCCCACACCCCCAGCACCACCGCCGCGCCCGCCAGCACCACGCACAATTGAAGCACCAGCACCGAGGCGTTCAGGATGCGCCGGCCCTCACCGGCGGTTTCCGCCGCCAGCTTGGGCATGGAGGCGGGAAGGCCCAGCCCCAGCGCAAGGGTGAGGCAGTCGCTGCACACGAGCAAAAGGGCGAAGACGCCCACCACCTGGGGATGGAATGCGTTGGTGACCAGCTTGCCCACCGCCAGCAGCGCCGCCATGGAAAAGAACACCGCCCCCGCCGACCAGACGGAGCCGCGCAGGAACCGATCCTGTCCGGTCATGGCGCGAAAACCCCGTGTGCGCGGGGGCATGAATGAGGCATGCGGACCACAAAACCCTTTCCACCCGGCGGCCTGTGATTGGCATGCCGGCTTTGGTTATGATGAATGCGCTACATTGTCGGATCTGAGGGCGCAGTATAGCAACCCCAAAGGTCCGGATTCGCCGGTCGCACGGTGCGGCCGGGAATGAAGGCCCAGGCACGGATTAAGCACTCATGCGCATTCTGGCAGTCATCGGAACACGGCCCGAGGCGATTAAAATGGCCCCGGTCATCGGCGCGCTGCGCGCGCGCCCCGGCGTGTTCCACCCCGTGTCGGTGTGCCTCACCGGGCAGCACCGCGATTTGGCCGCGCCGGTGATGCGCCTCTTTGGCATCCCCGTGGACACGGACCTGGACCTGATGCGGCCGGGGCAGACGGTGGGGGGGGTGACCGGCGCGGTGCTCACGGGCCTGGGCGGCGTCATTGAACGTGAAACGCCGGACATGGTCCTCTTCCACGGCGACACCACCACGGCCTTTGCGGCGGCATTGGCGGCCTATTACGCGCGGGTGCCCTCGGCCCATGTGGAGGCGGGCCTGCGCACGGGCGACAAGCACAGCCCCTTCCCCGAGGAAATGAACCGGCGGCTCGCGGACACCCTCTGCGACTGGCATTACGCGCCCACCCCGGCGGCGCGGGAAAACCTGCTGCGCGAGGACATCCCCGACGCCTCCGTGCTGGTCACCGGCAACACCATTGTGGACGCGCTCCGGCAAATCACCGCACAGGGGCACCACTTTGACGATCCCGCCCTGGAGGCGCTGGGCAAAGACCGCCCCCTTGTGGTGGTCACGGCGCACCGCAGGGAAAGTTTCGGCGCGCCCATGGAAAACATCTGCCGGGCCGTCGCCGAACTGGCCCGGCGCAATCCCGGCGCGGACTTCCTCTTTCCCGTGCATCCAAACCCCAACGTGCGCGCCGCCGTGGACAAATGGCTGGCGGGCACGCCGGGCGTGCGGCTCGTGCCGCCCATGGACTACCTGGCCTTCGCGCACCTCCTCGGCCGCGCGCGGGTCGCCCTCACCGACTCGGGCGGCATCCAGGAGGAGGCCCCCTCGCTGGGCGTGCCCGTGCTGGTCATGCGCGACGTGACCGAGCGGCCCGAGGCCGTGGCGGCGGGCACGGCGCGGCTGGTGGGCACGGACCCGGACCGCATTGTCGGGGAAACGGAAACACTGCTGCGCGACGGCGCGGCGCGCGCCGCCATGACCGGCAGGCCCAACCCCTACGGGGACGGGCGCGCGGCGGAGCGCATCGCGGACCATTTGGCGGCGCTGGCGGAGGAACATAAATGACCACGGAAAACAGCGCCATGACGGATGTGTGCGTGCTCGGGCTGGGCTACATCGGCCTGCCCACCGCGGCGATTCTCGCCACCAGCGGCTTCCACGTCACCGGCGTGGACACCAGCCCCGCCATCGTGGAGACGGTGAACGGCGGCGGCATCCACATCGAGGAGCCCGGCCTGAAAACCGTCGTGCGCGCCGCCATCCAGTCCGGCCACCTCCGCGCCGCCGCCGCGCCCCTTGCCGCCGACGTCTTCATCATCGCCGTGCCCACGCCGCTCACCGGCGAAAAGCGCGCCGACATGTCCTTCGTCATGCAGGCCACCGAATCCATCGCGCCCCTGCTGCGCCCCGGCAACCTCGTCATCCTCGAATCCACCTCGCCCCCCGGCACCTGCGCCGATCTCATCCGACCCCGGCTGGAACAGGGCGGGCTCAGGGTGGGCGAAGACCTCTTCCTGGCCCACTGCCCCGAGCGGGTCCTGCCCGGAAGGATACTCACCGAACTCATCGCCAACGACCGCGTCATCGGCGGCATCGACCCCGCCAGCGCCGAAAAGGCACGCGCCGTCTACGGGCGCTTCGTGGAGGGGAAGATCTTCCTCACCGACGCCACCACGGCGGAAACCGTGAAGATCATCGAAAACACCTTCCGCGACGTGAACATCGCCCTCGCCAACGAGACGGCCCTCCTCTGCGAGCGCCTCGGCATCGACTTCTGGGAGGTGATGCGCTTCGCAAACCGCCATCCCCGCGTGAACCTGCACAACGCCGGGCCCGGCGTCGGCGGCCACTGCATCTCCGTGGACCCCTGGTTCATGGTCGAGCGCTTCCCCGAGGACACGCCCCTCATCGCCCTCGCCCGCACCCGCAACGACACCATGCCCCATCATGTCGCCGCGCGGATCATGCAGGAGCTGGGCCACGCCCGCGGCCCCGTCGCCGCGCTCGGCCTCGCCTACAAGGGCAACGTGGACGACCTCCGCGAAAGCCCCGCCGTCGAGGTGGTGCGCCTCCTCCGCGAAAACGGGCTCGACGTGCGCGCCCACGACCCCCTCGCAAGGCGCGCGCCCTTCGCCACGGTGCCGCTCGACGACGCCCTGCGCGGCGCCGACTGCGCCGTCATCCTCACCGCGCACGACGCCTACCGCGAACTCGACCCCGCCCGCGCGGCGCGGCTCATGCGCCGCCCCCTCGTCTACGACACCCACAACATGATAAACCGCGACGCCTGGCGCGCCGCAGGCTTTGAAGTGATCACCCTCGGCAGGGGATAAGACCCCGTCCCCGCCGCCCGGTTCCCTCCATCGCTTCAGTACCCATTCTTCGCGGCTTTGCGCCTTCGCGTGAAATTTCTTTCCCTCTTCATTCTTCCCCTTCAGTGTATTCCGTGTGTTCCGTGGTCTCATTTGCGTATTCGCGGCTTCGCGTGAATTTTTCCGGAATGCTCACGCAAAGACGCAAAGGCGCAAAGAATGAAAAGAGGGAAAAGATTTTTTTGAACCACGGAGGCCACTGAGGAAGCACGGAGAAAATCATGAAAAACATTCATTCATTGTAGGGGCGGACCCCCGTGTCCGCCCGTCCTTGCCAACCCAAACATCCCCCTAAATCCCCCTTCCAAGGGGGACTTAAAACACCGCCCCTCCGGCATCCCCCTTTGAAGGGGGAACGAGGGGGATGTTCTCCCTGCTTTTCCCGTGCCTCTGTGCCGCCGTGCGAAAATTTTCCCCTTTAATCCTTTCCCTTTTCCGTGTCTTCCGTGTCTTCCGTGTCTTCCGTGGTTCCCCTCTTTTCTGCTTCTTCCTTCCGCTGGAGCAATTCCTTAAACCATTCCTCCCCCCGGACAGAATCCAAATCCCTATCCTTTTTCATGTGGTCGCTGCTCGGCAAAGCACCTGTCTGCTCCGTCTTTTTCAGCCACTCCTCGCATTCTTTATTGTCTCCCCTTAATGCCGCAATACAGGCAAGGTTATAAGCGCCTATACCCGACTGAATGGATTCCGCTCTCTGTAATTTGTCTCCCGCTTCAACAAGAATACGCTGTTTTTCATTCGGTTCTTCTGTCATATCGGCTTTATTCATCAAAGCCCCACCCCAGTTCTTCCATGTAGTGGCATCATTCGGCTTATGTTGCGTTGCCTCCTCATATTTCCGGTAGGCTTCCTTTAGCAACGAATCCTTCTTTGTTCCATCCTGCTCAGAGTCGGCAAGTTTCCACAAAGCAACCCCCCAGTTGGACCAAGCAACGGCAAGGTCCAGCTTATGCCGTATCGCCTCCTCATATTTCCGGCAGGCTTCCTCCAATAAGGAACGTTTTTCCCTTTCAGTAGATGTCAAGTTGGCAATTTTCCCCTGAGTGGTACCCCAGTTATACCATGCTTCAGCATTGTCCGGTTTATGCCGTGTTGCTTTCTCATATTTCTGGCATTCTTCCAACAGCAGCGAACGTTTCTTTGCGTCATCCTGCTCCGCATCGGCAAGTTTCCCTAAAGCAACCCCCCAGTTGGACCATGCTTCGGAAAAGTCCGGTTTATGCCGTGTTGCCTCCTCACATTTCCGGCAGGCTTCCTCTAGTAATGAATGTTTCTTTGCCTCATCCTGCTCCATGTCGGCAAGCTGCCCCAAAGCAATCCCCCAGTTGATCCATACATCGGCAAGGCCCGGTTCATGCCGTAACGCCTCCGCATATTTCCAGCAGGCTTCCTCCAGTAATGATTGTTTCTTTGCTTCATCCTGCTCCGAGTCGGCAAGTTGGCTCAATGTAACACCCCATATGGCCCAAGCTTCGACATTGTCCGGTTTATGCCGCGTTGCTGTCTCATATTTCTGGCATTCTTCCACCAGCAGAGAACGTTTCTTTGCTTCATCCTGCTCCACATCGGCAAGCTGCCCCAAAGCAATTCCCCAGATGGCCCAAGCATCGGCATCATCCGGATCATGCCGTGCTGTCTCCTCATATTCCCAGCAGGCTTCTTCTAGCAAAGAACGTTTCTTTACCACATCCTGCTCCATGTCGGCAAGTTGGCTCAAGGCATAGGCAACGCCGAGATGGGCGCGGGCGTTTTTCGGATCGGATTGAAGCAATAACTTCCAAGTTACCTTAGCGGCTTCCCAGTCATTCTCATACTCCGCTTTAAGTGCTGAGGCAAGAAGGTGTTCTTCATAGGGCAGACTTTCATTCTGGGCCGCTTGATCAACCTTCTTTTTGTCGTCAGCAGACATTTTTTGTTCTGGTGATTTTTCCGACAACTTTTTCAACATTTCTGTTATTATTTTATTTTTTTCTTGGGTATCTTGATGCAATCTATCAATTTCTAATTTTGTATTTTTTATCTCATTTTTCGTCTTGTCAGTTTCATCTTTTGTGGCTTTTATCTCTTTTTCCGTCTTATCGATTTCTTCCTTTGATTTGTATGAACTAAACTGGTGGATTCCGAAGAGAATAGCCACCACAGTAGCCAAAATACCCAACACCCCTAAAATCCATTGCGACCACAACTCAACACGGGCGGTGCTCTGTTCCGCGCGGCGGGAGAACTCCTCAAGCCGTTGTTCTTCCATGGCGGTGAGGCGTTCGTGGAGTTTTTCGAGCTGTCCGCTGAGTTTGTCCCCTGATGCCGGGGCGGGCGGGGTTTCCGGTGCGGCGGCCTGCGGTTGCTGCACTGGGGCGGATGGGGATTCCCGCATTTCAACCGGCGGGGCGGCGGGCGGGGTGACAGACTGTTCGGCGGGGGGCGGAAGCGGCGTGGGGGGGCTTTGCTGCGCCGCCGCCGTGAAGGCGCACATCAAGACGGTCAGTACAATGGCAAATAAGCGCATGCAGCCTCTCCCTTCAATCAAACACCCTTTTCTCCCTGTTTTCCCTGTGATTTCCTTGTCCGGAGCGCGTTCATTTTATCAGCGCATCCCGACCATTTCCACTAAAAACGCCCCGGCCCGTTGGCCCGGCCATACATCTTTTTCCCCTTATGGTGGCGAAACATACTCTCCGTCCGCGCCGTTATTCTTTGTGCCTTCGTGTCTTCGTGGTGAATTTTCCGGAATACTCACACAGAGGCACGGGGACACAAAGGAGGAAAAGAGGGGGGAGGAAATTGACGCGAAGACGCAAAGAACGCGAAGGAAAAAACACGGGCGGACACGGGGGGCCGCCCCCACAAATATATTTTTCCCTTCCGTGTGTTCGGTGTGTTCCGTGGCTCTTTCTTTTTCCGTGCCCCTGTGCCTCCGTGTGAGAATCCCCCTTCTTCTTTGCGGCTTTGCGTGAAATCTTCCGGAATGCCCACGCGAAGACGCGAAGAAAAAACGGCGGGAGCCGGGGCTCCCGCCGGAGGGGAAGGGGGGATGGTCCGCTGTTTTAGAGGATGACCTCGACGGTGAGTATTTTTTTCTTTTCGAAGCGGAGGGGGAGGGTGGCGCCGTCGGGGGTGAGCTGTTCGCGGCGCTCCTCGTTCATGTTGGTGAGCCAGGCCCCGCGGAGGGGCTTGTGGAAGCGGAGGACGCCGTCCACGGCCTTGTCCGTGGGGTTGAAGAGGCGCAGGAGGACGCTGCCGGGCCGGTCTTCGGCCTGTTTGAAGACGGCGAGCTGGAGGTTTTCCCCCTCGAGGGTGAGGAAGCTCATGGCCTTGGGCAGGACGCCCGCGTGGGGTCCGGCCTGGGCGGGTTCGAGGGGCAGGTTCATGTCCTCGGCCTCGGCGTAGACGCCGTTTTCCCAGCCGCCCGCGTGGGGCATAAGGGCGTAGGTCCACTCGAATTTGCCGATGCACTGGGCGAGTTCCATGTCGGGGAAGGTTTCCCAGCGGCCGAACACGGGGGAGTTGCGGAAGGTGAAGGCGCGGAGCAGGGTGACGGCGAGGGGCCGGTCGGCGCGGTCCATGGCCTCGTATTCGCGGAGGCCGGAGTTGTTGATGACGGCGAGGCCGGCTTTGCCGTCGGTCATGTCGACGAAACGGTGCATGGGATACTGGGGGTTGGGCCGGCCGTAATAGGCGCTGCCCGGCTTGACGGTGATGTCGCGGCCGATGACATCGAAGGCGATTTCCGCGTCGGTGCGGTCGCAGTCGAGGCGGGTGGGGAAGACGACACGGAGCCGGTGGTGCCTGCAGGTGTTCTCGAAGCTGGTCTTCACGTCGAGGCGCTTCGCGCCGGCGCGCAGGGTGAAGCGGCTGGTGATAATCATCTCGCGGCGCTCTTTGGTGCGGCCGGTGTCGTTGATGTCGCCCTCGCGGAAGTCGACATAGGGCTCGTCCTCGACGCTGACGGGAATCCACATGTGATAGTCGACGCGGACGGTGGCGGAGAGGGGTCCGGCCTCCTCCAGGGCGATGTCGCACTGGCAGCCGTGGGAGGTGATGGTTTCGTTGCGCTCGGGCTCCATGTGAATCCAGGAATGACCCGTCTCGCCGGAGTCCTCGAAGTAGTGGAGGCCGGTGTATTCGCGGTTGGTCCCCTTGTGGCGCAGGTCGAGGGTGCCGTCGCCGTTGAACCGGACGCGGAGATGCTCGTTCTCCAGCACGTTCGCCTCCGGCGCGAGGGAGCCCTGCTGCCAGGCGAACATGTCCTCGCGGACGACATGGTAGGTGCGGTAGCCGTGGGCGGGGATTTCGTCCACCTCGACGTGGCAGCGGACGCGCTCGGTGCGGACCTCGATGGAGATGTCCTGGAGGTTGCGCACGAGGACACCCATGGGGAACTTCTCCTGCTTCTGCATGCGGAGGGTCTTTGAGCCGTCGGGCGTCCGGAGGCTGAAGGCCTCGTAGCCCATGCCCTGGGGCATGTCGATGAGGCAGGGGACCACGCCGGAGCGCGGGAAGGGGCAGGGGTTGAACACGGTGAGGACCGTGTCGCGCGGGGAGAGGTCGGAGTTGTCAATCTGTATTTGCACGGCCTCGAGGGCGCGGCGGGAGAGCCCGTCGCAGATGATGTTGATCTGGTCGAATCGGAAGAGGGAGTCCTTCTCCATCTGGTCGACGCCGCCGCCGGTGATGGTGTCGTGGGGGTGGTTCTGGAGCAGGAAGCGCCAGCAGCGGTCGAGGGCGGTCTTGAGGTACTCGCCGCCCGCCATGGCGCCGACGGCGCTCCAGGGCTCGGCGCGGCGCTGGAGGTTCACCTCGGCGCTGTTGTTCGCCTTCTTCAGGCGCGGGCGCGCGCTGATGACGTCGCCGAAAAGGTGGGTCCACTTGCCTGTGGCGCCGGGGTCGCGGAATTCGCCGCGCAGCACCGTGGGGTCCTTCACCTCGGCGCGGATGGCGTTCATGTAGGTTTCGAGGTCCGAGAAGCGGATGTCGTGCTCGGGCAGGAGCTCCTGGCAGAGCTTCAGGATGCGCGTCTCCTCGGGGTCCGGATTGGACGAGTCGAATCCCTGCATGCAGACGATCTGGCTGGTGCCGAAGTGCTCGGACTCGTCGCGGACGAGGCGGAGGAGCTGCTCGCGGATGGGCTTGTCGTTCCACTGCTTCTTCTTGTCGTCGAGGATGTAGTAGTGCTCGCGGGGGCGGCTGTCGGAGGCGAGGCGGAAGGGGGCCGCGCCGCGGTCCCAGTCGTAGCGGAGGAACACGTCGTCGGAGCCGTAGCGGAGCACGCGGTAGACGTAGACGTAGTAGCTGAAGCGGCTCATGCAGCCGAAGCGGGTGCCCAGCAGGCGGGAGCCGTCGGGGCCCTCCAGGACGTACTCGCATTTCGGCGTGTTGATGCCGCGGTAGAAGATGATGGTGTCAATGTCAAAGCCGTTGTAAATCTGGGGGATCTGGGAGGTCTGGCCGTAGCTGAAGGGGGTGTAGCCCACCTTGGTGACCCTGCCGAGGGATTCGGCGCTGCGGTGGCCCACCACGAGGTTGCGCACGAGGGACTCGCCGTTGCAGATGTATTCCTCCGGCAGGGAATACCACGGGCCGACCAGCAGCCGCCCCGCCCTCACCTGCCGCTCGATGGCGGCGCGCTTCTCGGGGCGCAGCTCCAGATAATCCTCCACGCAGAGGGTCTGGGAGTCCATGGTGAAGGAGTGGAACTCCGGGTCGTTTTCGAGCAGATCCAGCAGCTCGTCCATGAATTTCAGCAGCAGGAGCCGCGTTTCCTCGAAGGGATAGCCCCATTCCCGGTCCCAGTGCGAATTGGACACGACATGAATGGTCTTGCGCTCGTTGGTCATCGGGGAACCTCCAAAAATTGCCCTCCCGAGGTCGAAACGGGGGGGGTAAGCCTTCCGGGACGGGTACAAACGGTTTGGCATTTTCGCCCATGCGCCCGAAACAAGTCAAAATCCCGCGCGGACAGATTCCGTTTGCCCCGGACGGCGCGGAGTTGTTATGCTTTTTTTTCACCGCTTTCAAAGCGCAACCGTCCCCATGCATGATGGGGGAGGAGCGGCGTTGCCGATGTCCGAGAACCCGAACGAGCAGGAATCGCCCCAGGAGGAGCCCCGCCAGGCCCGGCGCAGAATCACCGGGTTCGTTGGCGTGTTTGTGGTGACCGTGCTGGTGCTGCTCACCTCGTACCGCTTCGCCATCAACACGCCGGTGAACGACTGGTACCTGTTTCAGGTGGCAAAGCACACGTCGCTGGTGCTGGGCAGGATCGGGGAGTCCTCGCAGCTGGAGCGGCGCGCCGTGGGGGAGACGCCGCCCAACGCGGTGCGCGCGCAGCTCGCGGCGTGGAAGGCGGGCCGCGACAGTGCCTCGGCGGAGGAGATTGCCGCCGCCCCGGACGGGCCGCTCACGCCCTGGGAGCACTGGTCGTACCGGGCGCAGGACAACCGGCGGCGCGAGGCGCCCGTGCTCGCGGGGCCGCGCGTGTCCTTTGTGCTCCGCTCCGGGACGATGACGCAAATCGGCGACGTGTCCGATGAAATCGACCTTGTGGAGCAGGACAAGTCGCTCAGCCCGGCGCAGAAGGCGGAAAAGCTCGCCCCGCTCCAGGCGCGCCTGGAGGAGCTCCGGGGCTACCAGCAGGAAATCCGGCGGGGCGACCGCAGCCGCACGGAGGATCCAAGCCGCTTCTTCGACTTCATCGTCATTTCCGAGTGCGGCGCCATCGAGGTGATGGCCATCTTCCTCGCGGCGGTGCTGGCCTTTCCGGCGGCGTGGTGGAAAAAGCTCGTCGGGATGCTGGGCGGCGTGCCCATCATGTACGGGGTGAACATCTTCCGCCTCTCCTGCCTGGGCGTCATCGGCGCGCTGGACACGGAGCACAAATGGTTCAAATTCGCCCACGAATACGTGTGGCAGTCGGTGTACATCGTGTTTGTGGTGGCGGTGTGGCTGGCGTGGGTGGAGTACATCGTGCGGAGGAGGGCGCAATGAGCGGGCGGCGCGGGCGGGGCCCCCTGTGGTTCTGCGTCAAATTCATCGTCTTTGTGCCGGCGCTCACGGCGCTGTGGTGGCTGCTGCTGCCCTGGTACGGCCAGGTGCTCCTGCAAGTCACCGGCGGCGTGCTGAAATTCGCCATGGGCGTGCCCATCGAGGCGGGGCGCATCGTGGCCAAGGACGTGCTGAACACGGGCACCGACCTGGCCTTCCGCGTGGGCGACCGGGAGCGCTCCCTGCACATCGCCCTGCTCGTGACCAACGTGCCGCCCTACGCGGCGCTGGTGCTGGCCACGGCGGGGCTGGCCTTCTGGAAACGGCTCCGCATCCTGCTCTACGGCTGCGGCATCCTCTGCCTGGGCCATGCGGCGTTCATTGTCATCGTCTTCCGCTACCAGGAGGCCTTCATGAAGGCCAGTGAAATCCCCACCGCGGTGGTGCAGTTTTTCCTTACGCTGCCCTTCCTGCTGTGGATTGTCTTTGCATACTGGGACAAACTGACCGGCCCGGGCAACGGAAAAGCCCCCGCGCCCCCCGCCCCGCCGTCCGGCGAACCTCAATAAACGGCCAAACCGCGCGGCGCGCGGCCAAATTCCGGGAGAAAACAGGATGACCATCAGGGAACGTTGCGAAAAAGCGCACCGGGAAATGCAGCACCACCTCCTCAACGAACTGCTGCCCTTCTGGAAGGTGCGCGGGGTGGACCACGAATACGGCGGATTCCTCACCTACCTCGACAGAAACGGCAACCCCACCGGCGAGACGCTGAAGACACTGGTGTGCCAGCTGCGCATGATCTTCACGTCCTCGGAGATTTCCCGGAACAACCTCGACCCGGACGGCACCTTCCTCGGCTACGCCAAGCAGGGCGTGGACTTTGTGTGCAGGCACTTCTGGGACGACAGGCACGGCGGCTGGTTCTGGACCACCGAGCGGGACGGCACGCCCGCGGACCGGGCGAAAATCATGTACGGCCAGTCCTTCGGCGTATACGCCATGAGCGAATATGCCATGGCCTCCGGCGACCGCAACGCGCTGGACATGGCGGTGCAGACCTACAACACCATCAAGACCAAGGCCGCCGACGTGGAGTGGGGCGGCTGCGGCGAATTCTTCGAGGAGGACTGGAGCCCCAAGAAACCCGGCGTCTACGGCGGCGACCGCAAGGGCTACGACGTGCACATGCACCTGATGGAGGCCTACACCAACCTCTACGAGGCCACCGGCGACCACAAGCACCGCGAGGAGACGCAGCGCATCATCAACCTGCTCTTCAACCGCGTCATCCATCCGGAATTCGGCACGGGCGTGGCGCAGTTCGCCTTTGACTGGACCCCGCTGCGCGCCATCCTGTTCAAGAACGTCTGGGGCGCGGACCGGGACGTGGAGGAGGACGAGGGCCGCCCGCTCAACAACACCTCCTTCGGCCACAACGTCGAGTTTGCCTGGCTGCTCAAGCACAGCATCAACATCCTCGGCCTGAACATGGACGACTACAGGGAGAAGATCCGCAAGCTCATCGACCACTGCGTCGCCTACGGCATTGACCGGGAAAAGGGCGGCGTGTACTGCGAGGGCCCCCACGACGGGCCCGCCCGCGAAAAGAACAAGGAATTCTGGCAGCAGGCGGAATGCCTCATCGGCCTGGCGGACGCATACCTGCTCTTCGGCGAGGAAAAGTACTGGGACGCCTACGAAAACGTGCACCGCTTCGTCATGGACGTCATGATCAACCATGAGGTGGGCGAGTGGTGGCCCCTCTTCGACGAGAACAACACCCTGCTCTGGACGCACATGGCCCACGCCTGGAAGATCAACTACCACACCGTCCGCTCCGCCATCCTCACCGAGAACCGGCTGGCGAAGATCCTGGCAACCCTGAAATAACCGGCGACGACTTTTCCCAAAGCAACCAAGGAGCCTGTCCATGGCAATTTACCACCGCGCCTTTTCGGGGCGGACGCCCCGCCTGCTTGTGCTGGCGGCGTTCCTCCTTTGCTGTTCCGCCTCAACGGCCACCCCGCTGGACGACTATGTGGCCGCGCCGGACCCGGCATTCACCTACACCCTGGCAAACCAGTCCGAAAAAGCGGACTGCGCCACCTATGCCTACCGCATGGCGTCCCAAACCTGGCTCGACGCGTCCAAGGTGGACCGGCCCCTGTGGGAGCACACGGTGCTGGTGTCCGTGCCCAAGGAAATCGCTTACACCAAAGCCATGATGTTCATCGGCGGCGGCGACAACCGCAAGGGGGACGACAAGCTCTCCGCGGACAACGGCACCATGGAGAAAATCGCCGTCCTGACAAAGTCGATTGTGGTTGAGATAAAGCAAATCCCCAACCAGCCGCTGCGCTTTCCGGACGAGCATGATGATCGTTACAAGGAGAAGGGGCGTGTCGAGGACACCATGATCACCTACGGGTGGGACAAATTCCTGAAGTCCGGCGATCCCCTTTGGCTGGCGCGGCTGCCCATGACCAAGGCGGTGGTGCGGGCCATGGATCTGGTGCAGAAGGAGCATCCGAAAACGGACGGATTCTTTGTCGCGGGCGGTTCCAAGCGCGGCTGGACCACCTGGACCGTGGCGGCGGTGGACAAGCGCGTCATCGGCATCGCCCCGGCGGTCATTGACGTGCTGAACCTCGCCCCGTCCATGCAGAACCACAAGGACAGCTACGGTTTCTGGGCCCCATCCCTGAACGACTACGTGGACATGGACATTGTCACCCGCATCCATACCCCGGAATTCCGGAAACTGATGGACATTGTGGACCCCTATTCCTACCGGGACCGGCTCACCATGCCGAAGTACATTCTTAATTCCGCCGGAGACCAGTTCTTCCCCACAGACTCATGGAAATTTTATTTCGACGGGCTCAAGGAGGAAAAGTACCTCTGCTACTTCCCGAACACCGACCACGGCCTGAACGAGGGAGCCTATTTCCGGCTTGCCACCTTCTACCAGGCCCTGCTCGCGGGCACACCGCGCCCGAAGTTCACCTGGGCCAAGAATGCGGACGGTTCGCTCACCGTGAAATGCGGGGACAAGCCCTCAAAGGTGCAGCTGTGGAAGGCGCACAATCCGGAAGCCCGTGATTTCAGGCTTGAAACCCTTGGGGCAAAGTACGAAAGCACTCCCATGCCACTGACCGACTCCGGAGAGTACACCGCGAATGTTACACCGGAGGAAAAGGGCTGGACGGCCTTCTTTATCGAGCTGGAATTCCCCAATGCGGGGTTCCCGCTGCCCTTTGTTTTCACCACCGGCACGAGCATCCTCCCGGACACCTATCCGGGAAAATAACAGGAACGGACGTCACAAAGGCTATTGCGCCTGCCCCTTGAGCCATCCATCGAGGAGCAGGCGGCAGTTCACCACCTTCGCCGCCAAATCCAGCGGCACATAGAAATAGTGGTTTGTCGCCTCATAGCCCAGGCGTGAATCCGCGCATTGCAGCGCGTAAAGACGTTTGGCCAGGGACAATTCACTGTTTATCAGCGTCTCCATCCGCGCCGCGCAGGCCTTCTTTTCCTCCGCCGGAGTTGAATCTTTGAGCATGCTGTTGCGTTCCATCACAAAGGCGGCCTGGTTGGCCACGCTCCGGAAATGCACCGCGCAGGCCTCGGCCACGCCCATCTCGTCCCTGAACGCCGCCGCGCCGGGCTCCTTTTCATCAACACCGGCGGCTTTCAATGCTTCCGCCATTTCCGCCAGCGCCGCATCGAAACCGTCCGCCACTTTGCGGAACTGCGCCGCAAAAACCCCGGGGGGATAAACCGACCGCCATGAGTCCAAGTCGTCATAGGGCAGCCCCACCATGGTCGCCTTGTATCCGGTGGGCTTTGTCCACAGGGGATTGGCCGGTCCCATGTGGTGCGGGCCGGAATAGACCGTGCCGCCATGGTAGGGGTATTCCTGAAACGCCGCACTGATGCTGTTCCATGCGTCCACGGCGGCGGGCGCCAGTTTCGCGCCGTATCTTCTTTCCGCCACCGCCGCCATCACCTCCTCCGGGCTGTCATCCGAAGCACCCAGCCCGGCCACCACATCGAGGTTGGGCGAGGGGCAGCCGCCAAGCGTCCAGCCCAGCATCATGCCGGACACGCCCGCGTCCCGCAGTTTTGCCGCATGCCGCGCAATGTTTGCCACCGCCGGGACATAGGGAACACAGCCAAGCTCCCATGTCGTGTTGGCCTGAATTTTCGCAATCGTGTCCAGCCCCGCCGCGCGGGCCAGCCCCCAGTGGCGTGTGGCGCGCGGACCCGGCTGGTCCACCGACAGGGAATACTCCCCGACCGTTGTTTCCACACCGCCGCGACGAATGGGCAGGCTCCACTCACTCACGCTCATGAGGGCGGTCTGTTTGGGCAGGGCGTCAATCGCGGCGGGAGCCCATTCATCCGACCAGCCCCAGTCCCAGGCGATTAGGCGCGTCCCGGCACCGGATGCCTGTATGCCCTCCGTAAACGCCGCATGCAAATCCGCTATCACCGCCGGCGCGCCCGCCTTGGAGCAGCGGGGGCATTCCCCGCCCCGTCCGTGCGACCAGCAGTTGGTGGGGTTTTCCGACGCGGAGATGGTGAAAAATCCCGCGAGATCAGGCACGGCCCGGCACACCGCCTCCACGCCGCCCCTCAGATAGGCGCGCACCTCCGGGGTGGAGGTGCAGAGCATGGCATGGTCGCCCACGGTCGCCCCCTTCAACTCAGGGTGCTTTTCAAAGAAGGGCAACGCCATCGCCCGCGGTTCGTTGAGGTAAAGCCAGACACCCAGGCCATGGCTCCGGGCGCGCTCCACCAGGGCCGCCAGGTTTTTCAGGCGCTGTTCGCGCCCCTCACTGAGCGACGGGTCCCAGGGGAATTCGGCCAGTTTGTACAGCACGGCCTGTAGCCACACCCCGTCCGCGCCGCTCGCGGCCAGCCGCGCCAGATACCCGTCCGGAAAAGAATCCCGCGTGTCGCCCAGCAGCGGGTCCCCGTACAGGGCGAAATAGGAGGAGCAGTACCGGGGGTGAAATTTGTTGGCCGGAGCCGCCTTGGGCGCGTCACCGGACGGCGGCGCGGAAAGCTCCGCCACAAAGGCAAACATGGGCTCGCCCGCATTCGCAAGTCCGGCCGGGAATTCCTCCGCCACAATCGCCGCCATGGCCGCCGCGCGCCCGGCCGTTTCCTCCGAAGGCTGCGCATACGCAAGGGGGGCGCATTTGGGTTTCAGGCTTCCCAGTTTGATGTACAGGAAGTCGTCCTCCCGAAGGGTGTAGGCCAGTTGCTCACTGGTCCATCCAAGAAGCCGCAGCAACTGTTCATAGGGCAGCAGGTGCCAGTTTCTGCGGATGATGGTGATGTATGCGCGCCGCTGCACCTCGGGGCTGATGACGGACTGGGGGGGAAGGCCCATCGAGACAGCCACGGCGTTGAGCTGCTCCTCCGTGGCTCCCACCACCTCCGCCAGCCTGTCCGCCGGCACCAGGGGCCAGTTCAACCAGACATAGGCGTGCAGCCGGTCCGGAAACGGGGGAAAATCCAGCGCCGCGGGTTGCGGTCCGGACGGCAGTTCCATCGCGCCCATCAGCAGGCATCCAAGCATGACACAGGTCGGCATGGCCGCGTTCTCCCAAGTTGTGGTTGTTTAGTTGTTCAACAGTTCTAGCGCGGTGAACAGGTTCCGGCGCGCCTGATCAAACAGTTCCGGTTCAAGGGCAAAAGGCCGGCACTGCCGTGAAATCTCGTCTGTTTTCAGCACACGTTCCGACAGCACCGACGACAACGCCCCGTTCATCAATTTCTCCGCCGCATCCGCCTTTTCCGTCCGCCCATCCTCTCGCGCCTTCCCAATCTCTCCACGGAGCAGATGAAGCAGACGGTAATCCTCCTGTCCGTCGCGGCATGCCTCCCAACGGCGTGAAGGCACCACCTGGTTCCCGGTTTGGTACACCACCGACCAGTCAGTGGTCTCCAGCGGCCACCAGGCGTCATGGTACTTGTAGCACCAGAAGCCCGCGCCGTCAAGGCCAAAATGCCACGCCTGCCAGGCGTATACCCGGTAATAGGCCAGCGGATCCAGATTCTTGCCCGGATCAGTGGCCTCGTAACCCCAAAACACCCGCGCGTTCTTTTGGAACCACGCCACCAGCTCCGGGTCACGGCGAAGGATGTTGATCTCAGGCTGCCAGATGTCTATCAGGTCCTTGAAGGGTTCAAGATGCTCCACCCTCACCAACCCCGCCGGATCCGCATACAGACGCACCCTCGGATCCGCCGCGCGCACCCGCTCACAGAAGCGGCGCAGTTCGGGAATGACCGTAAATCCCGTCAGCCACGGCTCGTCAAAGGGATACAGGGCCCACCGGTCATACCCCACCCCTTTTTCCGCCAGATGGCGCGCCAGCTCACGCACCGCAACGGCAAAACCCTGTTCTTCCAGCGCGCTTCCCTTTTCAGGCGCAACCCCCTCCGGCCACTTCACGGACGGCGGAGCGGGAAAGAGCATCTGGAACCATGGGGGCAGCCGGTCCAGCGCCGCATCGAATTTTGACCAGTCGGCGGGGGAGGCCGGCGCACCTTCCGCGTTCAATTGCAGCGCGGGGAGGTGCGGACCATAGTCCACGGTGATGCCATGATCCAGCATGTCCGCAAGCTGCTGATCGCTGCATGACGCGAGAGCCGTTCCCGCCCAGTTCATCTGCGCGTATACCCCTTCGGTCGGGGAGAAGGGCAGCACATCAAGCCGCACCGGCACCTCAACAAACGTGGCGGGGGACTCAAGCACGCCAAGATACAGCACGGTTTCATGGGTTCCCGCCCCAAGGCCGTGCGTGTCGGCCACCAGCCACAATTGCACGGTTTCCATCGGGGCAATGTGCAATGATCGGGACAAGTCCAGTTCCGGCAGGGCGTCCAGCACGGGCTTGCCAAAGTGATCCGGCACGGCCACGGCGCGGCGCAGGGTGAACCTTTCCGCAAGCGCGGGTTCCGGACCCGGCTGTCCCCCGGCAAGTTTGGGTTTGGAAAAGACGCAGCGGACATCCAGCGGCCTTCCCGTGAGGTTGGTGATGTTCAACACCCCGTCCTCAAACTCCCCCTGGGCAGCCATGATGCGCAGTCCCGGATTGCCCGCCGGCGGCGCTTCAAGGGGACTAAAAGCGTCCCAGGGATTCCCGTCCTGCCACACTCCCAGCATGGGGGTCTTATTGTCCCCCCATGCCGTCCCCAGCATCGCCGTCAACGACTTGGTGGCCTCCAGCATTTCCAAAAACGCTTCAGCCCGCTCCGGTGCGTCCACGGATGGGGCCAGTGACTCCAGTCGGCGCATTCGCTCCTTGAGACCGGAGATGTCCGCACCGGCGGCGAGCCCTGCCGGAAGAATCCCCTCCACCGTCTTCTGAAGTTTCCGCAACGCCATGGCGTCATGAGCCGCGATTTTTGCAGACACCACAGCAACCGCCAACACTTTTCCTCCCTCATCCCGGACTAAAACGTGAATCCTCGCCTGGCCCGCGGTGGAGAGGCATAGTGGCACCCGCAGAATTTTTCCCTCAATCTCCGGAATTGCCACCACTGTTTCATCCAAACCGACGGCATAATCCAACCGGCATTCCACCCATTCGGCCCCATCCATTTCCCCGTTGCCGCGGAAAGAAAGCATATTCTGCCCTATAAAAAGCGGTTCCCTTTCCCATGCCATCCCGTGTTTGGCGGGATGGAACGCCTTCTTCAGGGGGGACGCCTGTGTGTTTAGCCGTGCGCCCGTCAGAGCCGAGTCTCCCCGCAACTGGGGCCACAATACCCCGTCGGCCTTTCCACCCCAGCCCAGGCAGTGCAGTTGGTTGGGGCCTGAGGACGCGAACACCGCCTCCAGTCGCCCGTCACCGTCAATGTCGCCCAGCACCGGCGTGGCGCTTCCCCCTGAACCCAGTTTTATCGGCGTCTTTTCACCACCGTCTCCCGACACCATCCAGTAATTCGCGCCGGTGACAGGATCATTGTCACGGACCGGAACAATCAGCTCGGCTTTGCCGTCGCCGTCCAAATCCCCAACGGCAGGTGCCCAAAAGATACCCCGCCCTGCCAGTTCAATCTGCCATTTTTCCCTCCCCTCCGCATCCGTGCAATACAACCAGTTGCCCTTGTCCCCCCGGAAGGTTTCCTCCCTGCCGTCACCATCCACATCCGCCACCGCAATCCCCACATAACTCTGCATCCGCATTTCGGAACGCCATTTCATGACGCCTGTCCGGCCGTCAAGGGCCGTCAGGTGCAAATACCTGCCCGTGTTGCTGCGGGTGACCAGCACTTCCGGAATCCCATCCTTGTCCAAATTGGCAAGCACCGGACCGGTCCGGCCAAGGGGCGAGTCCCCGTCATGACGCCACTTCACCCCGCCAAAACCGTCCAGGCAGTACACATGGCCGTTGTCCGTGCCGAAGACAATCTCCGGCACGCCGTCCCCGTCGGCGTCACCCGCCGACACGGTGCTTGCGCGAAACCTGTCACCATAAAAACGCCAAATCACATTTCCCCCCGCGTCCAGGCAATACACCCACCCATCCATACGCGGCACAATGATTTCGAGTCCGGTGCCGGGATGCACATCCGCCGCCACCGGAATACCCAGGGCATGAACACTTTCCTTGACTGACCTTTGCCAAATGAGATTTCCGCCTTTACCCAGGCAGGCCACCGACGCATCCCCCAACACCACAACCACCTCGGATGCGGCATTCCCGTCCAAGTCCGCCACGGCGGCAGGCTGCGCCACCGGTATGTCAAAGGAATGTTCCCAAACCGCCTTTCCGTCCCCGGCAATCAGCACCGCCTTGGAACCCGCCACCGCCACCAGCCCCGTCGGGCCTGCTGCGGAGGGATAAAGCGTGGGAGAGAGGGGTGATCCCTCCAGGGGAAAAGTCCATTCAGTTTCCTGGCTCCAGGCATCCGTAAAACAAGACAGGGACAGGATGGAAAATAACACGCAGAAAAACAACCGCATCGCGATTTCTCCAAGGTTTACGGCAGGTTCACCCCACTATAAACGCTGCAATCGCGGTGTGTCCATTTCTTCGAATGGGCCGGTTAAAGTTTTCCGTAATCCCCGGTGCGGTCCCGCCTCCGGGCCATTTCACTGGCGTACCGAATTCCCAAAGTGGCCGCGTGTTCGCGTGTCCATTCGGTCAGGCGGGTTTGTCCGGCGGGCGGCGACGTGGTGAAAAGCAAATCCGCCATCAATCCCGCCACCTCGTCGCGGGTGATGGTCACATCACCCGTCCATTTTCCAATCGCCCATCCGGCGCACCAGCCAACCACCGGCGGCAGGGAAACCACCGGGCGGCGGCAGCCAATCAACTCCCCGATGGCATGCACCAGTTCCCGGTAGGTGAATGTTTCCGGGCCGATGGCGCCTGTCACACTGTCCACGGCATCCTGCGCCCGCGCCACCGCAAGATCGGCGAAGTCCTCAACATAAATGGGCTGAATGCGGTAGTTTCCATTCCCGAAAACCCCAAAAAAGGGGAAGCGCCGCAGGGTCCACGCAATATTGTTGACCAGGATGTCCTCCCGTCCAAAAATAACCGTGGGACGCAGAATTGCATGGGACTGGCCGGACTCCCGCAGGGCGCGCTCCAGCCGGGCCTTGCCGCTGAAATACTCAAGTGGAGAATCCTCCGACGGGTTGGTGATGCTCGTGTGCACAATGCGGCGCACCCCGGCGCGCCTGGCCGCGTCAAAGAGGGCCAGCGTGTTGCGCACCGCATCGGCATGGTTGAACAGGCGGTGGTTGAAGCGCACCCAGTAGGTGTTGAAAAGCACGTCAACCCCCTCCAGCGACGACGCCAGCAGTTCCGGCCGGTCAAAATTGAAGGGATGCACAACAACATGTTCCCCAAAGGCGTTTTGCCGGTGCGGGGAGTTGGTCAGTGTGCGCATCTGGTGCCCGGCGCGCAGCAGCCGTTCGGTGATGTACTTGCCCGTGTACCCAAAGGCCCCGGTAACCGCATGCGTCGCCATATCCAGGCCCTTTCCCCGGTTCGATCCTTCTGTCAGGTTTGACACCGGCCGGCTCCGCCAAGTTTCACCGGAAAAGGTATTGGATTTTTCCGCAATCCATGCTATTCTGGCTGCGGTGAGTGCGTCTTCGGTGCCGGATGGCAAAAGGGTGGGTGTGTTTGCAAACACAGAGGGATTGAACTATGACAAAAAAGTGCCGTTTCCTGTCTCCCATGATGATGCTTCTTTTCCTGTCCTGCCCGGCCCTTTGGGCGGCACCGGCGGCCCAACCGCTCCACTCAGGCTCCCCGGTGTACAACGAACGGCACGCCGCCATGGAATTGCGTACAATCCTCGCGGCACAGACGGCGTTCCATGCGGCAAACAACCGTTATGCGGCTTCCTTCGACGAACTGACCGCCCCTGCCGCAAATCCCCCGTATTTGGACGGGGAATGGAACGCTCCCCGCCGGGGCTATGTGTTCAAGATCACCCCAAAAGAGAATGCCCCCGACGTCTTCGACGCGGTGGCGGAGCCTTGGAAACCGGGGGCTACGGGCATCCGCCGATTCTTCATTGATCAGAGCGGCGTAATCCGGTCGGAAGAGGGAAAAGCGGCGGGCGCGGAAAGTCCTCCCCTGGCGGAAATTGATTATAAGGAGCCCTCCGGCACCTACTCGCCCCCCGAAAGTTCCCCGGGATTCCTGCGGGGTGCCTTGTGGCGCTTGGCGGGTTATCAACCGCCGGGCGTCTGGGCTGTTGTCTGTCTCAGGACCATCGTGGGCGCCGAGGTCGCCTACCATGCCATGTCCGGCCGCTATGCCCAATGTTTTGAGGAAATGACCGAGGCAACCCCCGCATTTCTTGACCGCGACAACAAAAGGTACACCTGGCCCGTGGTGGAGGGCTGCCGTTTTACCTTCATGCCCGTGGCCGATCCGAAGGTGATGTTCATCGTCATTGCGGAGCCGGAGGATCCGAAGACAGCGGGCACCCGCTGGCTTCTCACCGACGCAAGCGGCGTCATCCGGTGGAGCGACACGGCGGACATCGGCCCGGACTCGCCGCCAATCGGGGAGAGCAGGCCCTAAGCCCTCCGTGACTGCCCATCCGGGGTCATGCTATCATTGCGCCATGACTTGCGGGACAGGGAACAGCGGTTGATGGCGCGCGGCGACCACATAAAAACGCCCCGGGCGGGCGGGTTGTACACCCATCACGGCATTGACATGGGCGATGGGACGGTCATCCACTTTTCAGGGGAGCCCGCAAACCTGCAGGATGCCGTTGTGTGCCGGGTGGAAATGGGTGAATTCCTCCAGGGTGGGGAACTGGTGGTGGTTGCGGATGACAGCCCCTTTGACGGGGACACGGTGGCGGGGCGCGCGGAATCAATGCTGGGCAAGACCCGCTACAACGTGCTTTTCAACAACTGTGAGCATTTCACCACCTACTGCCGCACGGGAAAGCCGAAAAGCCTCCAGGTGGCGCGGCTGGCAAGAGCCGCGGCGGGCGTTCTGCTGGTGGCGGCGGGCACGGGAATAACAGTCATTAAAAACCGAAAAAAGAAACAACGGTCCGGATGACACACCCCGAAAAAAGGAGTGACAGGAATGATTGAACGGTTAAGCCGGCACGAGCAGGCATGCCTGATGGAACTGCTCATCCACCTTGCCAAGTCCGACGGCAAGGACATGGACGCGAAAAAGGCGGTGCTGATGCAGTATGCGGAACTCATCGAGGCGGACGCGAACCAGTTAAAGGGAACCCTGACCCCGAAGGAGCTGGTGCCCCAGTTCCAAAGCGCCGCGAGCCGCGTCATCGTGCTCCAGGAACTCATGCGCCTGGCACGGATTGACGGGCATCTGACCATTCCCGAGGAGTCCGTGATTCTGGACATCGCATCAATGATGGGCCTGCCCCTGAGCCTGGTGCAAAAAGTGGAGGAATGGGTGGTGGACGGCATCAAATGGACGCTCCGGGGCGAAAGCCTGCTGCAGGAGGCGGAGCACACAGCCCTCAGGAACACCGCCCCTTGACGCGGTCCGAAATCAAGACCGGCATCCTTGGACGCGTCCGAAACCTGGCAATCAATCTTCTGATGGCCGCCGCCGCGGTTTTTGTCGCGTACTCGGGGGTGGTGATGCTGGAAACCGCCGCCGACGCCGTGTGTCCGCGCCCGCCCTTTCCCGGCAAAACAGGCCTGCTTTTCCCGCCCCACAGCCGGAGCAGTTACGAAATGAAGGACTACGCCTGCGAGGAGGTGATCAACTCGCTCGGTTTCCGGGACCGGGAAGTCTCCCTAAAAAAGGACACCGGCGTTTTCAGGGTGGCCGTGATCGGGGATTCCTTCACCTACGGCTGGGGGGTGAACATCGGGGACTGCTGGGTGAAAGTGGCCGAACGGCTGCTCCGGGAGCAGGGGCTCGCCGTGGAAATCCTCAACCTGGGCAAGCCCGCCGCAGGACCGCCGCAGTATGCCCAGATTGCCGAAACCGTCCTGTCAAAACTTCAGCCGGACATGATTGTCATTGCCCTGCTCGCGGGGGATGACCTTCAGCAGACGGGCTCCGACCCGACTCCTTCGGAATGGTTCGCCGGACGTTTTCCCACCCTGACCCTGATGAGGCGGTACTGGCGTCAGATGCTGCTGGGCGCGCCCTGGCCCGATCCTTCCCCCGTCATTATGACCGCTGAACAGGCGCGCAAATGGTACAGGGAAGTGGCCGTTGACATCCTTAAAACCATGGATCCGGATATGCGCGCCCGTTATGACGGACTGGAGGACACGGTAAAGCGCCTGTTTCTGGACGGCCTCCTCAATCCCTGGATGATCCAGCATGCCACGGGGGGGCCGGACTATTTCCTTTGCACGGCCGATCCCAAATCCCCGGAACTTCTTGAGAAAACGGCCCTGCTGTCCGGGGAGCTAAAACAGGCCGCAAAAACGGCCAAACGCCGCGGAGTGCCCATGGTGGCGCTCTCCATCCCCGAGGGCTTCTATGTGAACGACACTGCCCATAAAAACGTGCAACGCATCGGCTTTGAGATGGCGCCGGAAATGCTCATGTCCAAAACCGCCGACGAGGCGGTGCACAAGGCGGCGAAGGAGGCCGGGCTGCCTTCCCACGATGTCTCGCAGGGGTTCAGGGACCGCCGCGCCGATCCGGGGCTGTATTTTGAATTCGACCGGCATTTCACCGCCGCGGGCAACAAACTTTACGGCGAACTTGTGGCGCCGGTGCTGGCGGACGAAATAAATCGGGCGAAAAGTCAAAAGCAATGAACAGTGCGGCGGCGGCAGGCTTCCCAATTGTGCTGACGGCCATCAACGCCCGCCATTCCCACACCGCCCTGGGCATACGGTGCCTCAAGGCCAACCTTGGGGCCCGCCGCGGGGATGCCGCCCTGCTCGAATTCACCCTGCAGCACAGTCCCCCGGAAATGGCGGAACAGATCCTCTCCCTGAATCCCTCCCTTGTGGGGCTCGGTGTGTACATTTGGAATGTGCGGCCCGCGGCGGACCTCTTTCATATCCTCAAGGGGGTGCGGCCGGACATCACCCTTGTCGCGGGCGGCCCGGAAGTTTCCCATGAGCCTGAATCCTGGCCCGGATTCGACGCCGCCGACATTATCATCCAGGGGGAGGCGGAACAGGCTTTCGCGGAATGCGCGGACGCCGTTCTTGGGGGCCGGAAGACCGGCGGAAAAATTGTCCAGGCGCAGGCGCCCCCCCTGGAATCGCTGGCCTCCCCCTACACCCTTTACACGGAGGAGGACATCGCCCACAGGCTTGTCTATGTGGAAGCCAGCCGGGGCTGTCCCTTCCATTGCGCCTTCTGTCTTTCCTCGCTGGACAAACAGGTCCGTGAATTCCCGTCCTCCTTCTTTTTTGCGGAAATGGAGCACCTGCTGTCCCGGGGCGTGCGGCAGTTCAAGTTTTTGGACCGCACCTTTAACCTGCGCGGGGCGCGGGTCCATGAAATCCTTTCGTTTTTCCTTGAACGCTGGCGGCCTGAAATGCGGCTGCATTTCGAAATCGTCCCGGAACTGGTCAATGACAACCTGCTCGCCGCATTCGCCCGGTTTCCGGAGGGCGGTCTGCACCTGGAGGCGGGCGTGCAAAGCCTCAGTCCGGAGACGCTGCGCCGCATCGGACGGACGGGTGGGCCGGGGCAAACTCTTCGCGCCCTTGCCCGCCTTCGAACGGAAACAGGGGCGTTGATTCACGCGGATTTGATTGCCGGACTTCCCGGCGAGGACTTGGACAGTTTCGCCGCGGGTTTTGACCGGCTGATGGCGCTGCAACCACACGAGCTGCAGCTGGGCATATTGAAACGGCTTCGCGGCGCGCCCGTCGCCGGGCCGGAATTTTCCGGAATCCTGACATTCAACCCCGCGCCCCCCTATGAAATCCTCCGCTCGGACGCCATGGATTTTGAAACGCTTCAACGGGTGAAAAGAACCGCCCGGTTTGTTGACCTTTACCACAACAGCGGCCAGTTTCCGGAGTCCCTGCCCCTCATGTGGCGGAACGGTGAATCCCCCTTCAAACGTCTGGGCGCCCTGGGCGAAAAGGTATGGCGTGCCACGGGCAAAACCCATGAACTATCCCTGGCCACACTGGCGTGCCATCTACACGCCCACCTGCTCGGTTGTGGTGTGCCGGAGATGGAGGCGAACGAGGCGATCATCCGTGATTTTCACCGCAAACCGGGCCGGAAGAACATCCTCCCCTTCATGAATCCCGGCGCGCCGCCCATGCATTAAGCCGGGACGCCGTGGTAAACTGTCCAAAATGCCAACAAGGGGATGCCGGTTTGGACAATGACCCTTTGAACAATGTGGTTCCATACTCAACGGTGCTCCGGGAGACCCCCGAGGAGGACCGCCCCCGCGAGCGGCTCGCCCAGGTGGGGCCGGAGGCGTTGAAAAATTCGGAACTGATTGCGGTTCTTTTCCGAAACGGCACCCGTAACATGGGCGCGGTGGCGCTGGCCGAGCGTTTGCTCGGCCGATTCGACAACAGTCTGGTGAGACTGGCGCGGGCCTCCATAGGGGAAATATGCCAAGTGAAGGGCGTGGGCCCGGTGAAGGCGGTTGAAATCAAGGCCGCCCTTGAACTGGGGAAGCGGCTGGGCAAAACAGAGCAGGCGGAACGGCCCCGCATACGCACCGCGTCCGATGTGTTCGACCTGCTGCGGCGGGACTTTCTCGAATATGAGACGGAGCACTTCAAGGCGCTCCTGATGAACATTAAAAATGATGTGCTAAAGGTGGTGGAGGTGTCCCACGGCGGCCTGGACGGCACCGAGGCCGCCCCGCGCGACGTGTTCCGCCATGCGGTGCGCGAGGGCGCCGCGGCGATGATTGTGGCCCACAACCACCCCAGCGGCGATCCGGAGCCGAGCCGCGCCGACATCGCCCTCACCCGGCGGCTGGTGGAGGCGTCGCACATCATGGGCGTTTCGCTGCTTGATCATGTGGTTTTTGGCAGGGACCGTTATGTGAGCCTGAAGGAAAGGGAATTGATGTGACGCCACCATTCAGCGGATGGAGGGAGGGGCTGGTCTTTTACGGCCCCGTGGTTGCGGCGGGGCTGGCGCTGCTGCTCTGCCTGCCCTGGTCCCCCCTGGGATGGGCGGGCGCGCCGGTGCTGCTCGCGGGACTGGCGGTGATGATGTTCTTCCGCGATTTTCCGCGCGCCGTCACCGCGGCGGAAAACGAGGTGGTTTCCCCCGCCGACGGCACCGTGGTGGCAGTGGAGGATCTGGACGAGATTCCCCACTATGACGGACCCTGCAGGCGGGTAAGCATATTCATGTCCGTGTTCAACGCCCATGTGAACCGCGCGCCCTTCGACTGCGCGGTGCGGGATGTGCGCTACCTGCCCGGAAAATACAGGGACGCGCGAGATCCCGACTCCAGCAAAATAAACGAATCCAACGCGGTCTGGCTGGACACACCGCGCGGGCCGGTCACGGTGCGCCAGATATCCGGCGCGGTGGCACGGCGCATTGTCTGCCCGGTCAAGCCGGGCACGCCCCTGAAAAAGGGGGAAAAATTCGGCATGATCCGCTTCGGATCGCGGGTGGAACTGTATCTGCCCCCGGGCACCGAGGTTTTGCCGGCCCCCGGACGCAAAGTCCGCGCGGGCCTAACCATCATGGCGCGGTTCAAACAATGAAACTCTACCAGTTCCGCAGAAGAACCCCCAGGCAGCCCCACCGGTTCAGGCCGGTGAACGTCGCCGCCAGTGTGATGACCACCATGAACCTGTACATGGGCGTGGCCAGCATCTTCGCCAGCATCGGACTGGAATTCCGCTGGGCCGCCACGTGCATCCTCATGGCCATCATCTTCGACATGCTGGACGGGTCCGTGGCGCGGCTCACCAAAAGCGTGTCCGAATTCGGCAAACAGCTCGACAGCCTGTGCGATCTGGTGTCCTTCGGCGTCGCGCCCGCGGTGCTGGTGTTCATGGCCTACCTCCCCGAGGGCACGCACCTGCCGCTGCCGCCGACCGCCGAGTCCATTGCGGGCAAGACCGGCTCGTACATCGGCATCATTTATGTCATCTGCACCGCGCTGCGCCTCGCCCGGTTCAACACCTTCCAGTCGGACCGCCGCGACTCCTTCATCGGCCTGCCCTCCCCGGCGGCGGGCGGGACGCTCGCCGCGTTCGTGCTCTTTTTGCAGTATTCCGAGGCGCGCCTGGACAGCCACGCCATGGGGCCCATGGCCAATTTCATGCTCGGCCCCACCTCCGTGCTCCTCGCGCTGCTGATGGTCAGCACGGTGCGCTACCCCAAAAACCGCTTCAAGGCGCTGATTCTGAAACCCCAGCACGCCTATGTCACCCTGGCCGTGGCCGCCTTCTGCATCGCGGTGGTGCATTACGCCATCACGCGCTCCGTGTCGCTGGTTCTGTTCCCCCTGGCCATGGGCTACGTGCTATTCGGCATGGCCGACACGGCATGGGCATGGGCGAGGGGAAAGGCGGAACCCGGGGAGGGCATGGCGCATGAGACGGTGGACAACCCCCTGGATGATGACGGCGGGGAGGGGTGTCAGCCCGGGGAGGGCGGGGAATCGGTGAACACCGCCGACCGCCTGTAAAGGGCCAGCCCCTCCAGCACCAGCACCTTCAGCACCGCGGCGACGGGCACCGCCATGAGCAGCCCCAGAAAGCCGAAAAGGCTGCTGAACACAAGGATGGACATGATCACCCACACCGGGCCCAGGCCCACCTGCGAGCCCACAATGCGCGGCGTGAGGATGTAACTTTCCAGCAGTTGCACCACCACAAAGGTCAGGCCCACCCCGGCAATGTGCCCGTCAATTCCGTAATACACCAGGGTGAGCAGCACCGCCGGAACCATGGTGATGGCGGGCCCCACATAGGGGATGATGGTGGCCGCGCCGCCCATGAGCGCGATGGGCAGGGCAAAGGGCACGCCGGACAGGGAAAAGCCCGTCCCGTACATCACCATCATCGCAAGGCACACGAGCATCTGGCCCCGCAGAAATGACCGCAACTGCACGTCAATCTTGCCGAGAATGCCGGTGAGGTGCCCCCGGTAACGGGGCGGCACCAGTTCCAGGACGCCGCCGCCGATTTTGTCGTAGTCCTTCAGCAGGTAAACAGTGACGACAATCACCAGGGAAAGGCTGACCAGCGCACCCAGCACGCCAAGGATGAAGCGTGCGGCGGCAACCGCCAATTGAGCCGCCGATCCGCCCATTTGCCTGCTCATGTTGGCGATCTGGTCCCCATAACTGCGCACGAACTGAACAGCGTTGCCCCGGACCAGTTCGCCTATCTTTTCCGCTATCACGGCGCGTTCGTTGAATTCGGGCGTGTCCGCGGGCGCCCATCCCAGATGGACCACCAACTCCCGCAAGGGAAGCCTGTCAAGCCACTGGTCAAAATACCCCTCCGTAACCCCCGTCCGCGCGGACTGCACCAGCCGGTCCGCCTCCCCAATCACTCCGGAAACCACCACGAGGGGGAGAAGCGCCCCCGCAACCGCAATGATTGCCAGCAACAGCAGGATGGCGGTCATCCGGGGAATACGGCGGCGCTCCAAGAACAGCACCACAGGCTGGAGCGCATAGGCGAGGATAAGCGCAAAGAGCACGGGGGTAAGCACGGGAACAATCAGGTATCCGGCGAGAACCAGCAACAACAGCGCCGCAACCGCGGCAAAAAACCTAAACCAGGGGTTCTTCATCACCGGCTCGAAGTACATCCCGGACTCCTTCTCGTTGCGCCCTTGCAATCATGCTAACAGGCGGGTGGCGGCGGTGCAAGATCCGCTTGATCGAAACATGGGGCTGTGCAATCATGTGCACAAGATTTCAAGAAAAGGATGCAACATGAAAACTCCCGCCCAATTTTGCCGTTTTTTCCTGCCTGCCCTTGTCATGGCGCTCTGTGCGCCGTTGTCAAACGCCGCCGAATCCAACGGCCCATGGTATGCGGATTCGCTGGTGGGGATGGAGGTGGGGCCAACGGGGGCGCAGTTTGGCGCGGACCAGTCCGACACCCCTTATGCGTCAAAATTTTCCGGCAAAGACATTGTTGACGCCCAAATCGCAACGGGTTCACAGTACCTGGTGATATGGGGAAAAGACAGCGAATATGCCTATTACAAATCCAAAGTGGCGCCCAAATGCCCCGGCATGGGGGAGAGGGATGTGGTTCAGGAATCGCTGGACGCCGCGAAACCCCACAAGCTGCCGGTGATTATCTACTGCGTGGTTCAGGGCAACGGTTATCCCCTGCGGGACCATCCCGAGTATAAAATGACCGGCTCGGACGGAAAACCCATTGACCGCATCTGCCTCAATTCGGGATACCTGGATCACGCAGTCCAAGTGCTGGACGAGTTGATGGGCTACGATATTGACGGCTTCCACATAGACATGCTGGACCAGGGCTTCGGCCCGCCCTACGGCTGTTGGTGTGACAATTGTAAGCGCCTTTTCGAGGCCGAACACGGCCAGCCCATGCCGCAGGGTGTCACCTGGGACGGGGGCTGGGACAAGATGATGAACTTCCGTTTCAACACCAGCCTCCGCTTTGAAAAGGCGCTCTATGATCATGTCAAAAAGCGCAATCCAAAACTTGCCGTGGACTTCAACTACCACGGAAACCCGCCCTTTTCCTGGGAAGTGGGGCAGCTCCCGGTGATGCACGCCCATGTGGGCGACTTTGTCACCGGGGAGAGCGGCGTGTGGGGCTTTGGCGCCTTGAACTCCAGCCTTGAGGCGCTGTTCCTCCGCGCCACCGACCCGGAGGGCATCTTTCAGGTGGTGATGCAGCGGGGCGTCCAAATGTATCACGACCAGACCACCCGTCCGCTGAACGACATGCGGTGGGAGATGTTCACCCTGCTGGCGCAGGGTTCGGTGGTGACCATCGTGGACAAAACCGCCCATGACGGCAGTCTTGATCCGGTTGCCTATGACCGGTTTGGCAAAATTTTCAAGGAAGTGCGCGCAAAAGCCCCGCACTTCGGCAGGAATCACAAACCGGTCAAGTCGGTTGGCCTCTATTATTCCTCGCGCAGCAGGGACTGGTACGGCCGGGAAACGCCCCGCAAATATCAGGAGGCCTTTCTGGGCGCACACAAGGCGATGATATTGGAGCATATCCCGGTGTCCTTCCTTCTGGACGAAAACACCACGCCCGAACTGCTACGCACTTTCCCCGTGGTCTATCTGCCGGGCGCGGCGATCCTCTCCGAAAAAGAGGCCGCCATGTTCCGGGAGTACGTGGAACAGGGCGGCAACCTGATCCTTACCGGATTTACCGGGCTTTTCGATGCCATGGGCGCGCCCCTTGCCAATTCCATCCTTGCCGAACTCATCGGCGCGGACCTGGTGGAACGCCTGGACAGCATTGACAATCATGTGGCTCTGGACGGCTCCGTCCCGGAGGCAATGAAACGGGACATCACCGCCGACTGGCCCTTCCTGGTGCGCGGGCCGGCGGCGGTTTTCAAGCCGACCGCCGCTCAGCCCGCCGGCCTGCTCCACAAGCCCGTGCGCACCGTGCGCCAGATTCAGGGGCTGGAGGGCACCGAAATGCCCAACAGCGCCGGGGCGGTCGCCGGTCCGGCCATGCTCGTCAACAAATTAGGCCGGGGAACCGTGCTGGCTTTTGCCTGCTCGCCGGATGCGGCGCTGGCGGGCGAATACGGCATGACCGAGGACAGGTTGCTGCTGCGCAACGCCGTTGCCATGCTCCATCCGGCCCCGCCGGTGCGGGTGGACGCGCCCACCTTTGTCGAGTCGGTGGTGACGGAGGGCCCCGAGCCTGACACCATGCGGGTGCATCTCATCGGATACGTCTCGCCGCCCGCGTGCCTGCCCAAAAACAGGCCGCACATCTTTCCGCAAATGATTGAGGACAAGCCCATGTACCGCGCCGCGGTCACCCTGGACCGTTTGGTAAAATCAGCCGAAGTGTGCAACGATGGCACTGAAATGCGCATTGACGGAAGCACGGTCCATCTGGTGGTGAACGACATTCATGAGGTGCTCGTGCTGAAAAAGTGACCGCGGCAGCGGCTCCGGAAACCCATGACGCCCTTTTTGCGGATGACAAAACAAATCCGGTTTTTCCTCCTGCCCGCCCTTTTGTGTGTTCTGGCCTGTCCGGAGCAGGGAGGGGCCGTGCCCGCTTTCCCGGAACCGGCCCAATGCCCTGAACTGGACGGGCTGCCCAACCCCTTTGTTCACTGCGACGGGCGGCCTGTCCCAAACCCGGAAGCATGGCCGGAACGCCGTGCCGAACTCCGGGAAATGCTGCTCCATTACGCCTATGGCCATCCCCCGGCCATGCCCGTCACGGTGCAAGCCTTGGATGTTCAGGAACGCATGCGGCGCGGGGGGGAGGAGCGTGAGGTGACCTTTTCCCTTGAGACTCAGGGGGGAGCCGCGCCTTTCCGCATGCAATGCGGCATTGTGTTTCCCGCCGATGGTGGGCCAAAGTTTCCCGTTATACTCGCCATAGATCCGGTCTGGCAGCCCCATGTTGAGGAAACAGCCCGTCAGGTGACCGGGCGGGGGTACGCCTTTGCGGGTTTTGTTTACCATGATGTGGACGATGACAATGCCGACCGGGGCAACGGCGTCTATCCCGCTTTTCCCGGAAACGACTGGGCCACACTGGCCGCATGGGCCTGGGCGGCCTCCCGCCTCACCGATTATCTGACAACCCGGGATGATGTGGACGCGGCACGCATTGCCGTCACCGGCCATTCCCGCTGCGGCAAGGCGGCCCTGCTGGCGGGTGCGCTGGATGAGCGCTTCACCCTCACCGCACCCCACGCCTCCGGTGCGGGCGGCGCGGGTTCCTTCCGCATCCAGCCCAAGGGCGTGGAAACCCTTGAGCTCATCACCGCGCCGGACCGTTTTCACTATTGGTTTCACCCGAACCTGCGGGGTTTTTCCGGCATGGAAAACCGTCTCCCCTTTGACCAGCATTTCCTGAAGGCGCTGGTGGCACCCCGCGCCCTGCTGTCCATGGAGGCTTTTGGGGACAAATGGGCCAACCCCTCCGGATCCTGGCAGACGCACCTTGCGGCACGGGAGGTGTTCCGTTTTCTTGACGCAGAGGACCGGATTATGGCCTGGTACCGGCCGGGGGGGCATGACTTGACCCCGGAGGACTGGACCGCCCTCCTCGATGCGGCGGACCATGTCTTCAAAGGCCGCGCCCTTCCAAACGCGCTGCGGAAAAATCCCTTTCCTGCTGAAAAGGCTTCTTCTCCCTGGCGTGCGCCTGAACAGGCAAAAGGCGCGCCATGAAGCCCCGGATAAAAACAGCCCTCGGCGGTGCGGCGCTGGCACTCGCACTGGTGGTGACGGCGTGGCTGCCCCTGCTGTTGAGCGGCAACCCGGCGATGCTCTGGGGACGAAGGGACTTGTGGAACTATTTCGGGCCCGCCGCCTTTTACTTTGACCACAGCCTGCACCAGGGCGCATGGCCTTGGTGGAATTCCCATGTTTTTTGCGGCACCCCCTTTTCGGCCAATCCGCAGGCATCCGTCTTTTATCCGCCAAACCTGCTCCGGGCCCTGCTGAATTTCGCCCCCACGCCGCACCGCTCCATGGTGTCCCTGTTGTTGATGCAATGGGCGCATCTGGCCTTTTTCGGCGCGGGCATGGCCCTGTTGTGCAGGAGCCACCGCCTGTCCAAAACCGCCACCGCCATTGGAATCGCCGCTTTTGTCCTTTCCGGGGCCGTTGCCTTCCGTTCCGTCCAGCACTGGCATTTCATCGCCTGCGCCGCATGGCTCCCATGGGCGCTGTGGGGAATTCGGTGCACGGTGCGCGCCCGTTCCCGGCGGGGAAAAATCACGGGGCTCCTCCTGCTGGGCATGACCACCGGGATGATTTTTCTGATAGGTTTTCCCCAGCTGGCCATCTATTTTCTGGTCTGCTATGCCGCCTTTGGCTTTTTTGACCGGGTTGTCCGCATCTCCAAACCCGCCAGATTCCCCAAAAATATCGGAAAACTTGTCATTCTGCTTGGATGCATGTGTGTTTTGGGGATACTTTTGGCCCTGCCCATGCTCCTGCCCGCCTCGGAACTCGCAGGACACAGCATGCGCGCCAAGGGGATTGGTGACAGTCAGTCCGTGGTTTCCTACCGGCCCATGCCTTATCTGCAACATCCCATGGCACTCCTGCGCGCACTCATCTGGTTCCCCGGGGCCAACAGCCTTCAATTATGCGGTGTGGTCGCCCTGTTTTTGGCGTTGGTGGCATTCTTCCGAAGGGGACGCACGGCATGGCCATATATCGGACTCTTTCTGGTAATGATTGATTGCGCCATGGGACCTCCCTGGCCCTGTGCCACTTTGGTCTCTTGGCTGGCCCCTTTCGACATCGCCGAAACCGAACGGGCAGTGCTTTTTGTCTCATTTTCCATCGCCATGCTGGCGGCATTCGGCATGGATAGCCTGAAAAAAGTGTCGGTTATTAAAAAAACCAATCGGTTATTGCCTGTTATTATTGGCATTCTTGGCGTTAGTGTGATGGGAACCCTTTTGGAGTGGGAGGTGCTGGATCCCGAATATCCCATTGGAACGTGGATATGGGGTGTTCAGTTGCTGGCAGTTGCCGGTATCATTATTGCTCTGTTAAAACCCGCATGGAGATGGGGGAGAGCAGGCATTTTTTTGGGCCTACTGATTGAACTGGCAGTATGGAACCAAGCCTTCTTATTCCATGAAACCAAACTGAATTCTTATCCTGCAAACACAGACTCCATGGTTCAAAAACAGTCCTTTAAAAATGCAAACGTGCGCATTCCGCCAAATAAATATTTAGAAAATGCCTCGATGTTGTCCTTGCAGCCTGGAGTTAGTGGATACGATCCCCTCTTTCTGAATGACACCCGAAGGGTGCTTTGCGCCCCGGATAAGGAGGGGATATATGACAGACAGGTCTATTCCCGAGAAGTGATGCGCCAAAACACCCGTGGTAATAATTTAGTTAAGCGTCGGTTTTGGTTGGTTAGGGACATTATCAAATGCCCAATACCAGAAAAAGACCGGCTTTTCCCGATCTGTGCGGGAATTCCAGTGGGAGGGGAGGGGCTCCTCCCCGAAAACACCTCTGTCACACCGGGAAATGAGCGTATTACCCCGCTTTCATCAACCACCCTTCTGCAATCTAAACAGGACAAAAAACTTCTTCTGACCCTGCCGGCCTTCCCCGCACCCCGGCATCACGCCGCATTACGCCTATGGCTGGAATGTCCGCAGCCAGGAAAGATGGAGTGTGACTTTCTCGCCGGTGACAAAGGAACAGCGTTGCCCGCGCTGGCTGTCGTCTGGAAGGCCGGAAGCACGATGGTGGAAATCCCCCTGCCGGACACGGAGGCACAAGAACTCCAGCCCTGCTTCCGCCTGGACCAAAACATCCTTCCCCCGGAAATCGTCCGCGCTGAGTTGGCGGAAGACCAGGGCGATGAAAATAACCTGCTGTCGATTGCCAAAACATGGGCAAACGGGGTGGTCGTGCGCGCCGAAAACCTGCCGGAGGCCCGTTGGCTGGTGTTCACCGAATCCGCCTATCCCGGCTGGACCGCAACGGTCAACGGGCAATCGGTGCCTATCACCAAAGTTTTCGGAGTATTTCAGGCGGTGCGGATTCCTGCGGGGAACAGTGAGGTCAGGTTTGAATTTTTGCCCTTCCGAAACCTCATTGCCCTTGCTGCTGGCGCGGCCGGATGGCTGGGATGCCTGGCACTGCTGATGTTGGTCCGTATGAGGGGATGAGGGAAAGGCTCGTCACTGGCGGGAAATGCCCTTCAGAAAAGCCAAAACCGTCCGGTGCATTCCTTCCGCATCCAGCCCGTGGTCGGCGAGTTGCTCCTCGCGGGTGGCCTGCGCGCTGAACACGTCCGGTATGCCGATGCGGTGAATGCGCAGGTTTCCAAGACGGCCCGTCTTCTCAAAATACTCCATCACCGCGCTTCCAAAGCCGCCGTCCAGCGTGTTTTCCTCAACGGTGATAATGGGCCGGTCCGCAATCCGGTCGAGCAGCGCCGAGTCCAGCGGTTTGATCCACCGTGCATCGGCCACGGCGACAGCGTAACCGTCCGCCTGGAGCATTTCCGCCGCCCGGAGCGCGGCCCCGGCACAGGGGCCCACCGTGAGCAGCACCGCATCCGCACCCTCCCGCAGAATTTCCCCGCGGGTGATGTCGCGCCCCGCCGTTTCCCCTATGGTGGGGGCCTCGCTGCGGGCGTAGCGAACCGCCGCGGGCATGTCCTGCCCAAGCGCCCAAAGGACCATCAGCCTTGTGTCCACATCATCACGGGGCGCCATGACACCCAAGTTGGGCACGGCGCGCAGGAAGGAAAGATCAAAGGTGCCGTTCTGGGTGGGGCTGTCCTCGCCGACCAGCCCGGCGCGGTCCAGGGCAAAGACCACCGGCAGTTTCTGGATGCACACATCGTGAATCAACTGATCGTATCCGCGCTGGAGGAAGGTTGAATAGATGGCGGCGACCGGCCTCATCCCGGCGATGGCCAGCCCCGCCGCAAAGGTGACGGCATGCTGCTCGCAGATGCCCACGTCAAAAAAGCGGTCCGGAAACTTCGCCTCGAACCTGGTGAGGCCCGTGCCGGAGGGCATGGCGGCGGTAATGGCCGCAACGCGGTTGTCCGCCCCGGCGGCCTCAATCAACGCGGCCGCGAAGGCGTCTGTGAAAGTCGGCACGGCCGCGGGTTTGGCCTCGACCTTGGCGGGCACGGGATCGCCCTCGCCCGCGTCGGGCTTGATGCACATGGGCTTCACACCGTGGTAGCGCTGCGGATCCTGCTCCGCCTCCTTGAGCCCCTTGCCCTTCTCTGTGGTGCAGTGGAGGAACACGGGCCCCTCCATGACCCGCACGCGCCGGAGCAGCTCAATGAGCATCGGCAGGTCGTGGCCGTCCACGGGTCCGATGTAGTTGAAGCCCATCTCCTGGAAAAGGCCGCCCTTGGTGATGAGCCCCTTCACCGATTTTTCAATGTTCTGTATGGCGCGTGTCATCCTGCCGCCGATGAGGGACTTCACATAACTGCCCACATCCTGCTTGGCGCGCTTGTAGGGCGCGGCGGTGATGAGCCGGTTGAAATAATGGGCCAGCGCGCCGACATTGGGCGAGATGGACATCTTGTTGTCGTTCAGGATGACCAGCATGTCCAGCCCAAGATGTCCGGCGTGGCTGAGCGCCTCAAAGGCCATGCCGCCCGTCATGGCGCCGTCACCGATGAGGGCCACCACCTTGTGGGATTCCCCGCGCCTGTCACGGGCGAGCGCCATGCCCGCCGCGGCCGAAATGGAGGTGGAACTGTGGCCCGTGCCAAAGCAGTCGTAGACACTTTCAGTGATCTTTGGATAACCGCTGATGCCGTCCTTGCGGCGCAGGGTGGAGAATTCCCCGCGCCGTCCGGTCAACAGTTTGTGGGCGTAACACTGGTGGCCCACATCCCACACAAGCCTGTCAACGGTAAGATCATAGACATAGTGGAGCGCTATGGTCAGTTCCACCACGCCCAAAGGGGACGCCAAATGCCCGCCGTTCTTGTTGACCGTCTCGATTATCTGCTCGCGCAGTTCGAAGGAAAGCGCCTCCAACTGCTCAAGGGTAAGCTTTTTCAGGTCTATGGGACTGTCAATGGTATCCAAAATTCGCATCGAAAAATGTCCGAAATGTTGTCATTGGCAATAGAAACAATTCCGGACTCTTGAGTGAGCCGGAAAAATGCCGGAAACTGCCGTCCCGACATGGTCAATTCTGCGCAAAGCATACCATATTTTGTGGTTTCATGGCAGATTTGGCCGTGAATACCGGGATGACGGCGGAAATTCTTTCACGGTTTGGTGTAGTAATCCACCACGGCCACCTTGTCAAGAACCGGCCCGAGCCCCTCGCCAAACGCCTTATGGTCCGGATGAACCAAATAGGCGTCACGATCCGCCGCATTGTCAAAGGTCAGGAAGAAACAGTGGGTAAATCCCTGGGAAAGTCCTTCCGGGCTGACATCCGTGCCCCATTCCATGCCGCGTATCACGTCAATCTTCCCGGAAAGCGCGCAAAACGCCGCCTCCACTTTGCGGATGTCCTCCGGTTTCGCGTCATCCTTGAACTTGAACATCACCACATGGCGCACGACCTGCGCGGGTCCGGCCTCATCATCGGCCAGCACGCGGGAGGCGGTCACCGCAAGCCCATAGCCGGTAAGCAACGACAGCAAAACCAGCGCAACCAACACCTGTTTTTTCATCTCGTTCTCCTTGTCGGGAAACCCGTTGTGAATGCCATGTGAATATTACGGTTGCCCCGGGGCCGGTGCAAACTTCAGCACTCCACCGGAATCGGCAACCAGCATCCGCAAAAACCAGTCACCCCGGTTGTTTATCAGTTTGACGCTGAGATTGTTCCATCCGGCGCGCAGTGTCACCGGCACATAGGCGAAGCCGCCGGGCGGGCCAAACACCTGCGCGGCCTCCACCAGTTCCCCGTTGACATACACTTGGGCGAAGTTGTCGGCATACACCGCCGCGTGGGTGGCCATGGCTTTGGGGCTGCTTATCCACGCCGAGGCGAAACCGGCGGCACAGTCCACCGTGCCCAGAACACCGTTGAAATTCAGCAAGCCGTTGGTGTCGGCAGCCGCGCTTTTCCAAAGGGCGTCATCCGTCCCCGGCACATACCCCGTTTCCGGACCCAACCGTTCAAACAGGCGTGGATTGGCCTTTTCCGGCGCGTCCGGCAGGTGCCTGGTCAAAATTTCCCCCAGCGCATACGGTCCGGCCACCCTGCATTCGCCGGGACTTTTCCAGGCGGCGGCGGGATAGAGGGGAACCGTGTCCATCTCCACCATGTGGAAACTCTCCTTTTCCAGCCAGCGGCCGCTGTGCTGAATGTCATAGGAAAGTTCCGGCGGCCAGGCAAGGCGCTCCCGCGGCACCGAGAAGGGGAGGGGCAGTGTTAATGAGGCACCGGGGGCAAGCCGCCGTTCCGTCTCCATGGCGGAATGGGAAAGATGCCATCCATCGCCTTCCTTCACGGCGGGAATCCAGCCGGACCTGTCCAGAGGGCCGATCTTCAGCCGGAGCACCACCTCTGAATCCAGGGGATTGGACAGGCGCGCCAGGGCGCGGACATCCGCCACAGGCTGTTCCAAACCCTCAGGCGGATTGGCGTCCAATTGGACCATTCCGAAAGTGACCGCCTTGCGGAATGACATGGGTGCGGTGTCCACAGGCAGTATGTTTCCGTCCGGTTCCACGATTTCATACCGAACCTCCGCCTTTGTGACAGTTACCAGTCCCACGCCGTGAAAACAGCCTATTTCCCTCACCCCGCTTTCCCTCACCCCCGCCCCGGTGGCGTTCTGAACCACCAGCAGATTGCCGTCGCGCCATTCAGACGCCAGGTAATGCTCATGACCGGCAACGGCCGTGTACCGCCGCGAACCAAGCATGTCCGTGAGACGCCGCCAGTCCCCGGCAAACCTGGGGTCATCCCACATGGGCTTGTGGAAAAAGAGGAAGGTATGCCCCGCCTGCCTGTTCCGATCAAGCATCTCCCCGGCAAAAGACATCATCCGCTCCCATACCGGACCGCGCCCGTCAAAACGCTCCTCCTCCGTGTTCAGCACCAAAAAAAGGCAGCCGCCAAATGAAAAGGCATAATAAGTCCGGCCCAAATCCTCCCGCCAATACTGATAACAGGCCGTGTTGGCAATGTCATGGTTGCCGGGGATGAAAAAGAGCGGCGCGTCAATCCGTTCCGCGTGCCCCCGGTACTCGGCCCATTCCAAATCCCATTGCGGACGATCCTCCATGTGGCCTGGAATATGGTCGCCCACTGTGATTACAAAGGCCGGTTCAAGCCGGTTTATCACCTCCACCGCCCGGTCAAACACCGGCCATTGGTCCTCACCCCCGCTGGTTTTGTCCCCCAGCACGACAAAACGAAACGGATTGTTGCCGCCTACAGGCCAGCGTTGATCAATTCTGGGAATACCCGCCTTTCCCAAAACCTCCCCCGCCGACGCGCCAAACCGGGGGCAGAAAAAAAAGAACACCACCAGCATGAACAGGGACAGGGCGCGTACCGCTTTGCCTGCGGTGATTCTTGTCATGTCGGCAACTCCTTTTCTTGAAGGGTACCCCCTGCCATGGGTGCGACTTCAACCACGCCGTCTCCTTGGTGATGCATCACAGCGTTACTTTGCCAGATGGTTTGACCGTCTTCCCAAGGGCATGGTAACGTTTTGCTGTCAAAAAGGAGACGACAAATGGACAAAAAATGCATCATCGCCCCGAACGGCGCGCCCGCCGCGGGGCCTTACTCCCATGCCGTTGAAGCCGGCCCTTTCCTGTACGTTTCAGGCCAGGGTCCGATGAAAAGGGACGGTAGCGGCGTGCTGCGCGGCACCATCGAGGAGGAAACCCGCCTCACCCTGGACAATGTCCGCGTCATTCTCGAAGACTGCGGCACAAGCCTTGACCGGGTGGTGAAGGTGAACGCCTACCTTGCGGACATGGGGCATTTTTCGCGGTTCAACGAGGTTTACAAGGAATATTTCAAGGAAAACTATCCGGCGCGCACCTGCATCCAGGCAGGCAGGCTTCCCCTCGACATCCAGGTGGAAGTTGAAGTCGTCGCGCTTCGCGGAGAATCATGACGCGCTTTTCGGGAAAATCAGCCAAGGCCATTCTGGCGTGCTCCCTGCTTCTTTTGGCGGCAGCCCCCCTGGGCGCCCTTGACACGGTTGATCTGAACAACGCCGGGGTGGAGGCCTACAACCGGGGCGAATTCGAGAAGGCCATCACCTACTTTGAAAAGGCCTTCGCGGCGGAGCCAAACAACGGGGTACTCTGCCGCAACTACTGCAACGCCCTGCAAAGCCTGGCGGACGGCCATGCCAAAAACGGCAACTACAAGGTGGCGGTGCGCCAGCTCGACACGGCCATTTCGGTTGATCCGAAGAACGTTTCCCCCCTGATCCAGCAGGGTTCCTATTACCTGCGCATGGATGACGTCAATTCGGCCATCAAACGGCTTGAGCAGGCCATTGTGCTCAAACCGGGCCAGCTCGACGCCCATGAACTGCTCGGACAGGCCTATTACCGGGACAACGATCTCTCCTCGGCCCGCGCCCAGTGGGATTATGTCCTTGAGATGGAACCCAACCGCCCGGGGCTCCGGGACCGTTACGACAAGGCGTTCCGCGAGGAGTCGGTGGAGTATGACTTCAACCGCTACAAGTCGCGCCATTTTCTGGTCAGTTACCCCCCGGACATTCCGTCGGACATGCGGGTGCTGGTGACCAACATCCTGGACAAGGCCTATGTGGACATCGGCCGAACCCTGGGCGGGGTGTTCCCGCCGCCGCCCATTCATGTCATTCTTTACAATGCGGAACAGTTCGCCCAGGCCACCAAACTGGCGGATCATGTGGGCGCGGTCTATGACGGAAAAATTAGAAGCCCCCTCACGGACAAAAAGGGGGAGTGGCTCTCCCGGGATGAACTCGCAAGACGCCTCACCCATGAATATGTGCATGTGGTGGTGCGCAACATCACCGGGGACAACGTGCCCTGGTGGGTGAACGAGGGCTTGGCGGAAACCCTGTCGGGGGTGATAACCGCGCAGGATTCGGAGCGGCTGCGGGAGTATCTGCGCACCGGCAACACCCTCAACCTCAGGTCGCTCACCATGGAAAAGGTAAGCGCCATGAAAAGCGACGGGGTCTCGCTGGCCTACCTCAAGGCGCACGCCGCAATCAGCCTGCTGTGGGACCGCTACGGCAAGGGCAAAATGGTGATGTTTCTCCAGGCCCTGGCGGGCGGAAAAGACTGCGAGGAGGCGCTGCGCAATGTCTTCCGGCGCACCTTTAGCACCCTTGAGCGGGAGGTGGAGAACACCTATCTTTAACCCACGGCAAGCCGTTCAACCAGCGGCGCCGCCCACTCCCATGGAACCTTGACCCTTCCCATTTCAGGGGCGCGCCCCTTGATGGTGCCGTGGCAGTCGCTCCCCCCGGAAACCAGCAACCCCCTTTCCCGCGCAACCGCCAGAAATTCCTCGGTCTGCCGGGGGGTGTGGCTCACATGGAAGGCCTCAATGCCGTCAAAAGGCAGGGACAGCAGGAGGGGCAGCATCCTGCCGAACCCGCTTCCCAAACCGGGATGGGCGAGAAAAGCCAGTCCCGACGCGCCATGGATCGCGTTCACCGCCTCTTCAACCGGGACAAGCGTCTTGGGCACCCATGCGGGCCGGCCGGACTTTAAAAACCGGTCAAAACCGTCCTGCACGCTGCGCGTGACACCCCGCGCATGCAGGGCGGCGGCGATGTGCATCCTGCCGGTGAAAGACCCGGGGCCCTCATCCGGCGTCTCAGGAAGTTCCAGGGAAATGCCCGCATTTGCAAGGAGACGCAGCATCCTGCCGCTGCGCTCGCGCCTGCCGGCCCGCAAACCGGACAACAGCCCGAGCAGCGGTTCGCTGCGGCAGTCAATCCCCAGGCCGACCACATGCACCTCGCGCCTGTCCAGGGAGGCGCTGATTTCCACCCCCGTCAAAAAGGCAATCCCGGCCGCTTCCGCACCGGCACGCGCCTCCTCAACCCCCAGGACCGTGTCGTGGTCCGTCAGGGCCAGCGCCGCCATTCCCGCCCCGGCGGCCCGGCAGGCCACCTGCGCGGGGGAATCAGAACCGTCGGAGCGGTTGCTGTGCAGATGAAAATCCGCCCAGCGCCCGTCCCCGTCCGGACCGCAGGACATCATGAATCCGCCGCCGCAGGGGCGGAAAAAAAGAAAAACCCCGCACGTGCACTCCGGTATGAAGCGCGGTGAACCATTTTTTTCACCACGTGGGTGTTCTCACGGCAGTCATCCGGCTTCCACTCAAAGGAGGCTTGTCGTAGGCTGCGCAAATATCGAACTCCCATTCTGATAGAAAGGACACGCGCCTGTAAACCGGTAAATGCACGGCAGGGAAAAGCAGTCAGCCGGGGCGCATCCACCCCGTAAAAACGCGACACTTTCAGCCGCCGCCGCAAAACCATCTTCTGATGGTCTATTTTACCACCCATTCCGCCGCATGTCCATTGCCGCCGCGCGCCGCCGTGCCATAATTTCTTGCGCCGCACCCGCCTCTTCGCCATAATCAAAGGCCGTAAATCCCAGCAACACACCCATGGCGCGCCCCCGGCGGGCGCTTAAACCGCAAAAGGAGTTTTACCCATGCCCGTCCACAAGCAAACATTCGTGTGCCTGGCAACAACCGTATTTCTGGCCCTCCTCGGCGTCGCGGCGGCGGCGCAGCCCCCGGCGGGCATGCATGTTTCCCTGCGTGACGCGATGCTCAATGAAAAGGCCTTTCCCACGGTGGTGGACGGCATGCGCCACCTGAAGGTAGAGGTGCTGGAACTGAACCTGAACCGCGATTTTGAGGTGCAGGCGCTGGATTCAAGGGAAAAGGTATTCCTGAAGACGGACGACGACGCGCGGGCCTTCGGAAAGCGCGCGAACGAACTGGGCATCACCATCGGATCAGTGCTGACAGCCTGCGATTTCAGCGCGGGGGACATGGCCTCCAACAGCGCGTGGATTGCGCGGGCCATTGAAATCGCCGACCTCCTCGGCGCCACCTCCGTGCGCATCGACGCCGCCATGAAAAAGGAAAAGGAGCTGGATTTTGGAAAGCGCGTGGAAATCTTCTCCGAAGGGCTTTCCGCGGCGCTCAAGGCCACTTCCAACTCCAAGGTGACCCTGGGCATTGAAAACCACGGTTTCCAGGGAAACAACCTGGCCTTTCTGCTGAACGTGTACATGACCGTCGGCTCCGACCGCCTCGGCTCCACCCTGGACACGGGAAACTTCTACTGGCGCGGCTATCCGCTCTCGGAGGTGTACGGCATCCTGCGGGTGCTCGCGCCGCACACCAAGCACACCCATGTGAAAAACATCAATTACCCCGAGGACAAGCGTGAAATCACCCGCGAGGCGGGCTGGGAATACGGCACCTACTGCTGTCCCCTCGACGAGGGCGACATTTCCATCGCCAAGGTGGTCCAAATCCTGGCGGCGGCTGGATACCAGGGGGATGTGTGCATCGAGGACGAGTCGGTGGAGAAATGCAAAACCACCGAAGAGCGCGTCGCCCAGCTGGAGCGCGATGTGGCCTGCGTGAAGGCGGCCATTGACGCCCTGAAAAAATAGCCCCCGCGCGCGGCCCGGCATGTTCCTGTTCCGGAAGAAACACACGTCAATCCGCCATGTGCTGGTCCACCAGTGCGGGAAGGTGGGTTCGTCCACCCTGGCGTCCACCATCCGCGCGTCCGCGCCCGCGCTGAACGTGTTGCAGGTGCATTTCATCACCGGCCATTACCTCCGCCAGTTCAGGGACATGATTGGGCTGCCGGACACGCCGCCCGATTTTGCGGGCTCCACGGAAAAATTACTGCGGGACGCGGAGAAGGCGCGGGAAATACTGCGGGATGTGGATCCCCGCGAAATATGCGTGATCTCGGGGTTCCGCGATCCCCTTGACCGGGCCGTGTCCGCATGGGCTCAGAATTTCAGGCATTTTTATCCGGAGCTGACCTATGCGGACGCAAACCGCGCCGGGGAACTGGCTTTTTTGCGGGATGATTTTGAGCGTCTCTTCGACGCCGCCACCGGCCCGGCCGGCAGGAATGATTTCCGTTCCCGCCAGGGTGAATGGCTGCTCATCGACTCAAGCCTGTTGTGGTTTGAACGTGAGTTCTGCCCCGCCCACGGGCTGAAAGAACAGGCAATAGCACCCGGAAACCGGGGGGTGCGCAGTTTCCGCCACAAAGGCTCCCTTTTCCTCCTTTACCGGTTCGAGGCATTGCGAAATGACATGGAGCGCCTTGTGCGCATGCTGCCGCTGGAGGAATACAGGAAGGTGGACAAAAATGTGTCCTCCGCAAAACCATACGGCGCCCTGCTTGCGGATTTTCGCGGAATCTTCCGGCCAAGGGGCGACATCTGGGATTACTACTATGGCTCCCATTACTTTCAAACCTTTTACCCGGGCGCGCAGGCCCGGTATCCCAAGGCTTTGAAAGACTGATCCGGTTCCGGTGGGGGTCCGGAAAAAAAGAATGCGGGCCGGAAATCTTTTCGTTTTCCGGCCCGCGCAGTTTTTTTCAAACCGCCCGAATCACATTCTCACGTCCCGGGACAGAACCCGTCCTCGGACCCAGCGCACTCGTGATAGGCGCGGGCGTTGTAGAACTGGATGTTCCGCAGCAGTTCAGAGAATTCAATCTGCCAGTTTTGCGGATTGTAGTCGGAATTATGGGCGGAACAGCTTGTGCCGCCGGTGAAGGGCGCGAAACCATCCTCGGTGCCGGTCTCACAGTGGAACCCGCCCGCGTTGAAGAACTGGATGACCCGCATCATCTCCGTCAGGTCAATCCTGCCGTTCTGGTTGGTGTCCGAGGAGTGGTACACCACCTCGGGTATGTAGGTGCCGGTGAGGGTGATGGTCTGCCCCTCAAGGATGGTCACGGACTCGTCCGGCGGCGTAATCCAGCCGGCAACCACCTGGTAGGTGACGGTCAGGACCGCGCCTGCGGGATGGGTTTCCGTGTCACCGCTGTTGCGCCAGACTCCGGGGGCGGTTGACCACTGCGCGCCGTCCGTCACCGCACCGGCGGGGGAAATGTTCACCGCAAGCTGTCCGGTGATGAGCGTGTAGGTGCCGACGATGTCAACCCGCCCGTTCGCGGGAACATCCACCACCTGATCCGCCGGGGTGTACCACCCGGCCAGTGTGCTGAAGGAGATGGTGTGGGACCCGGCGGGCACGGAAAGGTCCCCGGCGGAACGGGGCGCGTCGTCCCCGTCCAGGAACCACTGCGCCCCAACCGCCTCCGGGGGCGCAAAAGTCACCCCGAGAATGCCCAGTTGCTGCACATAGGTGCCGGTTTCGGAAAGGGCGCCGTTGGCCGGGAGGGTGAGGTTCAGCGGGGCGGGCGTGTCCCATCCCGCAACCGGCGCAAACTCGATGATGTAGTCACCGGGAACAAGATCATTCACCGTGGCGCCGTCGGCCAGGCCGGAAGCACCCCCCTGGATGGACCAAGTGGCGCCCGCCGTCACCGCATCCGCGGGCTCAATGTCAATGGTGATGGAGCCCTTCAGGGAGGTGTAGGTGAAATCACGGCTGAGCACATCGTCCTTCGCGACGGTGACAGGCTCGGAGGCGGGCGCGGACCATCCCGCAACGCTTGAGAAGGTTATGGTGTAGGCGCCCGTGGGAAGGGTGACCGTCGCGCCGGAGTCATTCCAGGTGCCGCCGCCGTCCACGCTCCATGCCGCCCCGTCCGACACTGCGGCGGCGGGGGAGAGGTTCACCGTGAGCGTGCCGCTGTGCCTGACATAGGTGCCCGTTTCAGAAGTGGTGGAGCCCGCGCTCACCTGAATGGCTGCGTCAGCGGGGGCGTCCCAATTTGTCACGGGGCCAAACGTGAGCGTGACGTCACCTTCGGGGGCGGATACAGAGTCCCCATCGTCATGCCATGAATACCCGCCGTCCACCGACCACGTGCCGCTGGCGGCAACCTCCGCCGGTTCGATGGCCACCGTCACCGTGCCGGTGGGCAGGAATCCCTCATATGCGCCAATGTCCGCATGGGTGCCCGCGGGGCGTGGGCTGGAATCAAAGTCATCAGCCGGCGCCAACGCATCATTCGCCGCGTCAATCGCGGGGGATCCCTCCAGGAGGTGGTAGTCCCCGCTGCCGGGATTGGCAAACAGCGGATCCGCGTTTATATTGCCCGTGCCGGGCCACTCACCGCGCAAAACCGAGTACTGGACAGTTATGTTGTTTCCCTCAATGAGCGCAAAGAAGTCCACCCCCGGTTTCCAGAGAATGCAGTTGGACACAACGCACGTTGCCGCATCAATCTTGCGAATGAACGGACCATGCGGGTCCGGCCAGGTGCCCGAGAATGTGCAGTTGGTTAACTGCGCATTCGCCGCCGCATTCGCAAGTTGGAAATCGGCCCCCGGTGTGCCGGCGCAATTGTTAACGTAAATGCTGTTTACTCCCGTCCAGGTTGACTCAAAAAGGCTTACCACACCGCCGGTATTTGCGGCACCCACAGCGTTTTGCGTAAAAGCGTTCCTGTTGTCCAGGACGGAGGCCATAAAGGCGTCCACCGCCCCGCCGTTTTGCGCGGTGTTTCCCGCAAAAAGGTTGCCGTTCATCACCACCGGGCTTGTCATGAAGTCCGCTTTCAGGCCTCCCCCCTGTACCGAGGCGCTATTGGAAACCACAAGATTGCCTTCAAGTGTCGCCGTGGTGGACACCAAATACAATCCGCCGCCAAGGGCCGCGGTGTTTTCGGAAAACTGGCTGTTAGAAATGTTAACCGTGCTGCCTTCGACGCAAAAAGCACCGCCGTCCCCGGCCGCGGAATTGCCGCTGTATGTGTCGCCAACAACATTAACAGTTGAATTGGCGGCGAAAACCGCGCCGCCGTTCTCGTCCACCGCGTTTCCGGCGTAGGTGTTGGCGGTGAGCAATATTGTCGCCCCGCCCGTAATATTCACCGCAGCGCCACTAAACCCGGACCCCACAGGGGCGTTGTTGATAAAAAGGCAGCCAAAAATGTAATGGTTGCCGCCGGAGGCGCTGAAACCTGTGGGATTGCACTGGGTGACAATGCAGCTTTGCAGGAAGCAGTTGTTGCCGTTCACCACGCCGGTGCGCACCCCCTCGCCGTCAATAACGGTGTTGTATGTCGCCAGGTCACTCTGGGAAATATCGGTTTCATAGGTGCCGATGCCGTCGAAACCGCCCACAAGCTGGGTCATTTCGGGAAGCAGAACCACCTGCGCGCCCGTGCCGGTGTAGGTTCCGTCCGCCACCCACACCTCGCGGTAGTCCGCCGCGGCCGCAGCCGCGTCCACCGCCTCCTGGATGGTTGTGAAGGCCGTGTCCCAGGCCAGCCCGTCCTCGTTTCCGGAAGTGTTGTTCTGGTCCACAAAGTACCAAATACGGTAACCGCCCGTCGTGGTTTCATCCGAACCCGCCACGGTCATCAAAACATTCTCGGGGGTGTTCCACCCGGCAAGGGGCTTGAAGGTGACGGTATGCTCGCCGTCCGCCACGTTCAACACGGTGTCGCTGTCGTTCCAGTCCACGCCGCCGTTGATGCTCCACTGGCCACCCGCGGCCAACGCCTGGGGCGGGGCGATGGTCACTTTGATGGTGCCGTCCGCATGGGCGCAAACACTGGCAAGGCACGCCAGGGAAAGGGTTGCAACAGCACAACGCCTGAACAGGTCACACAGTGCAGCGGTCATGGTTCTGGTCTCCCGGTTATTTTCCGGTGTTTCCCCCCGCCGGTTGCGCCCGGAAGAAGAAAACCGCCGGTTTGTACACCTATTTTTTCCTCATGCTCCAACGCTTACACTCTAGCATTGCGGGACGGAAACGTCAATGCGAAAGACAATGTTTATTTTTCGGCCACCCGCCGCAAAAGGCCGGCGGAGGCGTCCACGATCTTCTCCCCCGAACCGGGGGCGAGATAACTGCTCCGCGCCGTCCTCGGTTCGTAGCCCCCACCCTTGAACGCATCCGCCGTGGGGCAATAACCATTGTAGCCATTGGCCAGTTCCACCACCATGGTTGGCCTGAAGGGCGAATCCTTTTTAATCGCCAGCCCCAACGCGGCGAAAAACTCCGTGGTGTTTGACACTATCGCGGCGTCACCCACCCGGACCGCCTGCACCTCCACCTCCACAGTGGGGCTTTTCGCGCGCATTTCCCGCACGAAACGGGCCTCTTTTGTGAACATTTCATGGCTTCCGGAACCCAGGCCGATGGGTGGGGCCTCGCGGGCGATCAATTCCTCGTCCGAATCGGGCAGTTCGCGGATGGGGAGCTGCAACAACTCATATTCAACCGCCAGCAGGGCGGATTCCTGATAAGCGGCGCGGGAAAGCACTTTCAGCGCCTCCGCACCGGCGCACATGCCAACACGCCGGGCCACACCCTCACCCCATTCGGGGGTGCGGGGCGAGCGGTTGTCCACCTGGGTCACATCGCCGCAGGCGCCGTTCAGGAAAACCACGCCCATTTCCGGGGCGTTCATGCCGCCGCGCACGGTCTGGCGCAGATAACAGGGCCAGTCGGCGGAGAATTCGTCGCCGCCCATGGTGGTGCCGTGCATCGCGAAGTTGACCACACAACCAAGAATTTTCCCATCAAAGCCTTCCGCTGAAATCACGGCGACCTCTGGATCCGTCGGCCCCGCGACATCCACAATGTCCGGATTCATCTTGCCGGGGTGGGTGATGACCCGGTCGTCCTTCATGTGGAAACGGCGGTTAAAACCGGCGGTGTCCTCATGACCCGAACCCCAGGCCAGACGGCAGGGCACCGCCTTGTTTTTTGCCTGGATCACCGCCTCCGCCATTTTTTCCGCCGCAAAACGGCAATATTCCGGGTCGCTTGCCGAGCCAAAGCAGTCCACCACCGGCCCGCCGTTGTGGGTGTGGCTCGCGCCAATCATCACATGCGCCCCCGGGGTGCCACACCCGGCCTCAACGCGCTTTCGCGTGTCAAGAATCACCTCCCGGGGAATCATGATGAGGTCCACGCCGACCAGCGCGGTCTCGGTTTTCCCGTCGGAAAACCAGGCGGCCTCCACCCACAGCGGATCGCGAACCCCCGTGGAAATGTGCTTTCCATACCCTCCCGGCATCTCGGCCCCGACCGGTGGAGTGATGTCCAACCGCGCGAATCCCGCCCTCAACGCGGCGGCGGCGGGCGTGCCGCCCTCCTCAGCCGCGGCGGCAAGCGTGCCTGACAGCAGGGCTGCCGTTAATACGCACCAAAAAAAACGAGTATTGTTCATGCGTCCCTGTTCTCCCGTCTGTTTTTCATCACCGCGGCCCTGCGGCCGTCGAGCATGTGCAAAATACCCAGGATCGGATGGTACAACAGCATGCGCGGACCGGCAAAACGCATGACCTCGCGGATGCGTTCGCGCATGGATTTTCCGTAACAGTGGGTGGGGCATTTTGAGCAGGCCGGTTTCTCCGGCTGGTAACGGCAGGCGTCCAGACGCCGGTTGGCATATTCCAGCAGCGCCGCACAGTCGCCGCAAAGTTCCCGCCCGCCATGGTGGCCGCGGCAGTAAATCCCAATCATCCTTGCCACCGTCAACCGTTCCCGGCGCATGCGCCGGGCCTCTTTTTCCGGTCTTTCTTTCATTCACTTTTCCCCATGCACCGCCACAGAATCCGCCATGGCGGTGACATTTTCAAGCCGGGCGCCCCAGTGTATTTCCGTGGTGGATCCCATGAAATAGCCCAAGCCCCCCGTTTCAGCCATCGCGGCATGGCAGGCCGCACGAACCTCCTCCGGTGTTCCCGCGCAGAGCAGTTGGCTCACATCAATTCCCCCGGCAAGCACCAGTCCGGGGTAACGCCGCCGGACTTCCCCCACGGTCATCCCCGCCAGCACCTCTATGGGGTTCAATCCGTCCACTCCGGTCTCCACAAGGTCGTCCATCACTTCCCAGAGGTTGCCGTCGGAATGAAAAATGCACACCGCATCCCGCCCGTGCCAGGCGTCGTTCAGCCGTTTCAGGCGCGGCTTCCAATACTGCCGCAGCCAGGCGGGGGGGAAGATGGTGCCTGTTTTGTGGGCGATGTCGGTGTAGGTGAGCGCCACGGGAATGTGCCACGGGTCCGCCACCGCCGCCACGCGCCTGAGCTCGGCGCACAACAGCGCCTCAAACCATTCCTCCATCACATCCGGGTGCAGCAGCGCCAGTTCGGTGAAGAGTTCCATGCCCGCCGCATGGTTCATCTGGTCCAGTCCGGTGCCGCTTTCAATGACCACCACGGCGGGATCATCCCGTCCGGTGGGATCCGCCTTGGCAAAGAGCCCCCATAGGCGCTCTATATGCCCGTGCAGTTGCGCCGCGTCCTCCACCCCGAAATTCTTTGCGTTTTCCGCGCGGATCCGGCCCTTCACCCATTCAACAAGACCGTCCACGTCATGAAAAGGACGGCCAGTGATCCAATCCGTCCACCGTTCCACCCGGTGTGTGAAACCGTCGGCGTCCGTGAATTCACGCGGTTCCTGGGGACCGGTCACCATCCGGGTCATGTCAAGCATCGCGCCCACGGCAAGCGCCGTGGTCTCAACACCATTTTCATAATCCGGCACGCGTCCGGCATAGTGTTCAATAACCGCGTCGTTCTGCAGGATGTCATAGAGTGGAACCCGGTCGGTCTCCCCAAATGCCACGGTGCGCGTCACCCGTTCACGCTTGGTCATGGTGTCCCGCCGCATGCGCACCCCCCGCTACGCCTTCAGCGCGCCGCTGGTGATGCCCTTCATGAAGGCACGGGTGAACAGGGTGAACAGAATGCCGAGGGGAACGGCGGAAATGACATAGCCCGCGAACATGGGGCCGTACTGGCCCGGCACCCGGCCCGTGTAGCGGAGCATGCCCACAGTGAGCACCACCACCCGCTCGTCCGAGGTGGTGACCAGCGGCCACAGGAAACTGTTCCACACGCCCAGCGCGCTCATGATGGCCACCACGCCGAGGATGGGCTTGGAAAGGGGCAGGCCGATGTGCCAGAGCTGCCGGAAGAGCCCTGCGCCGTCGAGCTGCGCCGACTCGAAGAGTGCCTGATCTATCTGGGAGAAAAAGCTGCGCAGCAGGAACATGCCCATAATCTGCATGCCCGCGATGTAGGGCAGCACCATCACCCAGTAGGTGTTCAGCAGGCCCAGCCGCTGCACCCATACAAACTGGGGAATCAGCATGAGCACCCCCGGCACCATCAGCATCGCGAGCATCAGGTAATACAGAACCTCGCGGCCCGGAAAGCGGTACCGGGCAAAGAGAAACCCCGTCACCGTGGAGAAGCACAGCACGCCGGAAACGCTCAACACGGTCACAAGCAGGCTGTTGAATATGTAGACCTTGAGATCATTGAAGGCCTGGACGTAATTGCCCCAGGCGGGCGGCCACGCGGGCAGCCAGAAGGAGTGGTAAAACTGGTGGGTGTCCTTGAGGGAGGTGATGACAAGAAAAATGAAGGGAAAAAAGGTCATGAGCAGGATCAGCACCAGGCCCGTGCGCCAAAGGATGCCGCCCGCGCCCGGAAGGCGGCGTCTTGCCGGCCCGCAAACAGTGGTATGTTCAGTTTCCCGGTTCATAATCGTCCGTCCGCACAAAACGGTTGAGCAAAAGGGTGAAGGCCAGCAGGAAAACCAGCATCAGCAGGCCGATGGCGGCGGCGTAGCCCATGCGCTCGAAGGAGAACCCGTTCAGGTACATGTAAAGGCCCGGCACCATCGTCTCATAGCCCGGCCCCCCGTCGCGGGTGAGGATGTAGATGGACTCGAAGCCGTTCACCACGCCGATCACCGTCAGCACGACAAGCAGCTTCACCTGGCTCATAATGAGCGGCACATGAATGCGGAATATTCTGCCCAGCGGCCCCAGCCCGTCCATCTCCGCCGCCTCCAGAATGCTCTGGGGGATGTTCGCAAGTCCCGCATAGTAAATCAGGACGTTGAACCCGTGGGCGAAGGGAAAGCCCACGCAGGCCACCGCCCACAGGGCCGTTTTCGGGTGGGACAGCCAGCCGTATATCCAGTCATGCAGGCCGAGCGCCTCCAGCAGCGCCGTGAGCACGCCCGCGTCGGAGTAGATGTACTGCCAGATCAGGAACACCACCACGCCCGGCACAATCATGGGCAGGACCACCGCCACGCGGGCGGCATAGCCCCATCCCTCCGAGCGCAGATGGTAAATCATCTCCGCCACCACGAAGGGGACCGTGAGATTGACGATGAAGATGAAAACACCGAGTTTTGCAAGGTTGATCAGGCTTTTCAGGAAAACTTCGTCCCGCGCCAGCTCCCGGAAGTTGTCCAGCCCCGCCCACACCGCGGGACTGCCCGGATCCCAGTTGGTGAAGGCGTGGTAAAAGGCCGACACCGCCGGAATGTAGTTGAACACCACCAGAAAGGAAACGGGCGCGAGCAGCAGCAGGTAGATCAGCCAGAGCGAGGGCCGTCCCGCGTTGCTTCCCGATCTGCGGCGCGGGTTAACGGACGGGGTCGAGTTCACGCTGCAAAACCTCCTTCCGTTCCTGCCACACCGCCTCCATGGGCGCGAAGTCCCAGGCGGGATCGTTTTTATGCGATTTCACCCATGCGGCAAAATTGTCATCGAGCACCTTCAGGTACTCGTCCAGCCCGAAGCCGTCGTTCAGGTAATAGTCCAGCCAGCGCCGCCATTCCTTTTTGTATTCCGGGTCCATCGCCTCCATCCACTGGATGGCGCAGCTTTTCCGTTTGAAAATCTCCGTGAAGGGCTGGAGGCGCGGGTCCATTTTCGCGCCCTTCACGTTGGGCATGAACAGCAGCGCCTCGTTGGCGATGCGCTCGATGTTCTGCGGCGCGGAAAGGAACATCAGCAGGTCCACGCACTGCTCCAGTGTGCCGTTGTTGCGGGCGCTGTTGGTGATGTGCACCTGGGTGCACGCGCCGCCGATGAGCGTGGCGGGGGAGCCCGCCGCGTAGCGCGACGTCTCCCTTGTCATCGTGGGGATGTAGCCGATGGTCCAGTCAAAATTGATGTAGGGGTCCTTGGCCAGGCGGCGTATGGTCCAGGAACCGTCCCACAGCGCCGCAAGCCGCCCCGTGAGAAAGAGGCGCAGCGGGTCGGAGAATTTCAGTTCCTTCGCCCAGTAGCCGCGCCATTCCTTCACCAGCCGGTTCATCTCCCGCCAGCGGGGATCCCTGCTGGAAAAAAAGCCCTTGGTGAAGAGGAACCCACCCTCCGGGGGATCCAGAAAATAGGCCTGGTAATCCCTCACATCCTCCTTGGACGGGACGGGATCGAGCAGGGGGAGGATCTCATGGTAGAGCATCTCGAACACGATGTCCTGGCCCCAGTCGGAGGCCAGGTTCATCTGGGCGGTCATCGGGGTGATCCGGCGCTTCTGGATTTCCCCGAACATGGAGAGCATTTCCTCCCATGTTTCGGGCGGTTTTTCAAAGCCCATCCCGCGCAGCAGGGTCATGTTGTAGTAGACGCCCGTCTCCACGGTGTCCATGGTGACGCAGTAGAGTTTGCCGTTGGGCGCGCGCTTGGAGTTGGTCAGCGCGAGGTTGGAAAAACTGTCCAGCCACCGTTCGTTGCCGGGGATGTACGGGTTGGGCCGGTCCAGGTATTCGTCAAGTGGGATGAACCAGTCCTTGTCAATCGCCTGCCACGCCACCTCCGTGTTCATGGAGACGATTTCGGGCGCGATGCCGCCGATGAGCTGGGTCTTGAGCCATTCCCCCTCGGTGGTGCCCGCCACAATCATCTGCTGGAACCGGACGCGGTGGCCGGGGTGCGTCTTTTCCCACTCGTCCGCCAGCACCCGCGCCTCCTTCACGGGCTCGCCGATGCCGCCGGGGATCAACCCCGGTGTGTACTGCGCGAAATCCATGCGGATGATTTTCTCCCCGGCGGCGGGGGAGGGGGCCTGCTGCGCCGCCGCGAAAACGCAGGCGGCGCAGCAGGCGCAAAACAACATCATCACAGCACGCATCCGTTCATCCCATGTTGGGGCGGGCAGAGGCCGCCGTCCGCGCCCGCGCGGGCGCGGTCAAGACGATAATGCTCAGAGGGTGACGTTCTTCTTCATGAACTCGTAACTGGCAAGGGCGGCCTCGAAAATGTCGCCCTTGCTGTTGTCCTGCTCGTACACGTACCACTCGGTGCCCGACTCGTGGGCGGCGGCGAAGATGTCCTTCCAGTTCAGCGCGCCCTGGCCCACCGGGGTGAACTGCACCCGGCCCAGGCGCTTCTTTCCGGCGGCGTCCTTGACGTGGATGACCTGGCAGCGCCCCTTGCACTTGCGCAGGTAGGCCGCCGGATCGGCGCCCGCCACATACACCCAGGCCGTGTCGATCTCGGCGCGGAGGTTTTCCGGGCTGGTGGACTCGTACAGAATGTCCAGCTTGCAGCGGTCGTCGCCGGGGAACTTCTCAAACTCGCCGTCGTGGTTGTGGTAGGTGAGGTGAATACCCTCAGCGCGGAGTTTCGCGCCGAGCGCGTCCAGCCGCTGCGCGCCCTTCAGCCAGGCCTCCAGCGAGTCCTTGCAGTCGCCCATCATGCCGCCCGGCCCGAGGTGCGACACGCCCACGGTCTTCCAGAACTTGACCTGGTTTTCAAAGTCCGTCTCAAAGGGTTCCACGCCGCAGTGCGCGGCCACCGCCTTTAATCCCGCCGCGTCAAGCGCCTCGCGGATCTTCTCGGCGGGCAGGTCGGGCATGCCGCTCCACTGCACATGCTCCCAGCCCATCTCGCGCACCTTCTTCAGCGTGCCGGGCAGGTCCTGCTTGGCCGGTTCGCGCAGCGTGTAAAGCTGAAGGGCAAGCCCCTTTTGCGCCGCGGGCTGGTCGGCGGCCAGTGAAAGGCGCGCCCCCGCCGCAAGCACCATCCCGCCCATCACACCAAGCGCCTCGCGGCGTGAAATTCCACCGTGACCATTCCGACTCATCGCTCTTTCCTTTCCTGTTCGTTCGCCTCCGGCGAACGGTTGTTTTCCGGCACCAGTATGACCTCTTTCCGCCCGTCCGCACAAGAAGGCGAAGCGGTGCGGTGAAATGGGGGATAATGTCAAAAACAGGAGACCGGCCCCATGAGCATCCGGCGTTTCTTCGCACCCGCCCTCGCAATTGTCACCTTGTCGCTTCCGGCCTTTTCCGCGCCGCCCGAACTGCGGCCCGGTTATTCCTTCCACGCCTTCGACCATCTCTACGCCTTCAGCGAGCAGGCGGAAACGGCGGCGGCCTGCGGGGTGACGGTCATCTACGCCACGGGCCTGGGCGGCGACGGCTATCTCGGCATCCCCCCCGCGGCGGACTGGGAAATGCATCTGAAAAACAGCCGCGAATACAACGCCCGCGCAAAAAGCGGCGGCGTGCCCGTGGTGCTCGGCTACCTCTGCGCCACGTCCATCGTGGGCCTGAAAACCTTCGACGCCCACTGGACCGATGCGATGCGCGCGGAATTCCGCTCCGCCCCCGGTGAATGGCTGCAACAGGACGGCGAGGGGAAGCCCCTGCCGTCCTGGTACGGCGGCGAGTACAACCCCGCCTGCATGAACCATCCCGACTGGCGCGCCTATCAGAAGTTCATGGTCCGGGCGCAGATTGAAACCGGCCACGACGGCATCTTCTTCGACAATCCCACCGTCCATGAAAAGGGCTGCTATTGCCCCCATTGCATGGCCGGGTTCGCCGCGTTTCTGACGGCGGAGGGGAAAAGCGTCCCGGACCCGTCCGTGGAGGCCCTGCGCGCCCGCGCGCAAAAGGAGGCAAGCGCCTTCAAGCGGTACCGCTGCACCATCGCCCGTGATTTCATCGCCGAAATGCGCGCCTTCGCCAGAACCGTCAACCCCGGCGCGGTCATCACGGCGAACAACAGCCTGAACCAGCCCGGCGTTCTTTTCTCCCAGTGCCACACCTACGGCTACAACATCGCGGAAATGAGCAAGACCGAGGATTTTGTGGTCATTGAGGACATGGGCGGCCAGCCGCGCCTCCTGCCGGACGGTAAAACCGCCGAGTGCGGCCCCACCTACGCCCAGCTCCACGCCATCAGCCACGGCAAACCGCTCGTGGCGGTGACCGTCGCGGAAACGGACTACCACACCCCGGCCAGCCTGGTGCGCCTCGCCATGGTGGAGGCCGCCGCGCGGCAGACCGGTTATCTGCTGTGGCCCACCTGGCCGGAGGAGCGGCGCGCGCCCATGGCGGCGGCGGTGCGCCCCTGCGCCGACTGGCTCCGCGCCCACGCCGCCCTGATCAATGATTCCACCCCCCGCGCCGACGTGCTGGTATTCCTTCCCTTCCGGCGCTGGGTGGAAACCAAAGACTGCGCGGTGTCAAAAATTGCGGCGGAACTCACCCGCGCCAACGTGCAGTATGAGGTGGCGGGGGAGGAGGCCTTCCCGGAAAAACTCGCCAAGGCGCGGGTGCTGGTGGTGGAAAATCCCGGCGTCCTGAACGAAACAGAGCGGGCACAGGCGGACGCCTTTGTGGAAAAGGGCGGCAGGCTCGTCAACGCCGAAGAAAAACACTGGCTGAAAACAGCCCGAAAGGCGGTTGATGCCCCGTCATTGACCCTTGACGGTCCCGCCACCGTCCGGGGCGTCCTGCGCGACACTGGGGACACCACCGCCCTCTTCCTCTACAACCTGCACATTGAACGCCTCTCCTCCTTGTATGTTAGGCACTCCATGAGTAGACGCGCAAATCATCGTGCTAGCCGTGCTTTTCTTTTTGGTTCTTT